>Ga0209566_100715_pt1 | contig 18944 bp, 25 predicted proteins | sample Araplavi_mTSA_r2_2_FD_184287 | JGI IMG/M metagenome (GOLD analysis project Ga0209566, IMG submission 184287) | Arabidopsis root microbial communities from North Carolina, USA - plate scrape CL_Cvi_mTSA_r2 (SPAdes) (version 2) | ecosystem: Host-associated > Plants > Roots > Endosphere | place...
AACGCCCTTGTTTTGATCCTGAGCGGTCTCCACTCCCTGCATGGCGTACAACGTTTCTCTAAAACTTTCGTATTACCAATCTGAGTCGTCCTCAGTTTGATATCATCCACACTGGATCTTCTGATTTGTTCCATTAATTGATACAGGAATCCCATGACGTGCACCTCTTCGTTGTTATTGTTTTGTCTGTCTGTATTGCATTCTAATCAACAAATGTTATAAAAGTTTTTCTAAATTATGATGGAACTCATCCACTTTCATCCAATAGGGTTTGCGAGAAAATTTACATAAACAACATGCAGAGTTGATAGAATCCCCAAAGTCCTTTTATATACTTAAATTGTTTGATAGCGAATCAAAAGGACTAGGGTGGTAGAGATAATGCTGAAAAAACGAGACTTGTATGAATGCCATTCACTGTATGACTTGATGACGGATCCCAACGTCTTTCTTTATCTTCGTTATAAATGCCAGTCTTATGAAGAATATTTATTCGTGACCAAACAGCTGATCGTCGAGGAAGAACAGAAGACATGCATATCGAGAACGATTCTTGATGAGATGGGCCATCCTATTGGAGTCATTGATCTCTATAATATTGTGGATAAAACCGGCTTCTTGGCCACATGGCTGGGAGCGCCTTACTTTGGCAAGGGGTACAATCAACGGGCGAAGGAATCCTTTTTTACTGAACTGTTTCTTGAACACGCCATTGAAACGGTGTTTTTGAAAGTCCGCAAGCAAAATATTCGCTCAAAGAAGGCCGTGGAAAAACTGCCGTATGCGGAACTTGCTAATGATATCAACGAGAAAATATATAAAGAGATCAATCCATCCGAACCGATTTATGACTTGTACCAAGTGGAGCGGGAAAGCTTCTTAGCCTACAATACGGTCATTCAAAATGAGGTCGCTACGTAAGGTGCAGCGCGGTTACCAAAGCCCTCATCGCCTTAATGGGCTGGAGAGGGCTTTGTTAGCTTTCTATATATGGATCCGAAATCTGGCGGAAATCGTTGGGCGACACCGGCATGTCAATAATTTCGAGGGCTTCATTGTGAATGAAAATTCCACTCTGGTCGATTGCCTTTCCTGGCTCCGGTCACTTGCTTCTGAGCAAATATTTCCGCGGAAACAGCCCTTATCCTGAGTTTAGCATCGGCTCTCTCGAAATTAACTACCTGGATTAACGAAAGCCGTGGCTTGCTTTTATCTGGTCTTTAGGGGTTCCGAGTCTTGGCCAGTTGTATCTGCATCGCATTATATTGGCTACTTTCATCCTAATAAGCACGATTATCGTCATGAGTTATTCGAATCTAATTCTTGCCGTACATCTCCTCATTCTGGGGAAAGTGAAGGAGTCTTCGGGCGTTCTGAATATGCAGTGGCTGCTCTATTTCCCCTCTCTCTATTTCTTTATCATCTATGACGCTTATACGAATACCGTGGAAAATAATAAATTATTTGAGAATAATCAGAAAAATTATCTCATCCAAACTTATCAACCGCCAGGTACGGTGATTTGTCTCGGAAGCGAGGTGGAATAAATGCAAATTTTCGCGACATTTGAGTATTCAACATTGCTCGAAATTGCCATCACGGAGCTTGAAGCGAAGGGCATACAACAAATTTTTGCCGTACCGCTGGATCTCCGTAAAAAAGAACCGAGGCTGTTAGACAGCATCCATCGTGCTGATGGGCTGTCTTTTATTGATAAGGGTATGATTTTATCGTTTGTTTTCGCCACGATCGGCGCGAGCAAGGGGTTTGTATGGGAATGGGGACCCGTGATTTGGGGACTTATTGGTGCTGGGTTTGGTTTCGTGATCGGGGTGATCATCAACTGGATCATTTATTTGTCCAAGCGCCATAAAAACGAATCTGAGCTTCGAAATGGTAAAAAAGGCGAAGTCATCCTTGTTGTCACCTGCGAAGACCGTCTAGTGGAAGTTGTAGAAGATATTTTATGGGACCACAAAGCGCTTGGACTCGCCAGAACGAAATGAATGGGCTGCACAACGGTCACGAGGACTTCCCCATCCCGATGGAAATAGCAGACGGCCCGGCGCCAACGAACGATTTCTACATAGAAAATGGATGTACAACAGCGTACGTTAACCCTAGAATGGAACCGACTAAGATCGAACCGAGCATGCCAAAAACAATAAATTTCTTCTTCGTGCTCCAAGAAGGTTTGGATTCATCTTCGAACCAATCTGGCTGTAACGTGAACTCCGATGGAGCGGGTGCTACAGGCTCAGGCGAATGATCGGACGACATATCAAAAACTTTTGGCCAATTTGCATGTTCACTGAAAAATTTTTTGGTGAAATCCGGATCATTTTTCGCAATGTATACATTTCGTTTCACTCGGATATATTTGGATTCATCAGGTTTTAAGGTCTTATATTGAGATAACATCGTAATCTCCTTATATATAGATCTATTTGATCGCTACTCTCTGGCTTCGGCACAAAGCACAATTGGCTTTTTTGTCACCGCCGCTATGCTTGTTATCGTGATAATAGTTCAAGGGTCGCCATTCGTTACAATGCGGACACCTCTTCTCAAGGACCTTCGTACTGCCAACTTGCGTCGTCCGCAGTTTGATATAATCTGAAGCTTTGATCTCTTCCATTAAGGTATAAAGCAATCCCATGATGCGCACCTCTTCGATGTATGATTGTATCTGCTATTGCATTCTAATGAATAAATGTTAAAAAAGTTTGTTTAAAATATGTTAGGTCTGCGGTAGTTTTAGCCAGTTTGGATGGATGTTAGTTATGAACTGTAAAAGTGAGCTCCCCCATCGGCCTGGCTGGCAGACGAGGGAGCTTTTTCTGGTGAAAATTTCTTTTGATCGTGCTGAACTTTTATGAAAAGAGTCCAGTCCTTCTATGTTGTATGAAATCAAAACGAAAGAAGGTTGAAGCCATTAAACATGTTCAATGTGGATGATCAAGTTTTTCAGTTCATTACTCTCCATTAGCCAAACGCGGTTAGATGTTTGTATGAACATTTATGAAAAAATCGAACAAAAAGTATGGGGGAAGCAAACCCGAAATCCGTGAATCCAAAAGGTTAATCGTATTTTTATTTGAAGAAAGTAAAAAAATAACAAAAAGGTTGATTCGAATTTCGATCACGTAAGCGGAGGTACATGTGGCACACATCATACAGGGATTAATGGATCATTACGGCTACTATGTGCTGGGGATCGCGCTCATGCTGGAGCTGCTTGCACTTCCCTTACCTGGGGAAGTTCTGATGACCTATACAGGGCTTCTGATTTTCCAGGGGCACTTAAACTGGATGTTCAGCATCGTGATCGCAGGCTGCGGCGCCTCGCTGGGCATGTCGCTTTCTTATTGGATTGGGTTTAAACTGGGAACCCCGTTTTTTGAAAAGCACGGTGCCAAGATCCATTTTGGCCCGGATAAACTGCAGAAGACGTCGGACTGGTTCGAACGGTATGGAAATAAGCTATTGATCATTGCTTACTTCATACCGGGTATCCGCCATTTTACAGGTTATTTTTCCGGCGTTACCCGCATGCCGTTTCGGACCTATATGCTATATGCCTATCCGGGTGCCTTCCTCTGGACAGGTACATTCATTTCACTGGGCAAAATCCTTGGTCCCAAATGGGAGCAATTCCATCATACGATCACTAAATACTTGCTGATGGCGGGTGTGATTGCCGCTCTGCTGTTTGTCGTTATCTATTTGTTTAAGAGATATCGAGAGCAAATCTACAGCTCAACCGCAAAAAGAGTAAGTGAAGGCGTAAAGATTTTTCATTCATTTGGAAAGGTCAGATTTCTGCTGCTTGCTTCATTTGGCGTGTTCCTGACCCTCTTTATTTTGATGGCGGGGTTGGTTCAGGATTTCTTGGCTAACGAGTTCGCTGATTTTGATGATGTCACCACGTATATCATTCTGATTTTGTTCGAGGATCAAAGCGTATGGAACCCATGGATGACCGATTTTGCCTATTTGTCGTCGATCCCGGTGCTGTTGACGATAACTGGTTTGACGATGGTTTGGATCTTGTTTAAATCGCATGATCGGTTTCTTGAGATTGGGTTTATGCTGTTCGTTCTCGTCGGGGGCGAGCTCTGGGACGAGGGCTTGAGAAGACTTTTTCATCGGACTGGTCCTGAGAACCTCGTTGGCACGTTCCCAAGTGAACAAACGTTAATCACGCTTATTTTTCTGGGGTTCGCGATGTTTCTGTTAGTACGGCATCTGGAAGTCACTTGGGTTCGAACAGGTGTCGTATTCCTCGTCCTTGCCGTCTCCTTTCTCGTTGGCCTTAGCCGAATTTATTTCAACATTCAGTATCCGAGCGATGTCGTGGCAGGCTATGTGTTCGGAGGGGTGTGGCTGAGCCTCAATGTCATCTTGCTAGAAATATTCCGACTTATTCAGGGAGGGAAGAATATGCGTGGATCAGGAATTATTTGATCTCATCCGTAAGGCAGCCAGCGGCGATAAAGACGCTTTTGCCTTACTTGTCAACCGATATAAAGCCAGCATCTACCGATATGCATATGGCATGCTGTCGGATCGGATGGAGGCGGAGGATGTGGCTCAGGAAGCGTTTATCAAGGCTTTTTATTCGCTTCCCAAGCTTGAGTCCAGCTTTGCTTTTACATCATGGCTAACGCGCATTGTCTCTAATTTATGCTACGATAGGCTTCAAAAGCGGAAAAAGGAAAATACGACCCCACATGAAGGGATTGAAAGGACCGCGCACGACGATTTACAGCGAACCGATATGCAGATGTCCATTCAAGAAGCTTTGAATACCTTAAGCCCGGAGCATAGAGAAGTGATGATTCTGCGTGATGTGGAAGGTTATTCCTATGACGAAATTGCCGGTATGATCCATATTCCGCTTGGCACGGTGAAATCGCGTATGAACACGGCGCGGCTGCTGCTGCGTAAGGAAATGAAAAGGGAGGAGAATTGATGTCTGACCATATGGAAGAGCTCATTTCCGCTTTTATCGATCGTGAATTGACGGAAGAAGGGTGTGTGCAAGTGGAAAAGCATTTGGCGCAATGCCCTGCGTGCTCGGCTTTACTGGATGATTTGTTGGCTTTGCAGACGCGGCTTTTACTGAGTTTGGAGATGAAAAGGGAGGCGAACAAATGTCTGACCATATCGAAGAGCTCATTTCCGCTTACATCGATGATGAATTGACGGAAGGAGAGCGCGTACAAGTCGAAAAGCACTTGGCGCAATGCCCCGACTGCTCAGCAATAGTCAAGGATATGTTAGACATTCAGCATCAAGTTAGATCAGCGTTTCAATTGATCGAGGTGCCGGATGATTTGGACAATAAAGTAATCTCGGGATTGACAACAGAGAGGGCAGCACCACGTTCAGGATTTCAGTTTTGGATAATGGCTCCTATCATTCTCGTTTTGGGCCTGGTTGCCTTAGCCATCATGTTCACAAGGACTTTTCTATTTGATCTGAGTACGATCTTTGTAAAAATCATTTTTACATTGATGAATGCGATAGGCAGCATATTGGGTTCGGAGCCTTTAATTTTGAAAAGTGTGGTTGGCTGCGCGCTTCTTATTATGATCGGATCCGGCATTTCCATCAAACATTTGCTCAAAGCAAAAGCCATTCAGGGGGATTCCATTTGAAAATCAATCGTTCGTGGATCGCGATAAGCTTGCTGCTCGTTTTATTCATGATGATTCCAAACCAGGTGATGGCGAAGGGGATATTTGAGCATCAAGATACGATGGTGCCTGAGAATCAGATTGTAGATGAAGTTATCGTTATAGGCGGGGATGCGACCATTGCCGGAATCGTCAGCGATGCTGTTATTGTCTTCAATGGCGATGTCGACTTAACATCTACAGCCAAAGTGAACGGGATTGTTTTGGTCATTGGCGGCAAGCTGCGACAAGAGCAGGGGGCTGTCATCTCGGATGACGTTATCCATTTTTCACTCGATACAGCGACCAAAAACAGCTTGCTCATCGGTGGCGGACTCGTTGTCGGAACGTGGCTTGCACAGCTTGCCACAAGCATTCTGTTCATTCTGTTATCCGTCCTCATCGTATTTGTGAGTAAAGGTCGGATTCTTGCGCTTGTTGATCGCGTCCGCCGCGCGCCCGGCTCTCTTCTATCCATTGGCTTCTTCAGCAGCTTGATTCTTATTGCGCTTTCTGTAGTATTGCTTGTCACGGTCATCGGGATTCCACTTGCCGTCCTGATCTTTATGATCATGGGGTTGGCATTCATGTATGGAACTGCTATCCTGAGTATGGTAATCGGAGCCACGATTCAGGTGACGCGTGGGCGGCCAGATTGGGTCGTCGCATTGGCTGGTTCCATCGTACTGGTCTCCTTTTTGAATATTCCGCTTCTAGGCGTAGTGCTCATCTTAGGTATTGCGGTGTTCTCAGTTGGCGTTATGACATTGTGGGCACTAGAAAGATGGAGAAGGAAGTGATAGGTTTCATGCTGCCTTACTTTAAAATAATTGCCTTGGTCTTATCGCTAGGTGTCGATACTTTATTGATTTCCATATCTCTAGGTGTTATCAAAACCAAAGGGAGAATGAAAATTGCGGTTGCTTTTGCCTGTGCTGAAGCCATCATGCCGTTAATCGGACTTTACATTGGCAAAGTAGCGGGTCAACTTATAGGCAATTGGGCCTCATTCATAGGCGGGTTATTATTACTTGGCGTTGCGATTTGGCTGATTTTTTTTGAAAAAGAAGACGAAGCAGAAGGAAAACTGGAGCGTCATCTAGTCGGTTGGACGCTTATCATGACCGCGATCAGTATTTCGTTAGATGAACTGGCTGTCGGGTTATCCATTGGGTTTATCGATGTGCCCATTGCGCTTTCGACTATGCTTATTGCTCTTCAAGCGTTCGTTTTTACTTATGTGGGATTGACTTTTGGTTCCCAAATCAAGCCATACCTCGGTGAATGGTCTGAAAAAATCGGTGGTATTGCATTAGGATTACTCGGAATATGGGTAATTATCGAGTCTTTACTATAAATGAAGCCCTCATTGACCTTTTATCAGGTGCATGAGGGCTCTTTGTTTTGTTTTTATTCCTCATTGTCCATATCAACATCCGCCAAAGCTGGCTCTATGATATACGCGGTATCTGTCGCGGTTACATGCCAATCTTCCTGTGCATTCAAAATTTCAGTTAGCAACATATCCAGGTTCATGGTCGGTTCCCCCTTTGATGGTGTGTTTGTCCCCTTAAAGAGGGTAAACGTGTAATCTTAAATTAACCTTAACCTAATGTAAGGATTTGCTGATGATCATCTTCCTTTCATCGCAAAGTAAACGGGAATGGATACTGCCGTCATAATGCTTATTGAACAAGTAATGAAACGTACGGTCTTCAGTAATTTCATATCCATCATGTTCAAACTCCTCTACTAGCCCGACTCCAGGCTTATCTGTATACCTCTGTATCCCCTCAGCCAGGGAACGTTAAGGTCTACCCTTAATATGGGTGTAGAAGAAGTTGTTTATTCCAAATATGTAGAAACGAGATTAAATAAGAAACCGATCAAGCGCACCTGGAATCGTGGCTAACCGGCTTCAGTGACAGGTGCAGATTATCGAAAGCGCTGTAACAACAAGTATCCGCTAACCCTCGATGTTCGTTTCTGGTAGACTACTTTAAAATCGTCTAGCAAGCAGGTTAAGGCCCGGCTAAGTAATCCATTGGTTACCAACGTAAACCTGCAGGGTTGAGCGCTGCCTATAACTCGAGCGGCAGTCATTCTGCGCGGAGAACCAGTCCAACGGATCAATACTAAATCAGGATGTGTAACAGCTTTAGAACGAGACATTCCGATCACCTCGTTTCTATTCAGGTTCTCTATATACAATGCACGGCAGGTATGGCGTGTGTTAGACGAAAAACGGAGGAATGAACGTACTGCTAGCTGATTCAAGGGACTTAGGCGGGATGCGGGAGTGTGCTGTATTGAGGGGGTAATTTACGGTTAACAACTTGTCGGCGAGAAAGCGTTGATTGATCTAATGAGCGGGTTATTAATTTTGGGGACGATTATAAGTGCTTTCCCGATAGTGATAACGATGAAGAGGAATTTAACCATATCAGAAATATATACAACGGTTATTTTTGGCTTGTTTATACATACAGTAGTGGACACATTCGCCAGTGTTCGATTTAAGGGATGGGGATTTTATGAGGTTGAAAAAATCGAGTTTAAAGCATTTTGGATAATTGCAGGTCTTTATCCGATTTTTGCAAAATGAAAAAGACCGCCTTTCGGCGATCTCTTTAAAGCCTTGCAAACGATGTTTTATACTCTTGCTAATTCTTCCCTGTCAATAGCTTGTGGAGGTTCCTCCAACCACCCGTTGTCTATCATCATGTTTGCGCCATCTTCAGCATATTTTACTGATTCAGCTAAGAAACGAGCATATGTAGCCGATAAATCAGCTCTCAAGGAAGTTCCAATCGAATCACCGAAATCACCGATCCCAATCGCATTTAAACCTGAGACATGGAACATCATAAGTTTATCTGAAAATGGTGCTTCTGTAGAATTCATAATATCTCCATCCCACGTCATGGGTGTGGGTAAGAAACTTTTTAATAAATAGTCATGCATGACCTCAATTTCTTTTGTCGCGATTTCAACGCCTCGTACCATATACCGACGAATCTTTGGTGAGGAAGCAACTTGGCTGAATCCAATTGGCAGTGATTTACCAAATCCGTTTGTTTGAATATTCCCATAGAGGCTTGCTATCTCAATGGCAATTAGAGGTCTATCATTTTCCCTAAATAAATTTGCTAAAAAGCTTTGTTTTTTTACAAAATCAATTTGTTCTGGGACAGGTATATAGGGGGCCCTAATGTACAGCCCTTTAGATAATAACACTGAAGTAGTCATATTATTAAGTTCTATAGTAGCTTGAAGTGCTTGATTGTAGAAATCCTGGACATCTTTTCTTGCTGCTAAAGCCAAATCTAAACCATTAGCTTTTAATCCTGCTCTTGCCATATGCTTTAGGTAATGTAAAGAAAATGAATCCGAAAATAATCTTCTGCTTTTTAAGTTCACATCCTCATCTGTAAAACCGTGAGGAACCTTTGCTTGTTCACTTTCAAATAGTTCCTTTACTTTTACAACTTGATTTTCTGATATTGTCAAAGCGTATTGAATCACGGGTAGGATTTCAGCATCCTCAACTTTCTCCAGAAAATATTTCATGATGCAAATTGCCATCGTATCATTCATATATGATGCCCACAGATAAAAAATCTCTGCTGAAGTCAACCTTACGTTATGTTCAGTTATCATAACTTCCTCCAATGATGGCTAACGTGAATATATAACAGATGCCCAATTTTTATTTTTAACATTCGTTGGAGTGCTCCAAGGCATTTAGAGGATTATTCATGGAGTGCATAGATGAGCACATCGCAGTGATTAGTTCCCTTCCTTCAGTCGATTGCATTCGCTCATGAGGATTTTAAAAACAATGACAATCATTAATTGAACAATCAGATAAATGAGAAAAGAATACCGAAGGGCCCATCCTTTGTATATGAAAACACCAAAGGATACGGCGATCGCCTCGAAAACGGTTCCAAATAACGTCCAAGCCAAGACATAGATGGGGATGCTGAGACCTTTAATCTTCCATTTGTCGTAAAAGTAAATAAATAAATAACCGCTTATCGGGTATAGTCCCCATGTAGGTAGCTCGGATAGGGTTAGCCACGGAAAAATGTTCGTATCGTAAAGATCGATGGGGGGAACTCCGATCGAATGATCCAAACTTAAAGGTATAGCCAGACTAATTACCATTATGAGGGCCGATACGCTTTTCGGCAGCCGGACTGGCAAACGTATAACCCAAAAAGCGCCGGCACCAAACATTAGAATATTGAAAATGACATTAATCGCGGATTGAGTCAATAGAAATCCCATCCTTTCTCATGAGATAGCGAATGCAACTTGCTGAACATAAGGCTGCAACAAGAATGACGGATTTGAATGGAAGATATAACCACATTCCAGTAGGAGTAAATTGAACAACCCCCCATGTGTGAAGGATCCATCCTCCTGCGAAGAGAATCGCAAAAATGGCCAAATAGAAAGCAAATTTGGTGCCAATTCCCTTTAATCCTTTTTTCTTATCCATCGACCAGGTTAGGAACAGTGGGATTAATATGACGGTATAAACAATCCGAATCAGCGCTTTTTCTTTGCTGTCAGGGACCGAGATCCAGTGACGGTTGACTAGAAAGAAGGAGTAGATCGGAACGTTCACCGCCGTTACAGTGAACCAGACTGCTAAAATTTCAAACAAATGAAGCCGCTTATCTGCAAGGCAAAATGCTGTCAAAGTCAATATGGCAAAAGATATGACGGCTATCATCAGCATTATCTCAACCACCTTTTATATGAAGAAGGAATAGACCGCCGCGGAAATTTCGGCAGCCTTGCTTGTAAAAGTTGGTGACCAAATGGTCGCCAACTCCTTTATAAGTAATACTGCATTAAACAATAAATAACTTAGAATTGTTCGATTAGGCGAAATTTCAAAACTACCTACAAAAATAAAACGGCGACCGCTTGCGCGATCGCCTCATGGGAGAAGAGGGGAAAGCAGTGTGAATAGCTTGTTACACACTAATTTTCCCGTTTTTATTGGCATTTTATTCAGGAATATACGATAAGATCGTGGTTTTTGGTGACCAATGAGGCTTTTGGTGACCATCACATTTGAGAATAGAGTGTTATCGGAATTTATTTGTTACTATTTTTCCTGCAATCTCAAAAGCATCATGCTTTGCATTAGATTCAATTATTCGAATTTTCGAGTCAAATTTCCCAGAGGATTCGATAATTAGTTCAAACTCGACCTAAGTCTAGTTGTTTGGTTAACTAAATAATTATATATTTGCAAAGAACAATCTTAATCACCTCAAACATTGATACTAGCCATCCACCATAGTAAAGGAGGTTAAGAAGACAGATATCTTTTCTGCTCTATCGTCTCAATCTTTTAGTAATCCACATACAGAACCTGTATCCAAATAACCAACTCACAATAAAACATATGCTTTGGAGGTAATAAACCATGAAAAAAATGATCACTACTCTTACGATTTCAGCTTTAGCTCTCGGTGCTATCGGTGTGACTCATACAATAAACGCGTCAGCGAAAGCACCAACGCCATCGGTTGTCGCAGAAAGCCATGAAAAACAAATAAGCAAACAAATCGACGCATTGATGGAAAGCAAAAAATTTAACGGTACCGTTCTCGTAGCGAAAGACGGAAAGGTCGTCATGTCGAAAGGTTTTGGCGAGTCTAATTTTACTACACATGCAAAAAACGACTCCGATACGATATTCCGAATCGGATCGGTCTCGAAATCAGTTACGGCTGTTGCCGTGATGCAACTTGTCGAGCAGGGCAAATTAAAACTTGATGATCCGATCAACAAATTTTTTCCTGACTTCCCATCCGGGGATAAAATTACTGTACATCAACTATTGTCTCATACATCCGGATTGGGCGAAGACGTGTTTTTAGAGGAAATGAGCAAAGATCCAGCCGCGTATTATTCCTCAGCAAAAATGCTTGAAGTAGGCAAGCGAGCAGCAGAAAAGCTTAATTCCGATCCGGGAACGAAGTATAGTTATTCCAATATTAATTATCATTTGCTAGGACTTATCATTGAACAAGTGTCTCATACAACTTGGGATAATTATGTGAATGAACACATCATCAAACCGTCGAATATGACGAGATCCGGTGTAGACATTAATGAGCCTGTTATTAGCAATCATGCGGTTGGGGGAGATCCGGAAGGGAAACCTGCAGAGTTCATGGACATGTCTTATGCAGAAGCTGCCGGAGGCTTGTATTCCACAGTAGGCGATTTGCTTAAATTTGATCAGGCTCTAACATCTGAAAAGCTGATTAGCAAGAAATCCTTTGAAACGATGACGACTCCCGTGCTAGAAAGCTACGGCTACGGCTGGGTTGATGGAAGCAAGCTGAAGAAGTCCTCAGACTGGAAATGGCACAACGGTGAAATTTCGGGCTTTCTCGGCTTCAATGCCATCAATACCAAAGAAAATATGGAAGTGATCGTGCTAACCAATAAAGAAATAGACCAAAAAGAGTTCGCTCTTGGAATCGCAGGTGGCGTCATGGATATTTTGGACAAAATGCCTTCGGATCCAGGAAAACCGAAGAACAATGATTAATTTAACATCCACGGGATCGTTTGAATTTTTAAACTCAGTTTTATGAATGGAAGCTCAACGTTGATAAACACCATCGCCAAATTAATGGCGATGGTGTTTTGTCGGGAATGGGATAAAGTTCTTGTCATTTATGACATCAAGTTCTTATCAACCGACAATGCTGTAAGAAATGAATCGAACTTACTTGCTGCACTCATATCAGCTGACTCAATAACATGTCCATATGTATCCATTGTCGCTCAATCAATATATGCTTAATAAATTGAGCCAATAAAATGGGAGAAAATTTGACAAAAAGAAGTCTACTCCTGATTTAGGGGTAAACTCTTTTTGTTTTTCGATAACTAGTAAAGTAAACCTATAAATAAGTTCTCTTAATATCATTCAGAAAATTCCAGGAGAACGATTATAATTGTTTACTTCTTCGTTTCATATAATTATTAGTCCGAATGCTTTCGGTGAACGAATCGCGTGGACCCCGAACGGTTGCTTCCGAAGAAGACTGTTCGACAGATCTTGTTTTCCCCCCCGGAATGTTAAGGATTAGCGATTCCGCTTGACCATCAATCAAAACAGCAACTGAGCCCTTCAATACGTCTTGAACAATACTTGACATATTGTGTGACACTTTCACTTGGCTGACGGAAACGAATTGATTTTTCAGAACGGTAAGAATGTCTTGAGTATCGTCTAGATTCCTGGAAGAACTGCCATCCATAAGAGATTTCAATAGCGATTCATCCAATTGTTTTACTTCAATTAATCCATCTATATATAATAGAAGCGCGTTCTTTTGACCGTTAATTTGAAAAGAACGGAAAATTACATCAGAGCATGAGAGAAAAGTGTTTTTTAGTACGGCTTCATTTTCTTCCAAAGAGAAAGTAAGAATGCCGTTCATTGTTTCGTTCGTATGACTTTTATCTAGGTACTCTTTTGACATGAGGAAAAGAACCTCCGAGGTAATTAATGTCAATATACATAATGTTATGTTCAATCGTTTGCTAATTTATGTAAAGGCTTCTAAGCCTTGAAGATCTTAAGGTTAAAAGTAATTGTGCATAATTTTGTGGGATGTTATGGTGAAAGGCCGCATGCAGCTAGTAAGAAGATTGGCAACATAATTGATAACTGACAGGATAGTTGAGTGTATATTCAAACAGTTTCTTATCTTATGAAAAATTTGATTTTGGGGATGGTAGGGTGAGCGAACGAGTTGTTCTGAATACTGGTATGATCGTACCAACCGGAGTATGGCATTTATGATGGGGGAGATGTGAATCAGTTAGCACTAGCTATCGTTAAACTTGCGGGCATGGGTGGGGAGTGAAATTACATGAATTTGCCTAACATGAGGTTCTAGAAAAGTCCTAGGTGCGATTAATTCTTTAAAACCTTCAATGAAATTTTAACTGAAGTAACCGGCAGGTTAATCGCATTCGCAAGAAGAGATAAGAAGTATTGAAAAAGTATAGGAATTTTCGGAGGAAATATTTTTTGAGTTTGGTGACCAAATGGTGACCAAAAGTGAAAAAAAGAAGTTTTGTTTTTTAATCCTTTAACAAGATTAAGTCCGGCATCCCTTTATTTAAAAGGATTTCCAAGATTATTAAGACAAATTAAAACGGCGACCGCTTGCGCGATCGCCTCATGGGAGAGGAGAAACCGGACGAAGAGCTTATGGGGAAACGTAAGTCTTCTCCGCGGTTGTCTACGACATTCTCTGATGTCGATAGTTCAAGCATGACCGTTTTGCAACCATTTTATACATGGCATGGACAAAATTTTTGTGTAGCGCCATCGCTTGTGGTACGATAGCAAATGAATGTGCGAGCAAGAAGGGGAATATGTACGAATGAGAGTCATTTCAGGCAGTGCCAAAGGAAGGTCGCTGAAGGCGGTACCCGGTATCAGCACGCGGCCGACAACGGATAAAGTGAAGGAAGCGATCTTCAGCATGATCGGACCGTATTTTGACGGCGGTTATGTGCTGGACCTGTTCGCAGGGACAGGCGGACTCGGCATCGAGGCGCTTAGCCGTGGGATGCAGAGGGCCGTATTTATCGATATCGAGAAGAAGAGTATCGATACGGTGCAGATGAACCTGCGCGCGACAGGGTTGGCGGAACAAGCAGAAGTGTACCGCAACGATGCGGCAAGGGCGCTCAAAGTGCTGGCCAAGCGGGAACAGCGGTTTGAACTTGTCTTTTTAGACCCGCCCTACAAGATGAAAGTGATTGCTGAACTGATCGGCTCGATGGAAGAGATGAACCTGCTCGACACCCACGCCGTCATCGTCGTGGAGCACGATGCTCAGGATGTGCTGGATGAAGAGATTGGCCGATTCGAGCAGCAGCGCAGGGCCGAGTACGGGGATACTGCTGTCACGATTTATAAGCAAAGGGGATGAACATCAAGATGAAGGAACATGGCGTTACAATCGCCGTATATCCCGGCAGTTTCGATCCGGTCACACACGGTCATCTTGACATTATACATAGAGCGGCTAAAGTATTCGACAAGCTCATCGTAGCCGTGCTGAACAATACGTCCAAGAACCCGCTGTTCTCATTAGAAGAGCGTATGGATCTCATTCGCCAAGTGACCAAAGATTTGCCCAACGTCGAAGTCGACGGGTTCCGCGATCTGATGGTCAATTATATGAAGATCAAGAACGTCAATTTAATTGTACGCGGATTGCGCGCCGTATCTGATTTTGAATACGAATTGCAAATGGCGTCGACGAATCATAAGTTGAACTCGGATGTGGAGACGTTCTTTATGACGTCCAAACCGACATATTCCTATTTAAGCTCCAGCATCGTAAAGGAAATTGCCAGGTTCCACGGGCCGGTTACAGACCTCGTGCCGCCTGAAGTGGAAGAAGCGTTGAAACTGAAATTTCCTGTCGATCAAGACTGATTCCGTCTGCTGAAACTCTGGATCAATAAGGAAATGATCAGCATGGCGCCGAGGAACAGGAACAGCTGACTGGACACGGGTCCCCACAGGCCCCACGCGGTTCCGCCGTTCATAGGGAACGCAGGGGCGGTTTTACCGCCGGCAGACGTGTCAAGCCATAGGAAGCTCGGCTGATCGTTCTTAAGCAGGAAGGACAGCGGCTTCCATAACACGATCGTCAAAGCAAAGGCAACCAAGGCGTGCACGATGCGGGCGACGAAGAACGGAATATAGCGCGCGTCCGTTTTTTGATGCATGCTGGCGACTTGCGCATGGACGGACAACCCGCCCCAGCCAAGAAAGGCGCTTAACAGCGACAGCTGCGGCAGAAGCGGGAGATCCTCAGTCTGGCTGAACGCATATGCGCCCAGATGAATCTCCAGTATGCCTTTGATCCACTGCGGAGCTGTATCTGTCGTCAGATTCATGAAGCCAAGCAAGCGATCCGTAACCAGACTGAGCGTATCTGTCAAATGAATCGTACCGATCACACTGATGAGTACGGAGAAAATCATCATATATCCGCCGATCAGCATGAGCGATTGGACGGAGGTGATGACGGAATCGCCCAGCAGCTTGCCGAAAGCCCGGCCGTCGTGCAAGTGGGCGTTTCGCATCGTGTAAAGCGCGCGCAGCCAGATGGAGGCAGCTTGCAGCTTTTTCGCGGGCAGGCGATCCGCTTCGGATTGCGGTTGACCCCCGGGAGCGGCAGGCGTGTCTTCGCGACCCTTGTCCGGTTTGAAGCGGGTAAGAACCCCGGTCAGGATGGCCGCGACATAGTGCACGATGGCCAGGATTACGCCGAGCCGTGCGCTGTGCAAGAAGCCGACGCCGACGACCATGACGAGAAATAAAGGGCTGCACAAATGGGATAACGCGGTCAATCGTTCCGTCTCTTTACGCGAAAGCAGCCCTTTTTCCCGCAGCGAAGCGGTAATGCGGGCTCCCGAAGGGAAGCCGACAATCAGGCCCGAGGCGAGCGCCCAGCCGCTGACACCGGGCAAGCGGAACAGCTTGCGCATGATGGGCTCTAATAAAACGCCGAAGCCCTGCAGCACGCCGAATCCGATGAACAGCTCGGTCAGGATGAAAAAGGGCAGCAATGCCGGGAACACCAACTTCCACCAAATTGTAAGACCCTCCAGAGACGACTGAAACGCCCGATCGGGGAATAATATAATAGATACGACTACAAGGGCAGCGAGTCCGCCTAAAAGCAGCGTGGACAGTTTACTGCCGTATTTCGTATGCATGCGCTGCATGGCATCCACCTCATCCTCCTACATTTGCTTCATTTGTACGCGTGTAGGCGCGGGTTTAGACCAAGCATTAGCTTGGACCATGCGAGCGTGAAGAACCAATTGAAGCATCAGGAGGGGAACCTGTATGGAAGAGAATGAAGATAACCGGATCCGCACATGGTCAAGCGATTCCTATCAATATCCCAAAAGCACGGCGACACGCCGATATTTAATCTCCTTTTTGGTCGGCATCGTCGTTATTTATTTGCTGTTCTTTGTCCAGCTGCCGTTTTTTATTTTCATGCCCGGAACCGCTGAGGAAATTAAACCGATGGTTTCGATTCCCAAAGGTTCTGACGCGGAAAAGGGAACACTCATGCTCACGACCGTTCGCGTGGCGGACGCCAACGTAATCAATTACGTGATCGGGATGCTTCACCCTTATGAAGAAATTCAGCCGAAAACGAGTGTGTTTCGCGAAGGCGAATCCGAGCAGGAGTATACCCAGCGGCAGGAATATGTGATGCTTACGTCCCAAGCCAGCGCCATTCAAGCCGCGTATACCAAAGCCCAAATTCCTTTTCACATTAGTCATGAAGGCGTTATGGTGCTGCAAACACTGCCCGGCATGGCCGGTGAGAAAGCACTGAAGCCTGGCGACGTGCTGCTGAAAGCGAATGATAAAGAAATCAAGGTCGCGCAGGACTTGCTGGATTCGTTAAAAGGGAAAAAAGCCGGCGAAAGCGTCGACATTACGTTTACGCGCAATAAAATCGAGCAGAAGGCGTCACTGACGCTCGCCGTGCTGCCGAAGCAGCAAGGCGATACCACCGAGCGGGCGGGCATCGGCGTCGTTCCGGCCGACATGCAATCGGTGAAAGCGGATCAGCCGGACGAGCAGGTATCGATCAAAGCCGGCGAAATTGGCGGTCCTTCGGCAGGGCTTATGTTCTCTTTGGAGATTTATAATCAGCTCAAGCCTGATGACATTACCAAAGGCCACAAAATTGCCGGTACGGGCACGATCGATCCCGACGGGACAGTTGGGCCGATTGGGGGCATTCAGCATAAAATTATCGCCGCGGATAAGCAAGGAGCGGAATACTTTTTCGCGCCCAAAGATGTCACTTATAAAGACGGAACGAAGATTACCAACTATTCCGATGCTGTAGCCAGAGCCAAACAAATCAAGACCAAGATGCAAATCGTCGAAGTCGGCACGATGGACGATGCGCTCAAATTTTTAGCGTCTTTACCTGCCAAATAAGGCATATAACTAAAAATAATCCGATTTTCAATTGACAAAATGCGAGTGAAATAGATATAATAATCTTTGTTTGTTTGGGGTGATAATGATGCAGATTCAACTGAAAGATCTTGCTTCTAAAGGACAACCGGTACATATAACCGCAGACTTGAACTTGACATCTCCGTTTGAAGGACGCCAAGACATTCTAGGTTACAGTCCCATTCATGTCGATCTTCATGCTAAGCATGAAGGGGGAGCAGCTAAAGTTAACGGCACCTTAACGTTCAATGTGGAGTTAAGCTGTTCACGATGCTTATCGCAATTCAAGCAAACAATCGAGCTTCCATTTGAGGAAGTCTTTACACAGAAGCTGGACGAGGAATCCGAAGATGATGAGGATATCCATCTGGTGACTGAAGATAAAGTCGATTTGGAGCCGTACGTGGTCGAGAACATCATCGTTGGATTGCCTTTAATCCCGTTATGTGGCGAAGCGTGCAAAGGTCTCTGTCCCGTGTGCGGAACGAACCGCAATGAACATGATTGCGGCTGCAAGCAAGATAAGATAGACCCAAGGCTTGCAGGTCTCGCGGACTTTTTCAACCAAGAGCAGTGATTGAAATTCCATGAAGGAGGTGTTTTGAATATGGCAGTACCTCAAAGAAGAACGTCCAAAACTCGTCGCGACAAGCGCCGTACTCACTTTAAACTGGAAGTTCCGGGCATGGTGAAATGCGAACAATGCGGAGAGCTGAAATTGGCTCACCACGTTTGCAAAACTTGCGGATCTTACAAAGGTAGAGAGATCGTAAAAGCATAAGTTTAGATATAGTACTTCATCCTAGTGTGAGGTGCTATTTTTTTTGCTTTCTTTTTCCACGCAAATTATATATACTACATTTTAGTATCTGGTAATAAGATGAGATATTAGCTCACGAGACGAAATATAAGGTGGTGGACGCCATCGAACGCCTTCCTAAACGACAGCGGCAGCAGAAGCTGCTTCAAGCGATTGAAACGAATCCTTTCATGACGGATGAAGAGCTGATGCGGACCTTCCACGTTAGCATTCAGACCGTGCGATTGGATCGACTGGAGCTGGGCATTCCTGAGCTGCGGGAGCGGATGAAGCATATGGCCGTGAAAACGTACGATCATGTACGCTCCCTGCCGATAGACGAAGTCATTGGTGAAGTAATCGACATACAGTTGGATCAGAGCGGCAT
>Ga0209566_100718_pt1 | contig 18916 bp, 17 predicted proteins | sample Araplavi_mTSA_r2_2_FD_184287 | JGI IMG/M metagenome (GOLD analysis project Ga0209566, IMG submission 184287) | Arabidopsis root microbial communities from North Carolina, USA - plate scrape CL_Cvi_mTSA_r2 (SPAdes) (version 2) | ecosystem: Host-associated > Plants > Roots > Endosphere | place...
GTTTAAATTCATCCGCATAAGTTATTGCTTTATCGCTTACTCTGATCACGTATTTATTCGTTGATAATTTTATTTGCTCTTTTTCGCTAAAGATTTTCTTAGACATGATGTAATCCCCTCCGCTGCTTATACTAGTATACAAAAAAGTACCCATAGACTGAACACTTTTCAATGTGTCCAGTCTATGGGTACCAGTGTATTTGGATACCCGGTGGTTTTTTGTCGTGTTTCGTGGCTTGTGTGCTGCTTAGCGATGCATCACGACGCTAAGTCGGTTGGTTCTGGTCAGTCGAGTGAGCGACGTGAACAGGCTTATACTCGCGCGCCGCATCTCGCGCCGTGCCTCGGCACTTTACGTGTCCTGATCCTACACCAGCCGCGCGCCGATCTCTTCCAGCATGCGCTGGAGCATCGCTTGCACAGGCAGTGCGCCGAGGTCGCCTTCCTGCCGTTTGCGGATGGCTACGTGGCGCGCTTGCTTTTCCGCTTGGCCGACGACGAGCAGATAAGGGACTTTCTCCAGCTGGCCCTCGCGGATTTTGTAGCCGAGCTTCTCGCTTCGGCCGTCGACCTCGACCCGAATGCCAGCTGCTTGCAGCTGCGCCTTCACTTCAAATGCGTAGTCCAGCTCGTTGTCGGACACCGGAACAATTTTCGCCTGCACCGGAGCGAGCCAGAGAGGGAAGGCTCCTGCGTAATGCTCCGTGATGATTCCCATAAACCGGTCGATGGAACCATAAATCGCACGGTGTATGACAACCGGACGATGCTTCTGATTATTTTCGCCGATATAGATGAGGTCGAATTTTTCCGGCATTTGAAAATCAAGCTGAATTGTTCCGCACTGCCAACTGCGTTTGATGGCATCCATAATATGGAAATCAATTTTCGGGCCGTAGAACGCTCCGTCTCCCTCATTGATCCGATATGCGATCCCCCGCGCATCCAGGACATTGCGCAGAGACTGCTCAGCGCGCTCCCAAAGCTCTTCGGAGCCCATGGAATTCTCCGGCCGTGTGGACAGCTCGATGCGGTACTCGAAGCCGAAGACTTGATACATATGATCAACTAGCGCGATAACTTGACCAATTTCCTCTTCAATCTGGTCCGGGCGGACAAAGAGATGGGCGTCGTCCTGGCAGAACGTCCGCACACGCATCATGCCGCTGAGCGCCCCGGAGTATTCGTGGCGGTGTACTTGCCCGAACTCAGCCATGCGAAGCGGCAGCTCCCGGTAGGAGCGCAGGCTGTTTTTAAAAATCAGCATATGCCCCGGGCAGTTCATCGGCTTAAGCGCATAGTTCGCCTCATCGACCGCTGTGAAGTACATGTTCTCTTTGTAGTGATCCCAATGTCCGGACTGCTCCCAAAGGCGATTGTTCAGCATCAGCGGTGTACGCACTTCGGCGTAGCCGTTTTTCCGCAGCAGCTGGCGCTCAAATTCCTCCAGCTCTGTGCGAATCGCCATCCCCTTGGGCAAGTAGAACGGCATGCCGGGCGCTTCATCTGAGAACATGAACAATTCCAATTCTTTGCCCAGCTTCCGGTGGTCGCGCTTCTTCGCCTCCTCCAGCCCATGCAGATGCTCGTCAAGCAGCGCTTTACTCGGGAACGCTGTGCCGTAGACGCGCTGCAGCATCTTCTTGTCAGCATCACCTCGCCAATAGGCGCCAGCTACGCTTAACAGCTTGACGGCCTTAATCCGGCCTGTCGAGGGCAGATGCGGTCCGCGGCAGAGATCGACGAACTCGCCCTGCTCGTAAAGACTGATGACCGCATCGTCCGGCAGGTCGTGAATCAGCTCCAGCTTCAGCGGATCCTGGAGCGCCTCGAAGACAGCGATCGCTTCCGCTCGGCTGACCTCACGTCTGATAATCGGCAGATTCTCCTGAATAATCGCCTGCATCTGCTTCTCAATGGCAGCGAGATCAGTGATCGAGAGCGGCGCGGGGAGATCCATATCGTAGTAAAAGCCATCCTGGATGACCGGGCCAATCCCCAGTTTAACGGCTTCCTTGCCGTATAACCGCTTGATCGCCTGAGCCATCAGATGCGCGGAGCTGTGGCGGTGGAGGTCTTGGCCTTCCCGGCTGTCCAGCACAACAATTTCAAGTTCACAATCCTGATCAAGCGGCTTGCCGAGATCAACAAGTTTACCGCTGATCTTGCCGGCGACAGCGTTTTTCTTCAAGCCAGCGCTTATAGACGCCGCCACTTGCTCGACTGTGGTGCCAGCCGGATACCTCCGATCTTTTCCATCTGCTAATCTGACTTGAATTTCCATGAAAAACGCCTCCATTTCTTCTGATTTTTGACACGAATATAAAAAAGTGAACGCAAAAAAACGCCTCTATCCCTCACAGGGACGAGTGCGTTCAACTCGTGGTTCCACCCTAATTCGACCTGCACGTGTCAAACCTTGGCGATCAACGCCACAGGTGCACTTGCAAGATCCTCATTGGTATCCGCTAACGGGGATAAGTCGGTGCCGCTTACTGCCGCTGCCTTCAGACTGCGGGTTCAACGCCACGGCTGCAAAGGGGTAATTTCGATCCGGTCTCTGAAGAAGCTCGCAGCGATTGCTTCTCTCTCTGGGCAGCCCGTTAAGGAAATCATGTCTTTGGTCGTAGCCTCGTATGTTGCTTGATTCAAAACTATAAAGGAGCAAGCGGGCCAAAGTCAATAGGTGAAATAATAAATGGGTATTTTTTCTAAAAATTAGGCTATACGCGCCGCTGCTGAGACTGATATTGGCGGGGCGGGAGGCCGACGGCTTTTTTGAACGTGCGGATGAAGTTGGAATAGTCGTTAAATCCGACCAGCTGGCAGGCGTCCGTCACCGTGCAGCCTTCCCGAAGCAGCTGCTTCGCCTTGGCGATGCGCTTGAATAATATATGCTCGTGAATGGTGCTGCCCGTATGCTTTTTAAACAGCCGGCACAAGTAGGAACGGTTCATGAACACGACCTGCTCCAGCACATCCAGCGACAGATCATGCTCCAGATTCTCATCGATGTAGGTGAGCAGCGAAGCGAGCTTGTCCGGCAGCATGCCCTGCTCCTTGTGGTTGCCCTGGTTCTGAAAAAGGCGGTTAATAAAGACAAGCAGCTCGATAAAAGTGGCGACATAGAGCACTTCAGACCCTGCTTTGGCTTGGGAGCGGTGAACTTCCATCCGCTCGTACAGCTTCATGATGTCATCGATCTGCTGCGGGTTAAGCCGCATGCGGTTTTGCTCACCCATGACGCGGTTGGTGAAGCAGGCCAGCAAGTCAAACTGCGGCGAACTGAATGCTTCGGTCAGCTTCGGATTGAAGTGAATCACGACGTTCTCGTAACGCTGCTTTTTGGATTGAAAATTAGGCCGGTGCAGCTCGTTGCTATGCATAATAAGAAGGTCGCCGTACTGGAGGGGATACACTTGTTTTTCTATAAAATAATGAACATCGCCTGATAGGAAGAAGTAAATTTCATACATATCATGGTGTTTATGGAATTCTTGATGACCTGGCTCATAAACGATGGCATGCCTGAAAGTAAGCGCATTCTTTAAGTCTGGGTACAGTTCCTGCACGAACGGTTCCCTCCTTTGAACTGGAGTCAATATTAGCATGATTTTGCCCAATTATTGCAATGAATATGTTGATATTATACTGCAAAATAAAAGGGAGTTAAACTATTAACGAGACTCATCTTTGAGGAGGATCATGATGAAACTGTCCGTATTTACCGTTGCAACCCCAGACCTGACACCTGAAGAGCTTGCCAAAGCAGCACAAGACGCGGGGATCGAGGGCATTGAATGGCGCTATAAAGAAGTCCCGGCTGAAGTTGCGAGTGAGAAGCCTTCTTTTTGGAGAAATAACCTGTGCTCTATCGATCCTTCCGCTTCGGATGAAGAGCTGGAGCGTTTCAAACGTGTTGCCGCGGATCACAATCTTGTCAACTTGAGCGTAACGCCTTACTTGACTTGCGGCGATGTTGCAGGTACAGAGCGCGTGATGCAAGTGGCGCAAAAAGTCGGCGCTTCTTACATTCGTGTCGGCGTGCCGCACTATGACGGAACTGCAAACTACAACGATCTATATAAGCAAGAAATCGATTATCTGCACCATGTGCAGGAGCTTTCCCAGCAGTACGGCGTGAAGGGTCTTGTGGAAATTCACCACAACACGATCGCGCCAAGTGCAGGCTTGGTGCACCGTCTCGTATCCGGTTTCAATCCGGAATATATCGGTGTGCTGCATGATGCGGGCAATATGGTGCACGAAGGCCAGGAAAATTTCCGCATGGGCCTAGAACTGCTCGGACCTTACCTGGCTCATGTTCACGTGAAGAACGCGCGCTGGGTGCCAACAGGCGAAGTGCAGGATGGCATCACCTTGTGGAGAAGCGAATGGGCTCCGCTGGATGAAGGTATCGTGAACTGGAGCAAGCTGCTCGGCGAATTGAAAGCGATCGGCTATGACGGCTACCTGGGCATTGAGGATTTCAGCGGTCAGTACGCTTCGGCGGACATGCTGAAAAACTTTGCTTCCAAAGTGAAAGCTTGGTTGGCTTAAGCCTGCAAGCAGTTAGAAAACCTCACTCGTGTGTGAACGCGGGCGAGGTTTTTTGCCGTTCAGGGGAAAGTGCCCGGTTTGCTCTGGGATTGGCATTTTGTGTAAGATGTTGGTGACAAAACCAACAGGAAGGCGAGGGATGTTGATGGTGCGCTCAAAGTCGCTATGGCTGCTGCTCATAGGGTTGACAGCGGCTGCGGCCTGTTTGCTCGTGCTTAAGTTTACCGACCTGTGGTCGCATCTGGATAAGACGAGTTTAACAGAATGGCTCAGGTCGAACCTCCTCCTGGGCGGCTTCCTCTACATGATCGCTTACACGCTTAGACCGTTAGTCTTATTCCCGGCAACGCCGTTAACGCTGTATGGAGGCTATGTGTTCGGAGCCTTCTGGGGCTCCGTGTTTGATATCATCGGGGCCGGCGCCGGAGCGCTGCTGTCTTTTTATATCGCCCGCAAGTGGGGGAGAACCGGCTTTCAAGCTCTTCTCAAGCATAAAAAGCTGCAGGCCTTCGATCAGAAAGCGGAAAAGAACGGCTTCCTGGTCGTGCTCTATATGCGGTTGATGCCGTTTTTCCCATTTGATGGGGTTAGTTACGGAGCCGGGCTTTCCAACATCAAGTTCAAGGACTACACCTGGGCGACGCTGATCGGGATTATCCCGGGGGCCATCGTCTATAACGTATTCGGCGCTTCACTGCATCACATCGGCTCGGCCGGCTTCTATTGGGCGATTTTGATGTATGCAGGATTTGCGCTGGTACCGCTTGCTTTTCGCAGACGATCCAAAGGCCGGTTAACAAGGAAGAATGACTCAACTTGAGTCGGGCAAGGCGCAGTAAATAAATGTCGGGGTTGGGAGCTTGCTCTCAACCTTTCTTTTTACATTTTTTTACGAATATTATTGTTCCCAGAATCCAGAAAGCGTGCTATGATAGGTGACGTTCAAGTATTTCGTATGCGAAATATTTCTAGGGCGAAATAAGTGAATCGTTCTTTAAGGGGATCAATTCAGTAAGGAGGAAGTGGTTTGGATTCAGTCAGGGATCTTGTGGCGGATATAGGGCGTCTGCAGAAATTGCGGCTTGCACTCACGTTTAAGGCTCTCCAACGAGAGAATATGACAGGACCTCAGCTGTTTATTTTAAGAGAGCTGTTTATTAATGAGCCAAGGAAGCTAGGCGATTTGGCGCAGGCTGTACACTTAAGCAACAGCACGGTTTCCGGTATCGTGGACCGGTTGGAGCGGGACGGTCTTGTAGAGCGAAGAAGAGATGAGCAGGACCGCAGAGTGGTCTGGATCAACACGACAAATTTTTGCCAGCAGATGAAGAAGGCAAACGTAGAGGGACTTAACCGTGAGTTCTATGAGGGCTTGGAAGGTACATTCTCGCCTGAACAAATTGCAATATGCAAGGAAGTCATAAATACCCTCATCAAACACATCGAGGGAAAGTTGGAGGGACTGGAATGAAACGTAAAATGGTCTTATTTATTATTCTTGCCGTCATGGTAATCAGCGGCGCAGGCATCGGCAGTTACTATTGGTATGAAGGTACTAACTTCGTATCCACAGATAACGCGCGTGTAGCTGGCGATATTTATCGCGTCATGCCTAGAATTTCAGGAAAAATCAATACGCTCGGTATCAAGGTAGGCGACACGGTCGTTGCAGATCAAATTGTCGGCCAGCAGGACATTACGAATTTGTCCAACAGCCTGCTGGATCAGGCTGCTCTGCGCTCCCCCATCGGCGGAACTGTGATTCAAACAGCAGCGAGAGTCGGCGAGGTTGTCTCCCCGGGTCAATCGGTAGCTATGATTGTGGACAAAAATGCAGTGTACATATCTGCAGACGTGGAAGAAACAAAGATCAAGAAAATTCGTGTCGGCCAGCCGGTTGAATTCACAATCGATACATTTGAAGGCGCGAAATTTACCGGAAAAGTGACTGAAATCGGGGAAGCAACTGCTTCGACGTTCTCGCTAATTCCATCTGTAAGCACAAGCGGCAATTTCACGAAGGTGACGCAGCGCCTCAATGTGAAAATTTCCATTGACGATCATCAGGGATTTGATCTTGCACCCGGAATGAATGCAGTGATCAAGATCCACATCAAAGGGGAGTAAGGTGACACCCATGAAAAAACATCTGAACGTTATACTGTCCATTAGTGTGTTGGCAGGCTCCATAATCATGATGAGCGGCTGCGGAGCGCCATCGAATGCGGCTAGCACGCAATTATCTTCTGTTAAAGTCATTACACTTGGCAGCACGAATGCGGCCGGTGCCAGCGGTAAATTAGCTGCAGACCAAACGGTCCAAGTTGTATCCAAAATCAGCGGCAAAGTAGCCTCTGTTCTTGTAGATGAAGGTGCGAAAGTGAAGAAAGGCGATGTGCTCGTACAGATCGACACCGAAGATCTAACAGAGCAGCTGAACCAGGCGCAAGCAGGGTTGGCGGCATCGCAAGCGAAGCTGGCGGATACGGAAGCGGGCACGCGCTCTCAGGATCTGCAAGCTGCATCGGCCAGTGCGGGGCAGGCCAGAGCCGGCGTGAACCAGGCGGCTGCAGGTGTCGCACAAGCGCAAGCGTCGCTGGACCTCGTGACCAAGAACTATAATCACGCGAAAAATGCATATGATCAAGGCGACATCAACCAGGATGATCTGGATAAAGCGACGTCGGACTATGACAAAACCAAAGCTGCCTATGACGCTGCGGTTTCGCAGCAGCAATCGGCAAGTGCGGTATTATCTGCTGCGGAAGCGAAGCTGAGCCTGGCGAAAGAAGGGGCGACAGCCAATACGTTGGAGCAGCTGAAAGCGGATGTGACGGCCAAGCAAGCGGCTCTAACGTTAGCACAAAATGCTGTTAAGAATGCAGGCGTCGTATCGCCGATTGATGGTGTCATCGCCAAAAAAAGCATCAACGCAGGTGAAATGGCGCAAGCAGGTGCTGCATTGCTGACAGTTGTCAGCATGGATCAAGTGAAGGTTGAAGTGAGTGTAACGGAAGATATGATTGGTTCCATTAAGCAAGGAGCCAAAGCGGCTGTAGTCGTGCCGAGCGTGCCTGGCAAAACCTTCGAGGGCTTGATCACTTTCGTCAGCCCGGTTTCCGACACGAACAACAATACGTTCCCTGTGAAGCTCACGGTCAGCAACGCTGACGGTTCCTTGCATGCAGGCGCAGTAGCGAATGTGGCTTTTGGAGGCAGTGACGGCGTGAGCCGGGTCGAGGTTCCTAAAGCGGCGATTGAGCAAAAGGACGGCAAATCCATCGTCTTCAAGCTGAGCGGCGAGACTGTTCATCCTGTTGAGCTTCAAACCGAGGAGAAGAACCAGGACTGGGTTTACATTAAAGGGCAAAGCGAGCTAAAACCGAATGATAAAATCGTATTGAATCCAGGCGATAAGTTGGCCGACGGTACGAAGGTTCATGCCGAATAAAGGGGGCGATTAGCATGGCTACAGCAGCAACAGCGGCCCCAACGGAAGAGAAGCAAGAGGAGAAAATCACCGGCTATCAGTGGCTTGCCTTGGTCGTGCTCATTCTCGGTACGTTCCTGGCGATTCTTGATAACAGCTTAATGAACGTTGCCATCCCGAAGTTGATGTCCGTCTTTGGTTCCACCTCGACGGAGATTGAGTGGGTCGTCACAGGCTACATGCTTGCATCGGCTGTCGTGGTGCCGATGGGCGGATTTCTATCCGACCGGTTCGGATACAAAACAACGTTCCTATCGACGGTCATTGCGTTTATTATCGGGTCTATCCTGTGCGGAGTCGCTTGGAGCGACACGAGTTTGATTGCGTTTCGTATTATTCAAGGTTTGGGCGGCGGCTTCATTATGCCGGTTGGTATGGCGATGCTGTATCAAATTATGCCACGCAGCAAGATTCAAGTGGCTATGGGGATCTGGGGGATCGCAGCGATGGCGGCCCCGGCTATGGGCCCTACGCTCAGCGGATATTTGGTCGACAATTTCAGTTGGCGATACCTGTTCTACATCAACGTACCGATCGGTATTCTTGCCGTTGTGCTCGGTTTCATTATTCTCAAAGAAACGCCGAAACGTGAAGGCTTGAAGTTTGATTTTACCGGCAGCATTCTGTCCATGATCGTGTTCTCCACGCTTCTGTTGGCCTTAACGGATGGTCAATCGGACGGTTGGACGTCGCTGTATATCGTCAGTTTGTTTTTTATCTCGTTTTTCAGCTTTGTACTGCTGATCTGGGTGGAATTAAGCAAAGATAATCCCATTCTCGATTTCCGTCTGTTTAAGAACCGCATTTTCACCTTAAGTTTGGCTGCATCTAGCTTCGTCATGATCTCCATGCAGGGCGGGATCTATATGATGCCGATCTTCATGCAGAATGTCATTGGCTTGACGCCGATGGAAACGGGACTTGTCATGATGCCGCAATCGATTGCCATGGCCTTCATGATGCCGGTAGCTGGCAAGCTCGTAACCAAGTTCGGTGTCGTTCCGCTCGGCGTCGTCGGACTGTTGATCATCGGATTAACCACGATGGAGCTGCATGCGCTGTCGCAGCTAACTTCTACGCATTGGATCAGCGGACTTCTTATTATCCGGGGGATTGGGATCGGCCTGTGCATGATGCCGCTGTCCTCAGCGGGGATGAACACACTGCCTAACCACATGATCGGTCGGGCGTCCTCCGTGTCCAATGTTATCCGTAACGTTATGGCTTCCCTCGGTATTGCCATGCTGACAAGTATGATGAACAACCAGTCTACAAAGTATGGTGGTTTGTTCAATGAGGAAATTTCGTCCAATTCGCCGACATTCGCCGATTTCTCGACGAATGTCGCGCATCGTTATATGGAGCTGGGTACCGATTCAGGATCGGCGACAAGCAATGTCGTAGGCGTGTTACTCGGGATGGTGCAAAAAGAGGCGTTGACGCGTGCGATCGCGGATACACTCGTCATCTCGGCATTCCCTGCTTTCATCTCGATCGTGCTTGTCATCTTTATGAGACAGCGAAAGAAGAAAAAAGCAGAGGCCGAAGCCGAAGCCGGTGCAAACGCAGATTCGCAGCATCATGTGATGATCGAAATGTAATAGACATAAATCGTTTCCGCCTCCATACACTTACTATGTATGCCCGCAAACGGAACGTGAATCAGCCATTATTCTCAATTATTCAAGCAAAGGGACAACGCCAGGTATGCGGCTTGTCCCTTTTTTTCACGCTTAAGGGGCGCGGGTGCCAGCAAGATAAGTATTTTTCAATCTTTATCGGGAGCTGTATAATGATTGTCATGTAGGTGGCATTCGGAGAATCGACAGAAGGATAGAAAGAAGGTATGAATGTGCTGAGGCTAAGTATACTCGACCAGTCGCCGGTTTCGATCGGCTTCACGCATAGCGAGGCGCTGCAGCAAACGATTCAGCTGGCGCAAGCGGCGGATCGCTTGGGCTACACCCGGTTCTGGGTGTCGGAGCACCACAACTCGGCTGGGCTCGCGGGCTCGTCGCCGGAGGTGTTCCTGTCCACGCTGGCCGCCCGCACAAGCCGCATCAGGCTTGGCTCCGGGGGCGTGCTGCTGCCTCATTACAGCGCCTATAAGGTCGCTGAAAATTTCCGCATGCTCGAGGCGCTGTACCCGGGCCGCATCGACTTAGGCATCGGGCGTGCGCCGGGAGGCACGCCGCATACGGCGAAGGCGCTGCGCGGCGAAGGCGCCGATCTGTTCGAAGGACTTGAGCGGTTTCCTGCTCAAGTCGATGATTTGCTGCGGTTCCTGACCGATTCGGTGGAACCTGGGCATGTGTTTGAGGGCATCCGGGCGACCCCTTTGGTGACCGGCGTGCCCCAGGTGTGGCTGCTCGGCTCGACCGGGCAGAGCGGGGTGTACGCCTCGCAGGCCGGCGCGGCGTTCTGCTTTGCGCATTTCATTAACGGAGCCGGGGGCCAACAGGCGGTGCGCAGCTACCGCAAGTCGTTCCGGCCGTCCGCGTTGAATGTCGTGCCGCAGACTACGGTATGCATCCATGTGCTCTGCGCGGAGACAGATGCCGAAGCGGAGCGGCTGGCGGTTTCCTCTGATTTGCGTATTCTGCAAGTGGAAAAAGGGGAATTCGAAGGTGTTCTACCCCCGGAGGAAGCGGCTCAATATCCGTACTCCGAGTGGGACCTCACGCGTGTGCGGGATAACCGTTCCCGCATGATCGTCGGCAGCGCGAAGCGGGTTCGAGAGCAGCTGCTGTCGCTGGCAGCAAGCTACGAGGTCGATGAAATGATGATTGTTGCCGGGGGTTACCGGTTCGAGACGCGGCTGCAGACCATGGAGCTGCTGGCTGAAGCGTTCGGTCTTGCCTAGAATTGATAGAAAAGAAGGGAGCCACCGGCGGCTCCCTCTTTCTTCCATGGTTCGATTAGCGGTGGCGCTTAGGCCGCTTAGGCCGCTTAGGCCGCTTATTGATTTCCTCTGTGACGATGAAGGCAAGCTCTTCGTTGCCGAATAGGGACAGTACACCAAGCAGGGTGTCGTCTGGCACTTCGCCTGCCTCTTCCTTTGGCACGGTAAGGTCAAGCGCTTGCTGCAGCGCGATATTGTCCGCCTGATCCGGGTAAGCCTGACGGTACAACTCAGCCGGATTGAGATCGTGATTGATGCACCACTGCGCAAACACGAGAATCATCATCTGTTCGTCGCGCTCATAATTGCGAATAATTTGTTCTTCCATCTCTTTTTTGCTCATAGCGAAGCAGGCATCTCCTTGTCGACCGATAAAGTGTTGGCAGGGTCCATTATAACGAAAGTGAAAGTACAGGTGCAATCATGATTAAAAATGAAAAAATAAAAGCATCCGAAGTCCAGTTAACCGGCGTAAACGGGGAGAATCTTGGCGTTGTAACGACCTCGGAAGCGCTGGCGATGGCGAAACGGCTCAAGGTGGATCTGGTCTGCACTTCACTCATGAGCAGTCCGCCGCCATGCAAGCTTATCGGCGCCGGACAAGCCAGGCAAGAGGCGCTGCAGGACAAGCAGCAGGCGCGCAAACAAGAGAAAGCGCCGAAGGTGAAGGAGCTTCGGCTTACTTCGCATATCGAGGATCATGACCTGGATACGAAGTGTCAGCAGGCGAGACGCATCTTGCAAGCCGGCGACGCTGTCATGCTGGTCGTGAAAATTAGCGGCAAAGAGGGCCCTCAAGCGAAGGAGTTGCTGGAGCAGATCGTCCGGGAAATGGCACCGTTTGGCACCAAACGGACGGGCATTCAGCTGAGCGGCAAGCAGGCTGCAGTCCAATTGGACCCGCTGTAGGTTGGCTGGAGTTCAGCAGGCCGAGTTTAATCGGCAACCGTAATCGCTTGTGAGCCCATCGCTTCCCATACGGTTTGGAAGGCCCAGAGATTATAGATTTCTTGTTTGCCGGTCATCGGATCATTCATATAAGCGTGATCATCGTCCCAACCGGTCAGCAGCATGGCGTGCTCCGGATCGTACCAGTCGACGATATTACCGTTGGGTTCGACCCACTCATCCCTTAACACCGGGGGATCCATGTGCTCAGTAGCCCAAACGAGGACAGGCCTGCCCGACTTCACCGTATCCAGCAGCTTGTCCAGCGGAGAGCCGGTAAGGTCGATAATGCGCCCGGGCAAGTAGCGCTTCAAGAGCTGAGCGATCGGTTTATGGTAAATCCCATAGCCTACGTCAAATGGATCGCCGACAAAAACATCTTCTGGATTCGCCCCTTGCCAGGTGCCGTCTTCCTGGATGGCGGGAAGAGGGCCCTTGGGCAGCTCGGTGGCAATTTGTTCCTTGGATACATCGACACCCGCCCAGTTCAGCAGCATGGTCGCAGCAACCGCCTCACAGCCGTTGGGCAGGTCTGGCAGCTGTGAGATGGGGACCGTATGCAAAACCTGGTAGTCGTGCATCTCTTCATTCGGGAAGTCAGAGGCAGGGATCGCGCTTGTGCCAGCACGGCCGTTAAGCAAATAACGGTTAGGAATAATAAAGTTATTGATAATTTCAAGTTCAAGGTGCGTACCTCCTCACCAACTTATTATACCAGTTGACGTTATTTTATTTAGCGTGATATATATGATTTAGGTAAGAATGCCAATACAATTGAATGTTGAAGCAGGCTTCTAATTTATTTTCTATCACTTCGAGGTGCAGCATTATGCTTACATTCGCAGCGTCCCTGCTTCTTTACATCGTTCCTGCGTTTTTGCTATTTCATATGGCCTTTGAAGTGTATCACCGGAATCGAGGCTATGCGTTAAACCGGATTGCGTTCATTTTCTTTCTGCTGCTGGGTTTCCTGTTTGTAGGAAATTATTTGGTGCGCATGACGCCGGAAGCGTATACAAGTGTCGTTGCCCGGTTATTTTACTATTTTCCGGCAATCGTGACATTGTGTGTGTCTCTTCATTTTTATTTGCGAATGACAGAGAGATTTCGGTCTATGGATCAGTGGAAGATGATCGCTATATGCTACGGGCAGCTGCTGCCGGCATTCATGCTCTTTTTTCCTGTGTCCTGGTTCGGGATTGATGTTGTTCATAGAGGATTGTGGAATGTTGACAGTCCAAGCATCGGAATTAGATTGCTTATACTGAGCTGCAACTGCTATTCGTTTGTTGTCAGTCTTATTCTCGTTGGGGCTGGCTTAAGCTATGTGAAAAAGTGTGATTTGAATTTAAAACGAAAGCAGTTTGGCACCATACTTCTAGGGGTTATCGTTGGAAGCACGTGGGGAATTGCTTTTTTACTATACGAACGCCCATCGGTTATTCCGCATGACTTAAACTGCCCGGATCTAGGCTTATTTGCGATATTATGGTTTGCGTTATTCCTTAGAAGGGCCATGCTCAAATATGACTTCTTGCCGGCGATCGACCGTCGTTATCAGAAGTTGTATGACTTGTCACCGCTGGCCATTCTTGTGGTCAACGCACACGGCATCATCCGGGATATGAACCCGCAGGCGGCTCACCTGCTGGAGCGCACTCCTGAGGATCTGCTCTACCAGCATGTCGATCAGATTCTGCTCTCAGCGGCTAATCGGACGAAGGGGGCAACGGGCGACTTCTGCGTCATAACGAGCAACGGCGTGGCCAAATCTGTCCATGTCGATAGTTACGATATGGAGTCGAAGGGCGAGCTTCTGCGCTATTTTGCCCTGACTGATGTGGCGCATCGCAGAAGCGCGGAGGGGCAGAACGATCACCTGGCTTATCCGTCAGCGGTTCACCAGATGGACAAGCAGGGCTCGCTGGCAGCCACCTATGGATCTGTTATGTATTATTACCAACCGCTGGTCGACGTGCGTTCTGGCCGGATCATCGGGGCAGAAGCGCTGTTTCGCTGGGTGCGCCCAAGCGTCGGTCTTGTGCCTTTTCAAGACTTCCTATTGTCTATTGACGAAGAGGAATTGGAATTTGAGGTTAGCCAATCCGTGCTGGAAAATGTGTGCTTACAGCAGCGGCAATGGATGGAGAAGGGACTGCCACCAATGCGCATGTCTATGAACTGCACGCCTTGTTTGTTGCTTCATTCGCAATTTCTGGAACGGTTGAAAGGCATGCTAAGCCGAACGGGTATTCAACCGGAGCTGCTCACGCTGATTGTGAAGGAAGACAGCATGGCGGATCGCTTTGAAGCTATGCTGAGCAGGCGAAACGAGCTTGTGGAGTTCGGAATTAAGCTTGCCCTGGATGTAAGCGGAATTGGTTCCAGGTCGCTTCATTTCATTAAGCAATTAGATGTCGATGCGATTATGGTGGACTGCTCCAGCCAGGCCAATCTGCAGACAGAGCCTGATCAAGTCCGATTGCATACGCTGATCGCGATGTCCTATAGCTCAGGCAAGCGAGTCATCGCCAAAGGGGTAGAGACGTTTGAGCAATGGGAGCTGCTTTCCGCCTTAGGATGCGACCAGATTCAGGGTTACTTTGTCAGCAGACCGTTAGAGGCACTTGATTTTGTCCGATATATGCATCAAAAAAAGCTTGGGGCATGACCGTATGCCTTCATCATTCATATAATAGGATACAATATGTGTATAAACCTGTTTGTGGATTTGAGGGTGAGCGGATGAACCGGCATGAGTTGGAGAAAAAAGCGTTAGAGCAAACGGCTATCGATCTTTTTTTGGAAGTCTACAACCGCAATCATGAGTCTTCGCTGAGCCTTGTCAGGCAGCAAGAGAAGCCTGATTCCGTACTTGAGAACAAGATGCATAACCAAGTGGGGCTGGAGGTTACGCATCTTTTTTATGATTCGGAAGAGGCGCGATTGATGATGGCCCGCTCAGAGCTTTTGAAGCCCGGGGCGGAGGAGCTGGAGCAATTCATTAAGGTCATTAATGATCGGGTGCACAGCAAGGAAGAAAAGCTCAAGGATTACTCGCACGAGTACCCGTGCATGCTGCTGATCCGTAATCTGTCACTGTTGTTCGGGATGTCCGATATACTCTGCAAAAAGGATGTTCTTCAGTTTCCCAAGGGGCAATTCACACAAGTGTGGCTGCTCTCCAGAGATTTTACGCCGGATTGGCTGCTCATTGATTTGTATGACATCGTGCGCCTTGCATAGCGGATTATTTATGGATATATTTACCTTGTTAAGCATATAAAAAACTTAGGCTTGCCTTCACACGTGTCAGGTATGGACAAGCTTAGGAGGCGCATGATGAAGCGATTATATCTACTGCTCGTTGTCATATTTGGTGTGTATGCCGTGCTGATGAGCACGTATTTGCTGCATGGCAATTTGTTTGCAATCCCCATGACTTTGGCAGGGACGGAAGCCGATCCACATTTATTCATGACCGTGGACGAAATCACGAAAGCCGAGATGTTGTCGCGGATCCATTCGTTAGCCTTTTTTCTGAGTTCTCCACTGCAAATGGGATTGATTCTCCTTCTCCTTGGTGTCAGTGTCAAGTTTCGCCAACTTGCGGAGCATGTGCTGAAGCGGCCGTTTTGGCAAATGACCCTCTTCATTCTGCTGTTCAGTCTGCTGCTCGATATTTTGTTTCTCCCGGTTGATTACTATCTGTTTCGGGTGGATCGTACTTATGGGATATCGACTGAAACGATCGGCATGTTTTGGAGCGATCATGCGAAAGACTTCGCTGTAGACAGCATCGGCACAATTGTGCTTGTCTGGATTTTCAGATGGCTGCAGAAGCTTAGCCCTGGCCGTTGGTGGCTGTGGTTTTGGCTCGCTTCGATTCCGCTCATTCTATTCGTGACTTTTATTCAGCCTGTGGTGCTGGATCCGCTTTACAACGATTTCTATCCCCTGCAAAATCAGGAGCTGAAACAGCAGATCTTATCGCTGGCAGCCCAGTCGCACATACCGGCAGATCAAGTGTATGAAGTCAATATGTCTGAGCGCACGAATGCCATTAATGCTTATGTGAACGGGATCGGCGGTAACGCGCGTATTGTTCTCTGGGATACGATTTTGCAAAAGCTGCAGCCAAAGGAAATTTTGACCGTGATGGCGCACGAGATGGGGCACTATGTGGAAGGGCATATTTACTGGGGAATCTTGTACGGGATTGTGCTTAGCTTTTTCGGATTTTGGCTGGCCTTTCACGCCTATCGCACATTTGTTCGGCGCTGGGGTTCGCTTTGGGGCATCCGTGGGGAAACCGATCTGGCGGCTCTTCCGGTGCTGCTGCTGATCGTGACCGTCATGAATTTTGCTTCAGCTCCGGCCCAAAATGCATTCTCCAGGGTCGTCGAGCATCGGGCTGACGTCTATTCGATGAAATTGACAGGCGATGGGAACTCGGCCATCCATGCCTTTCAGAAGATTGCCAAAGAAAATCTGAGCCCCGTTACGCAGCCGAAAGTTGTGCAATGGTTCCGCGGCTCGCACCCGACGATTTTGGAACGGATTGAGTACTTTAAGCAGTTTAGTCATTAACAAAAAAAGAACGCTGCTGCCAACTCGAAGGTGCGAGATGGTGCAGCGTTCTTTTATGTGGTTAATCGTTTCTGCGCGTCATTTGCTGCCAGACGGAGCCTTCTGCGGCGTGGCCGCCTTCGATGCGCTCCAGCGCAATCTTGACCTGCATGCGGACTTCAAATTCGGGGTCGTCCACGGCGTCGCGCAGCGCGTCGATGACCGACTTGTCGCCGACCTCGTACAGGAAGCGCGCAGAGCGCCAGCGCACGAGCTTATTGCGATCCTGCAGCGCCTTGGCCATAGCCGGCATCGCAGCGGGATCGCCGATATCGGACAGCGTGTCACCGGCTGTCCGACGAACGACCGGCGAATCGTCTTCGAGGGCACGATACAGATAGGGCAGGACCTCGGGTTCTTTGATATCGCCGAGGTAGACCGTGGCCAGTCGTCGGACCGACGTGTTCTCGTCCTGCAGGGCAAGGACGAGAAGCGACAGCGTCTCTAGTGACGGCTGGATCTTCTGAAGCGCGGCGTAGCGCAGCTTCCAGTCGGTTTGGCGCAGCTGCTCCGCAACGGCGCCAGTGTCGATCTCGTCTGATGGAGCAGCCTCCTCGGCATCAGGCGTGCCAAGGGTCTCCTGCATCGCGAGGGAGACCAGGCTTTCGATGCGGGCGTCGTCATAGGATGCGTCCAGTTCCTGGACGACCTCGCCCGCGATGTCTTTGAGCTCGCCGTAGCGCACGCCGAGCTCTTCGAGCTTCCGCTCCTTGATCAGGTTCGGCGATGCCGTGCCTGCGCGGACCGCGGCCTGTGTGAAGCGCTCGGGCATCGCGGCGCGCACTTCTTCGCTGCCTGCGCGAACGCGCACCTGGAGCGGGATGCCGCGGAACGTCTGCAGCAGCACCTGCGCCTCGCCGAATGCCGCCTCAGGAGCGGCTTGCCCGGTCAGCAGCTCGCTGCCTGTAGACGGCTGCGCCTCGCCGAAGATTTCACGGGCTTTAGCGAGAATATGCTGCCAGTCGCCTTTAGGGTTGCGGTCCACCGCAACGAAATCGGCGGTGTGGAACAGGCTGGTGACACCTTGGATGGCCAGCAGCTCGCGAATCGCTTCCGGCGCACCGGCGCTGTCTGCCTTCGTATACGTCATCCGCACGCCGGCGGGGAGGGATTCGTCCATATTCAGTTTCATCGAGTTGGGACTTGGTGTCGGTTCGATCGAAATGATTTTCATGGGGCTTAAGCATCTCCTTCAACTAAACAATGAAAAGCCTGGACGCCACTGTCGCTGTCGTCCAGGCCTAATAGAGGCAGTAACTGCCGCTTAATCGAGATCTAATAAGTTACGATTCAAGTATTGATCTAACGTTTTGGTCAGATCAAAAACGGTATGCGCCAGGTCCACATTTTCGAAAACATGGTCGCAATGCTCGCGATACGCCATTTCTTCCTCATAATGCGAAAGATAGCTGCCAATAACTTCGTCGGAGTCGCCGCTTTCGCGCATCCGCGCAGCGAGTGTTTCTTTGTCGGCGTAGATGAGAACTTGCACGACATGCTCGTTGTATAGCTGCTTGAGCGTTTGTGCTCCGGAGCGATTCAGAATCAGATAGATGCTGCCGCTCGATTGAAACATTTGCTCGATATCCGAGCTCTTAATTCCGTACAGGTGATCATTGACGGTGCTGACCTCAATGAATTCGTTAGCCGCTTGAGCAGCTACAAATTGTGCCGGAGAGATGAAGTGATAGTCTTGACCATCGACTTCAGTCGCTTTCGGAGGTCTTGTCGTATAAGAGATCACTTGTTTCATGCCTAGGGTCGAGCCGGACATTTCCGCAACGGTTTTGCGGCCAGCTCCGTGTGGACCTGTAAATACAAAAATCATTTCTCTTTCCTTTAATGCGTACATGGAACATACCTCCTTTATTTTGTGAATAGGTGTGGTAAATCCTACGTGCGTGTTTCGGTTTGAAACGATTTTTGTTGGGGTAGGCATCGGGTGAAGCTACCCCCGGAAATAGGGGATATCTATATTTTACATGTTTCGCTGCGAGTGGTAAAGCTCTGGTGTAAACGCTTTTAGTATGCGTACACACGCTAAGCTGCGTGCGGACGGCTGTTAGCGCCGTCCACGCCCACCGCGGCCATCGGTGTTGCCGCGCTTGGCGTCTTGGCGTCCTCGTGGCGCTCCGCCTCTGGCGCCGCCTTGCGAATCGCGGCCCACGGAAGCGCTGCGCGCTCTGCCGGCGTCACCGCCGCGGCCTGCGCCGAAGCTGCGCTCCGCGCCGCGTTCACGTCCCGCACCGCCGCTGCGTTCCGCCTCGCGCTCACGCCCGCCGCCGAAGCTGCGCTCCGCCCCGCGCTCACGTCCGCCGCCGAAGCTGCGCTCCGCACCACGCTCACGTCCGCCGCCGAAGCTGTGCTCCGCGCCGCGTTCACGTCCC
>Ga0209566_100719_pt1 | contig 18862 bp, 23 predicted proteins | sample Araplavi_mTSA_r2_2_FD_184287 | JGI IMG/M metagenome (GOLD analysis project Ga0209566, IMG submission 184287) | Arabidopsis root microbial communities from North Carolina, USA - plate scrape CL_Cvi_mTSA_r2 (SPAdes) (version 2) | ecosystem: Host-associated > Plants > Roots > Endosphere | place...
GATGAGTCAATTGATACATGATTAATCCAAATGAAATTCCCCTAATATATCCGCACGTAGAACAGGCTTCAAAGAAAACTTTGCTTCTCTCCTTCCGCGTCCCTTTTCGATTATCTCCGCGACCGCATGGTCAAATACTGCACGCAATATGGTGTTCTTGCTCGTCTTGTTATCGCTGGCATGATAAGCACGAAGCACCGTTGTAATGTTGCGTTGCACTAACTTTACGTCAACTTCTTCCTTCTTCTCTATTTTAGCCCCGTGATACATCTTTTCAAACTCGTCCACTTCCTCCAACTCTTTTTCGACTGCTGCTTTACGATTTAAGAATGTTTCATTATCGTACAAGCCTTCTTCATATTTATCGAATATAAAGAGCAATCGCTTTTTTAAACTGTTTCGCCGTGCTATCAAATTTTCTAACATCTCTACTCGATTGCGTTCGAGGCGTTCACCTTCATCATTATTAACGCTGTTTTGGATGTAATGGTGAAGCTTTTCACTATCTAGCGATTGCAGCAGCTCCAACACTTTCAACAACTGAGATTCAATAGAACGATATTTAAGGAATGTACATCCAGGCTCAGTACACCATAGGAATTCCTTTTCATACCGCGATTCGCCTTTGCCGTCCTTATGCTTATAAATCTGTGTGCTGTATTGACGCACCATACGACGTCCACATTTGGCACATATGATCAAGCCAGCTAGTTCACACGGGGCGAAATCCAGTTTTGTACGAGGCTTATGTCTGGACGCCTGATCCTTCTCCATTGCTTTATCGAATAGTTCCTGTTCAACTACCATAGGGCTACGGAAGATGATAGGATCTTGGCCTTTAGGCTTAAATTCATGGATACCAACATTTCTCGGGTGAGTGATCAAACGACGTAACATTGCTGGTTGCCATTCTTTGTTGCCTTCTGGCGTTAATATATCAGTGTGGCGTTTCAAAAACGTAGATAGTGCGCGGTATGAGACGTCACGAAGCCCGCCATTTTTGAAGTCTGGCACACCATATACATAGTAGATATATATTTGTCGCATGTCTGCTGATTCAGATTCATGTAAGATCAATTTGCCCGTTGATTCATCCCGAACAAAGCAGTAAGGAGCTTTGCCAGCTACCCAACGCCCGTCATGTGCCGCTGTGATTCTACCGCCCATCAAACGTTCTCTAGTGGTTTCGAACTCTTCCCTAGACATGAATAGGTCGAATCGTATTTGACGCAGATCGGCAGGGTTGGACGGATCATATACTCGGTATGGTGTGATGATATAAATGTTGAATTCAATGATTAAGTCGTAGATTGTGCCCATATCTGTATATGAACCACGTCCCATGCGTGAAATCTCTTTGACGGCAATAGCTTGATATTTACGGCTGCGCAAGTCTGCAATTACTTGCTGGAATACTGGACGTGTACTGATTTTGTCGCCTGATCCAATTTCAGTTTCTTGGACGTATGGGATTCCGTATGGTGCGAGAACTCGATCCATTAAATCAGCTTGGTTTTTTAGCGTGTCTTCACCAGTTCTCTTCTCATACTCTTCATCTGCGCGTGAACGGCGTAGATAGTTAATTATGCATTCAACGCCTAGCTCTAACAGTTTTTCACCATTAAGATAGTTCAAAGTTAATTCTCCTTTCACCAATAATTTTGGTTTGGTTTTATTTGTCTATCTTAGCACATACCAAAAATATAGATCAACAAAGAGTATCATTAATTTTTCTTACAATATTCTTTCCATATTTGTTTATTGTTCGTTTATCGTTTACCTATTGTTCCGTAGTAAGATGATATTGTCAGCAAGTTAGGAATTACGATATCCATGACGCACTTTGCAGCGCACACACACCAAACAATATAGGCGCGGTGGTAAGGTGCGTGATTGATGTAGTAATTATGCTGTCACATTTGTGTCACATATTAAAATAGCAAACTCGCATTACTTTTGATGAAAAACACCTCTTTTTACGCTTGTTTGTTACAGATTTGGTACAATGATACTCATATGTATTGACATTCCTATCATGGAAATGGTATGTTTTTTATGGGTTGTTAATACTAAGAGGGGCGGCAGGTCATTTTTATCAAAATGACAATGTGGCTTTTTTTATTTTGTACATCAAGAGGTGTAGTGAATGAAAATTGATCTTAATAGAGATGATCTGATCAACTTAGCAAAAAGTATCAGTCCACATCCTTCTGTTATGGATGACGAACGTATCATGAAACAGGGATCATTTAAAGGATCATATGGTGACAGGTGGGAATGGAAATATCACGCGTTCCATGACTTGACGGAAGAAGAAATATGGTCGTTTTATCAAATATGTAAGGCTAGTTGGGAATAGAGAGATGGGTTAACTAAACGTTGACTTGTCTCTCTTTTTTGTTTGTACATTTCAGCGTAGAAGGGAGGTGACGACGGTGAAATTAAGGCCAAGACAGAAGGCATTTGCTGATTACTATATTGAGCTTGGAAACGCTACAGAAGCCGCTAAACGAGCAGGATACAGCAAGAGAACAGCAAGAGTAATAGGAGCAGAGAACTTGACTAAACCTTATATTCGTTCATACATTGAAGAACGGATGGCATCGAAGGAATCAGAGCGCATTGCATCACAGGATGAAGTGTTGGAGTTGCTAACGCGCATACTTCGCGGTGAAGAGTACGAAGAATTCCCGATTGGTATTGGTGCTGGAATGCAGGAAATGACCGTACGTCCTCCCAACATCAAAGAGCGCTTAGAAGCAGCCGAGAAGCTAGGCAGACGACATGGCATATGGAAGGATACAGTTGACGTTACACATAAGCTCCCTACCTTTGTAAACAACGTTCCAGAGGATGATGAGTGATGATTGAGAATGTCATCAACATCCATGAGTTGATCGGCAAAGGGTATAATCGCTTCTGGCACAACAAGCAATTTTATCGTGTAGTTAAAGGTTCGCGCGGTAGTAAGAAGTCAAAGACGACAGCCTTGAATTTCATATATCGGATGATGGAGCATTCATGGGCTAATCTGCTTGTCATAAGACGTTATAGCAACACGTTAAGGCAATCCGTTTACACTGACTTGAAATGGGCTATAAACCGCCTTGGAGTAGCTTCACTGTGGCGTACAAATGATAGCTTACCGGAGTTAACATACATTCCAACAGGGCAAAAAATTATCTTCCGTGGATTGGACGATCCATTGAAACTCACTTCCATTACAGTTGATAATGGTAGCCTATGTTGGGCTTGGTTTGAGGAAGCCTATGAGATTGAATCAGAGGAAAAATTTCGTACCGTCGTGGAATCCATTCGGGGGAGCTTTCCTGATCCTGACTATTTCAAGCAGATTACCATCACCTTCAACCCTTGGAGCGAACGCCATTGGCTCAAACGGGTGTTTTTCGACGAGGATACAAGGGAAGACGATTGTTTTGCTATCACGACAACATTCCGTTGTAATGAATGGTTGGATGATGGTGACCGTGCCCGTTATGAAAGTCTGTACCGGACTAATCCGCGACGCGCTAGGATCGTTTGTGACGGTGATTGGGGCGTAGCTGATGGATTGGTATATGAGCGCTTTAGGGTGGCAGAATTCGACCGTCTGGACGTTCTCAAACGTGCTACAGCAGTAACGAACGGTCTTGATTTCGGATATACTCATGACCCGACGGCATTCGTGTCAGTGGCAGTTGACGAGCCGAATAAGCGCATTTACATCATGGATGAGCTTTACAAGCGTGGCATGAGCAACAAAGCCATATATGACGAACTGAGCCGCATGGGATACAGTAAGAGTCCTATCATTGCCGATAGTGCCGAGCCTAAGTCAATCGACGAACTTAAGGCGCTAGGGTTGCAACGTATCAAAGGAGCAGCCAAGGGTAAGGACAGCATTATGCACGGCATCCAGTTCATACAGGGTTATGAGATTGTCATTGATCCAAGGTGTGTCAACTTCATCACGGAGATTAACAACTATACATGGTCGAAGGATAAGGACGGCAACACGATCAACAGACCGATAGACGAGTTCAACCACATCCTTGATGCATTGCGCTATGCAATGGAGGCAATACGGAATCATAAACGTTTGCGGACGTTGTCGGCTGGGGCATTAGGATTGTAAATCCAGATAACAAAGCCGAATGTATGTGATATAATAATCTATGTCCAAATATATACATATACATGGGGGCGGTTTCTGTGGGAAACTCCATTGCTTGGTATTCTAGTCCTTTTTTCACTACTATGCTGGGTGCGCTTGTCGGTGGTGGCATAAGTTTTCTTGCTGCTTGGATAATATTTAAAAAGCAACAAGAAAGAGAACGTATAAAAGAGTTAAAAGCAGATAGAAAAACATTATGGGCAGTAAGGTGCGAAGTAGCAGATAATGTGGTTTTGATTTTAAAATCGAAAGAACTCATTGATTTTATGGGAATCAAAGATGAAAATGGTGAATTCGAATTACCAGACGGTTTTTTTGACTTTGGTCAATCACTTTGGGAAATTTACAAAGTTTCTATATATGGCCAAATTGAAGATGAAGATATAGAAGATGCAATATCATGGTTTTACTATCAATCACAGGTATTCAATAAAACAAAAAGAGTGTCAAAAAGAGTAGCCCAAGAATATGAAAATAGCGGCATGAAGGTAGTTAGGTACTTGAAGTCGCGCATCGACGATTTGGACAAAGAAATAAAGAGATTATCCTGAGCATTCGACGCCTTTGGTGTTCGTCTGCTTTTTTTATTGCCTATTCATGGAGGTGAATTATGCTCACATACGAACAAGCGCATAAGCTGTGGCAAGCATTCAAGAAAGACGAGCAACCACGGTTACAGAAGCTATACGACTATTACGTAGGCAAGCACGCTATATTAGCCCGTCAGAACCGAGAGAACCGCGAGACTCACCGAGTGGTGAACAACTTCGCGCGTTATATCTCAACGGTTGCGACGGGTTTTTTTATGGGATCGCCCGTGGCTTATACGTGTGACGGTGATGCCTTCGACGCTGCAACCGACATCTTGGAAGAGTCTGACGCGGAGGCTGTGGACTACGACATTGCGTTGAATTGCTCCATTTACGGACGATCATACGAGCTGTTCTATATCGACGAGAACAAGGAATTGCGGTTTAAAGACATTGACCCGCGCACCGTTATTGTGGTCAAGGATGGCAGCATGAAGGAACGCATTACGGCTGCTATCGTGTTTAGCGACCGGAAGACGGAGAACGACAAAATTGAGCTGCGTATGGACATCTACGATGCAAAAGAGGTCGCAACGTATACATCAACTATGAACGCTGATTACAAGGACTTCGAATATACGTTGAAGGAAAAGAAGCAGCATTTCATTGATGGCGTGCCAGTCAACGAATATATGAACAATCGTTTCGGCTTGGGAGATTACGAGGATTGCATTTCCCTTATGGACGCATACAACAAGGCAGCATCAAACAGCGTAGATGACCTGTCTGACTTCACAGACGCCTTCCTAGCGCTCATTAATATGTCCGGTACTGAATCGGAAGATATCAACAAAATGCGCGAGGATAAGGTTTTGCTATTGGAGGAAGACGGTGACGCCAAATGGCTTATCAAGAATGTCGATTCTTCCTATTCGGATGGGATTAAAACGCGCATTCAGACCGATATCCATAAATTCAGTTTTGTACCGGATATGAGTGACGAAAAGTTTGCGGGGAACCTGTCCGGTGTTGCTATCAAATACAAGCTTCTAGCATTGGAGCAGCTGCGCGGACAGAAGGAACGCCAATTCCGCAAGGGGCTATGGCGCCGCTTGGAGATTGTTCACTCTTACATGAAGATGATGAACAGCGCCGTTTTTGACTTCACCAAGGTGAAAATGCAGTTCAACGCTAACCTTCCAGCAAACCTAGTGGAAATGGCTGACGTTATCGAGAAGCTGGATGGTAAGGTTCCGCTTGAAATCCTGCTGTCACTGCTACCGTTTGTTTCGGACGTCAAGCAAGCCGTTGATATGCTGCAAAAGGAGCGTTCGGAGCGGTTCGAAGACCCGTATAACGGCCTAGGCAAGCAGGATGAACAGCAGGACGACGACAACAAGGATGATGCCGCGTGAAGTATTGGGAAAAACGCGCTGCAGAGATGGAAAAGCAGTGGTATGACGATACGCTAGAGCTAGAAAAAGAGCTAGACAAGCTATATCGCCGCACACTGTCCGAAATTCGCAAGGAAATGAATGACTATGCAGCACGCTTTAAGCTCTCATTTAGGGAGCTTTCGAAGCATCTTAGCAAGTTGGACGGCGTGTTGTTCCAAACGGACGCAGATGCCTATTACAAGCGCTTAGAAGCCTTGGAAAGCGAGCTTGCAGAGCTTGCGGGGAAAGAGGTTGCAACCTATCTTGATACGGCAAAGGTAACGCGTTTAGCAGCTATGCACTTCGAGATAGACCGCGCACTCATTGACCTATCAATCAATACTAATCAGCGTTTCAAGGCGCATATTGCAGATGGTTACGTTCGTGATCTTGTACAGAACAAGTATGAGTTTAAGCGCATGGGCATTGAAACGCCTGTGTACAAGCTGGACAAGGCTCTCATAGATAAGGTGGTCGGTTATCCTTGGAGCGGTGACACGTTTTCAAACCGCATTTGGACTAATAACCGCCAGCTCATGACCGCATTGAAACGCGACTTTACACAAGGAATCATCACGGGGCGCAGCATCGACAAGATCACGGCAGATATGGCAGCGCGTTTACAGTCTGGCAAAAAGGAAACCATGCGACTTGTTCGCACGGAATCCAACTACTTTCACAATCAGGCCAGTATTGACAGCTACAAGGAGGCTGGCATTGATCGGTATAAGGTTCTAGCGACGCTAGACAGCCGTACAAGCCCTATTTGCAGGGAACAGGATGGAAAGGTATATCCGCTTAACAAAAAGGTTGTAGGCGTGAATTACCCGCCGTTCCATCCGTATTGCCGCACGACAACCATTCCTTACTTTGAAGACGAAGACGGGGAAAGGTTTGCTCGTGATAGTAACGGTGATCCGATCTTAGTAAAAAACATTAATTTCAAAGAATACGAGAAGCAATTTCTAGTGTCCTAGCCCTACGACATGGCGTAAAACTGTCGGATACGCTGGGATTGCTTCATAACATGCCGACGGGCTTACGGGAGGAATACACGATGAAAGTTAATGATCCTTACAAATATAAATTGAATCTTCAAATGTTTGCTGATGGCGACGGTGGAGAGGACAATAAAGGCGATGAAGGGCAGCAATCACAAACGACAGAGGGTGATGGCAATAAATCCGGTAAGGATGGACAAAAGTTTTTCACGCAGGAGGAAATGGATCGCATTATAAGCGACCGCTTGAAGCGTCAACAAGATAAAATCCGCACTGACGTTGAAAAGGAATATCGTCTTAAAAACATGTCCAAGGAAGAACGCGAACGCGAGGAATTGAAGCAGCTTCAAGCCGAAATGGAGACATATAAGCGAGAAGCACAGCTCGCTAAGATGGAACGATATGCACAGCAAAACCTTCGCACATACGGCATTCCACAGGAGTTTGCAACGTTCGTTCGTGGTAATGATGAGGATTCGACTGTTGACAATATTAAGAGCTTCAAGACGGCATGGGACACTGCACTTGCGGCAGAAGTTGCGAAGCGAATTGACGGTGGTACACCGACGAAGCCGACAACACAAACGAATACAGAGATTGACCCAATGGCTGCGGCATTCGACCGCGGCTTTTCTTTTTAATCACACTTAATTAAAGGGGATGTTTATACATGGCAATTACACTTACTGACAAGTTCGCTTCTAAGGTGGACGAGCGTTTCAAGAAAGAGACTCTTTCCAATGCTGGTGTAAATCAGGATTATAGTTGGGAAGGCGCCAAGACGATCAAAGTAACGGCTGTCGATACAGTTGCAATGGGTGATTATACTCGTAGTGGTTCCAATCGCTTTGGTACGGCGAAGGAATTGGACAATCAAGTTCAAGAAATGACGCTCACACAAGACAAGTCGTTCTCCTTCACAATTGACAAGATGAACGAAAACGAAACGATGATCAAAGCAGCAGAGGCACTTGGTCGTCAGATTCGTGAGCGTGTTGTTCCGTTGGTTGATACGTACCGCTTCAAGCAGATGGTTGAGAAGGCTGGTAAGAAGGTTGAAGAAGACTTGACCAAAACGAACGTGTACGAAGCTGTTGTTACGGCTACGGAAACGCTTGACGACGCGGAAGTTCCTGAAAACCGCGTGATCTTCGCAACACCGGAAGCAATCAAGTTGCTTAAGTTGTGTGATGGTTACGTGAAGGCTGGCGACTTGTCGCAAGATCGTATCATCTTCAAGGGGCAAGTAGCGGAGTTGGACGGCATGCCAGTTGTGAAGGTTCCAAAGGCTCGTTTGGGCGTAAATACTAACTTCATCGTTGTGCATGCTTCTGCGGTGGTCGCTCCTATTAAGCTTGCAGACTACCGTATCCACCAAGACCCACCAGGAATCAGCGGCTCACTTGTGGAAGGTCGCGTTTACTTCGACGCTTTTGTCCTTGAACAGAAAAAGGTTGCGGTTTATGCAAGCGTGCGTAAGACTGCGGTAACGCCCTAAGATAGCGGCGTTTTTTGCCGCTCAACCAGTACAACCAGAAGTAAAGCAGAAGAGAACACGGAGAACCAAGGCGGATGATTAGTCGCCTTTTCTCGTTTGGTGGTGAAGTATGGATGAACAGTACGTAAATACGATATTGGGTATGGTCAAGGAGCTTGGACAATTCCAAGATGACAAAGACAAGCTCATTAGGCTGCAAATTCGTTTCGTCACGCGTAAGGTGCTGAACTATATCAATCACACGGTGGTTCCAGAGGCCTTATATGAGGTTGTAGCTGAGATGGTGACACAAGTCATGATGTCCGGTGGTTCAACTGTCATTCAAGGTTCTGGCGCGGTTAAGAAGATCACGCGCGGGGATTACACGGTTGAGTACGACGTAGGAGCCAAAGAGGTTGGAGGCAGCACGAAGCAAGCTGATATCTTGACAGACTACCGCGGACAGCTCAACCGCTTTAGGAGAGTGCGGACGGTATGAATGAGATGCAAGCCATTGAAAGCACGTATTTTGACTCCTGTGACGTTTACCGTATGGATAAGATAAAGGTCAACGGGCGCACAAAAGGGGCGCGAGAGCTAATTTACAAGGGCTTACGCTGTGCGTTAAGTCGAAGCAATGTCCAGACGTCGTTGACACAAGACGGAGCGCGATACACAACAGTACAGCGTTACACCTTGTACATGAATCCATCCTTTGAAATCAAAGCTGGTGACGAAATCACGATCACTCACGAGGGGCAGACATTTGTCATGCTGGCGGCTGTACCGTTCAAATATCCGAGTCACCAACAAGTCCCGTTATCGGCAGAAGGTGAAGCGTAATGACATTCCATAATGGTTGTGAAGAGTACGCGCAGCAGATGCACCGAATGATTCAGCTTGTAGAGTCTGACATGCCGACTTTTGTAGCTCAACAAGGGAATAGGGCGCTTGCCAAGACGAAGAAACGCACACCTGTAGACATGGGTCTGCTGATAAACGGGTGGCGCTTGAGCAAAGTCTACCGTTCTGGTGACAAGTGGCGCATTACTATGTTCAATAACACTGAATATGCACTCTACGTTGAGTATGGTCACCGCTTACGGATTGGCGGTAAGACAAAAGGGCGCGTCAAAGGTCGATTCATGATGCAAACGAGTGTCAAGGAGACCGAAAACGACTTACCGAAACATTGGCTCACATTCATGCGGTCGAAATGGAAGGAGGCGGGCAAGTTTGATTAGACAACTTGAACAGGCTGTCATTAACAAATTGGATATGTTGCACCCAGACAGCGATATCTACACAGAGAACATGGAGCAAGGCTTCGAAAGAGACTGCTTCCTTGTCCGAGTGTTCCCGAGCCGTTCGCAATGGCTCACACCTGTCATGATGTCTTCTACTCCACAGGTGCTTGTCTCCTATTATCCGCTGGATGACAGTTATGACGATATGTACAAAGTGTGTGAGCTGCTGCAATACCACTTCCAGACGGTTGAAAGTGATGAACTGACGATCAACATCGAGAGTGTTGATACAGAAATTGTGGATGATGTGTTGCACATGACACTTAACACGAACATTGTAGCCATTTACGGCGATAGAAGCGCGGGCGAATACGAGCCTATGCGCGAAATCTACATTGACGATGTGGAAATTAAGGAGGGATAAACATGGGGCTTCCCAAGATTAACATCATGTTCCAAGGACTTGGCGCATCTGCGTTTCTGCGCGGTGCTAGGGGCGCTATAGCCCTTGTTTTAAAGGAAGATAATCACGACGGCACATTTACACTATATAAACCAAGCGACGCTCCTAGCGGCTTGTCTGATGCGAATACGAAGCAAATAGAACTAGCGTTCATGGGTGCAGAGTCTACACCGTCCAAAATATATTTGGTTATCGTGAAGCGTGATGCAGCTATTAACGATGTGTTGACCGAGCTTGAAAAAATTCGCTTCGATTACCTTGTCTATCCAGAGATTGCCGAGGATGAGAAGGTGAATGTTGCTACATGGATCAAGAGTGAACGCAAGGAAGGTAAGATGGTGAAAACTGTCCTGCCAAAACACGCTGCCGACCATGAGGGCGTTATTAACTTTACAACCGAGGAAATCAAAGTTGGCAGCGTGACTTATACGACTGCTGAATATTGTTCTCGTATCGCGGGCATCATCGCGGGCACGAATCCCTCCATATCCGTTACATACCAGCCGCTTATGGAAGTCGAGAGCGTCAAGGCTATGCCGAAGCAAGAGCTGGATCAAGCAATCGACAAGGGCGAATTCGTACTTTTCCATGATGGTGAAAAGGTCAAAGTTGGTCGCGGCGTTAACAGTTTCGTTACAGCCACAAAGGACAAAGGCGAGGACTTCAAAAAAATCAAGGTTGTCGAGATTTTGGATATGTGGTATTCCGACATTCGCCGCACGCTTGAGGATAATTACATTGGTAAATATCCAAACAGTTACGACAACAAAGTGTTGCTTATCATGGCAATCAAAGCCTATAACGCTGGTCTGGAAACTGACGCACTCCTTGATAAAGGCAGTGAAATCGGCATCGACTTGGATAAGCAGCGAAATTTCTTGGAGGGTATCGGCGTTGACACTTCCAAGATGACAGAACAGCAATTGAAGGAAGCAAATACACGCTCCAAAGTGTTCCTGCGTGGCAAGCTTCGCCCTTTGGACGCAATGGAAGATATCGAAATCACTATTGGAGTCTAAGGAGGAAAACGGATGTCTTACAAAGCAAATGAAGTTATAAGCGGCACGCATGGTGAAGTGTGGATCAACGGTGAGAAATTCGCCGAGGTCTACGGTTTGCAAGCAAAAGTAAACGCGATTAAAGAGGATGTGCCAATGTGCGGAACCCGTAACGGTCGTGGTAAGAAAAGCATGGGTTGGGATGGCACAGGCACAGTCCGTTATAACAAAATCAATTCCCGTTTAATGCGTGAAGTTGGTCAAAGCATCAAGGATGGAAAAGATGTAGTGTTCACGATCATTTCTAAGCTGGCTGACCCGTCTGCCCGTGGTGCAGAACGCATTGCGTTGCACAATTGCAATTTCGACGATGTAACATTGATTGATTGGGAAGCAAACAAACTCCAACAAGTAGAAGCGCCATTTACGTTCGACGATTACGAATTTATTGATCTAATTAACTAAGGAGGACTCACAATGTCTATCATTAACACTTTGCTTGAACTCGATAAGAGTCAATTGGAACTACCTACGAAAACGGTTGAAATCAAACGCCTGTCGGCTGTTGCTGGGAAGCGTGTTGATTTCACAGTGTCTGGCATTTCACCGGAACGAATGCGTGAGCTGCGCGAAATGAATAAACGCTTGAATCCTGAGACGAAGGAAGTAGAAATTGACTTTGACAAGGTTCAAGCAGAGATGCTGCTTACGGGCATTGTGGAGCCGAATTTGCGCGATGAACAACTAATGAAGCATTACGGTGCATTGACTCCACACGAAGTTCTTAACACCCTTCTGAACATCGGAGAGCAAGAGGCACTATATGCAGAAATCGGCGTGTTGACAGGTTACGGTGTGGAAGCGATTGAGGAAGTAAAAAAGCCGTAAAGAGTGATTACCATTCAAACTTTTTATATTGGAATTGGAAGAAGAGAGGGCATCCACCTTCCTACTTCCAGTCCATGGGGGAAGGTGAATTGATCACTCTTTACGCATTCTATGAGATGGAATTGGACGAGAGCAAGAACCATGCCGGCTGTCCTCTAATGGGGGTGTAAAGAATGGCAAAAGTCGCTTCGACTACCTTCGAGATAGATGCAAAAGCCTTAAACACCCTTAAATTGATGGCAAAAGCCGCCGACAAACTGAGCAGTTCTGTTGCTGGCTCCAACGGTAAGTTGAAGAACATGCAGGGGCAGATATCCCGAACAAGCAGCACCGTTTCATCGTTGGATAAGAGCGTATCGAGGGTTGGCGGTAGTTTCGGCAAGCTGCAAAGCAAGGTTGAACGTGCTAGTGCCGCCGTGTCTCGCATGGGTTCCAGAGCTACTACGGCATTCTCAAGCGTTCGCAAGCATGTGGACAAGGTTGGTTCTGGCATTGGCTCCATTACAAGCAAGGTATTCTCCTTGCAAACGGCATTGATAGGGCTTGCCACTGGCGCAGCCATGAAGGTTGGATATGATAAGACAATCGGCAGCTACATGGACTTTGAACAGGCACAAGCCATGATTTATGGTACGTTCGGCATGAAGAACAAGAAACAGGCCGACACATACATGAATTGGGCTGAAACCTATGCATTGACGTCGCCCGTACTCAACAGCCAAGAGATGATACAGGGTTCGTCGTCCTATCTTGCTGAAACTAGAGATATGAAACAACTGGCGCAGATGTGGGATATCACAGAACGATTGATTGCAAAAAATCCATTCCAAGGTGTTGAAGGCGCGGTTTTCTCTATGCGCGAATTGATGAGTGGCGATGCGGTCAGTATGGCTGACCGTTTCGACTTTGGGAAAAAGGATTTAAACCGAATTAAAGATTTACCAATGCAAAAGAAGCTCGACGGAATGATCAAGCTGCTTGAGTCTAAGGGTATCACACGCGAAACGGTTGATCTTGTAGCTGGTACTTCGCGCGGCCTGATGAATCAGATAGACGAGACGCTAGGGAAGTCGTTTAAGATCATGGGTAAGCCAGCGGTTGATAAGGTTATTAGACCGTGGTTACAAGGTTTTCAAGATGCATTAACAGATGAACGCATGGCGCCTTACGTGAAATTTGGTCAACAGATGTTGACAGGCATGTCCGAAGCATTCACAGAGCTTGCAAGCGGTGCTGGTAAGTGGATTGACGGAATTATAAATAATCCTGCATTTGCAAACTTACCGACAATGGGGGAAAAGTTCTACTTTGTATTGACTTCAATCCGAGACAGTTTCTCCAATTGGCTCTCAAATGGTGGTTCAGAGACGATCCAGAACATGGTTAGTGGCATGATCAAGGTAGTTGCGCAGGGCATAGAGGATAACATGCCAGCAATCATATCCATTGGTACTGGAATCGGCAAAGGCTTGGCAATGGGGGCGCTAGATGGTCTTAAGGGTGCTATAGGTGGACCGTTGCAAGGTTTGTTGGGGACAGATGGTGCACAATTCAATGGTAGTGCCAGATTTTCAGACAAACTGGAACAACATGCGAAAGAGAATCCAGGCAAGCCGCTCTATGAAAACCAGACGATGCACGACATTTCGGAATATCGTAGTCCGTCATTGTGGGACAAGACGAAGGACTTTTTTGGGTTTTCCGTAGGTTCTCGACGTATCCCACGCGACATGCCCGCACAGCTACATGAGGGCGAACGCGTCATGACAAAGCAAGAAGTCAATGCTGAGAAGTCGCAAGGCAATGGCGGCGTTCCTATTATTAACATTCAAAATATGACCGTGCGTGAAGAAGCTGATATCCAGAAGGTTGCAGCGGAGTTCGTGAGACAGTACAAAATGGCTATTACGGCAGGAGGGTAACTATGGAATTCTGGATAACACGTAAGAATGGAGCGGAAAAGCTGTGGTTCCCCATCCCTGCTAGTGAATTTCGTATAGATGGAACACGGCAGATCACAAAAGAATATATAAACGGTTTCGGGGAGGTTGCACTAGCTGGTAAGAAACAGCTTACGACAATCTCCTTTTCTTCTTGGCTACCAGCGCAACCGAAACATAGGTATGCGCAGTACCCCAATTACAAAAAACCGTACGAGATTGTGGCCTTGTTGGAGAAATGGAAAAATGACACAGTTCCTGTCCGCTTTTTCATCACGAAGACTGGCATAAACTTCGCTTGCTACATAGAAGCATTCTCATACTACGAGAAAGCAGGATCACGGGACGTTGAATTCGAAATGTCGCTATCCGAGTATAGAATACCTACTCGCAAGCAGCAGCAAGCCAAGGCAGCAGCCAAGGGGAAGTCAGCGCCTGTACAGCTCAACAAGATGAAGAGCAAGGTAGCGTTTAAGAGGAAGACGCACACCGTAAAAAAAGGTGAAACCATATACGCAATCGCTAGAAAGCATTACGGTGATCCCAAAATGTTCCTTGGCATCTGCAAAGCGAACAAGATTACGAACCCTGACAAGATCAAGGTTGGTACGGTGTTGAGGTTGCCATGAAAATATACATCGAAGGTAAAGAGGTGCTGTATACATCTGCTACATGGCGCGGCAGCGTTTTTTCCCCAGCTCGAACACTTGAGTTTGACGTTCCCGAGAGCGGTTATGATGCCAATTTCAAGCCCAATAACTTCAAGTTAGGGCAAACGGTCAAGCTATTCAACGAGAGCGGACAAATGGTGTTTATGGGTTTCATATTCGCTCAGGATGTGTCGTCTTCTCGTTCCATGCGGCATGTTGTGGCATATGACCATCTAGTCTACTTGATGAAGTCCCGTGGAGCGTTCAACTTCAAAAAAACAACGCTGAATAATGTTGTCAAGGTGATTGCGCAGCGTGCAGGTATACAGGTTGCATCCGTTTCTGATGGTGGTACAGCTATCAATATGCCACCTTTACAGTCGGTCAGTTTCTACGATGCAATGATGAAAGCTTGCTATCTGTCAGCGCAAAAGATGGGCAGACGGTACATTCCACTTATCACGAATGGGAAACTCAACGTGATCCGCAAGGGGCATGTAACAGTTGCCCAAAAATTGGATCATGAGTTGAACATCATTGACTCATCCCATCAAGAGAGCATAGAGTCCTTGGTCAACCGTGTGTCAATCGTCAACGAAAAAGGCGTATCACTTGGAAAGATCGACGGAGACGGGCAAAAGCAATACGGCATCATGCAGGACGTTTATGTTAAGCAAAAGGATGACAAAGAGTACAAGAAAAAGGCGAAGGCACTTTTAAAGCCTGTCGAACAAAGATCAGTAGTAACAGCCATCGGTGATTTGGAATGCATCACAGGACGAGCTATTGCCGTTGTGGAGCCGTTCACCAAGTTGAAAGGCAAATTCTTTATAGATGAGGATGTTCACACGTTCCAGAACGACACTCACACGATGGAGTTGAATCTAAACTTCTCAAACATCATGGATGGAGGGGATAACTGATGAGTTTTGCCGAACTAGCAAGCATCATACGCGAACAGGGCGCGGCCTACAACCTTCCTGCTCCATCTTTGGGCAGTGTGGTTTCTAAGGCTCCGCTTGCTGTCAAGGTTGGCAATCTATCGCTTGACGCTTCGCAGCTCTATGCAATGAGTGTCCTTGAAAAAGGCGACGATGTTGTTATATTCCCTACAGCAGACGAAAGCAAGTTCGTTGTTTCTAGGGTGGTGCAGCCGTGAGTATATTCCCGTTCATTAATCCAGAAGACGTTGCAGATGATATCGAGTTGGAAAGCGAGTTGCCAATTTGCAAGGAATACGCTTTTGACTTTGAAACTGGTGAATTCCTGCTGCACAACGGCAAGCAATATATAGTCGAGGAACAGGAAGCGGTGCTTATCAAGGTTCGAAAAGTCCTTATAACAGAGCGTTACCTATACGATATGTATTCCTTTGACTATGGGGTTGATTATGAGAATCTAATTGGGAGCAGTTATTCAAAACAGGCGACGAATGCCGAAGCCGAGCGTTACACTCGCGAAGCGTTGGAAGTATTACCGTGGGTGACCGGCATATCCGACTTCGAAGCGTCGCTCATTAAGGACAAGCTGCACATTTCATTCACATTAGAGACGGTATACGGAGATGAGGTGATAACACTATGAGGAACAAAGATGAATTGATGGACAAGATGCTGGCAGCCGTTTCGGCAGACGTTGACAAAAGCGAGGGTAGTTTCGTTTTTGACGCAGTTGCGGGCGTTGGCAACGTGATCGAGGACATCTATCTTGACATGGAGCTACAAGAGAATCGTTTCATGCTGGATACAGCGGTCAATGATGACTTGGACGCAGTAGCGGCCATTCTGGGTGTTACACGGAAACCATCCACTCATTCGACTACCCGTCTTACTGTGACCGTGCTTGGGACGGTTATGATTCCCAAAGGATCGCACTTCTACGCCGAGACGGAAGCCGTTTTCTACACATCTACTGAGGATGTGGAAATAACGGGCAATGGGCTTGTTCCTGTTGTGTGCCAAGAAGCTGGCACAGTCGGCAACGTTCCTGCAAATGCGATTGTGAACATGGTAGACCCACCTGCAGGGTTCGAGAGTGTTACGAACGATCATGTGGTCACCAACGGATATGAGGCCGAGGGCGACGAAGAGTATCGTCAGCGTATCTATGACCGCGCTAGAACGCCAGCAACGAGCGGCAACGCACAACACTATCTGAATTGGGCGCGGGAGGTGACAGGCGTTGGTGATGCAAAGGTGTTCCCGCTGTGGAACGGCAATGGCACGGTAAAAGTGGTTATTGTCAATTCCAACAAGAGAGCAGCCGATGAGGAACTTGTTAAAGCAACGTTTGAACATATCGAAGCATCCCGCCCGATTGGGGCAGCGGTTATGGTTGAGAGTGCCGTAGAAAAGTCTATCAATGTTTCCGTTAAGTTGGTGCTTGATGGCAGCACGTCACCAGAACAAGCCAAGGAAGCAATACAGGCGGCATTGAGTTCCTATCTGCAATCTATCGTATTCAAACGCCAAAGCGTGTCCTATGCCATTGTAGGGGCTACAATCCTAGATGTCGATGGCATCCTTGACTACTCCGATTTAACGATAAACGGAACAACGTCCAATATCGCGCTGGGCGATCTGGAAATTCCGATTGTGGGTGATATCAATGTTACCTAGATTGCCAGACTACTACAACAATAGCCGCATCATGCAAGAGTTGCGCAAGGCACAGGTGGAGGTTGTTGAGGAACTATATGGGCGCTATACGGAGTTTAAAGCGCAACCTATCATAGACACTGTTACGTACACCATCGACCGATGGGAAGCCATTTTTGGCATCGTACCAGACGAGAACAAGCCGATAGAACAGCGGCGCGAACAGGTCAAGGCGAAGGCGCGTGGCGCTGGTACAGTGACAAGAGCCCATGTTAAAAACGTGATTGAAGCGTATACGAATGGTGAGGTCGAAATAATTGAACATCCCGCCGAATTCCGTTTCGAAATCAAATTCGTGAACAAGTACGGAAGGCCGCCACGAATTGAAGACGTGAAAGCAATAATTGAGCAGATAAAGCCAGCTCATTTGGCTTATGGGTTTATATTCAAGTATGCGACACATGGAGATTTGAGAGGGAAGACCCATGCAGAGTTATCCAAGTTCACACATGTACAGATAAGAGAGGGGGCGGCGTTGAATGGCTGAGCAAACGCCTAACTTGGGGCTAGCTATCCAAGGTGAAAATGATAATTACGACATTGATATTCACAATGAGAACTATCGAAAGATCGATACAGCTCTATCCAACATCAAGGTAACACCAGAATCAATCGGAGCTGCAAAAAAATCTGACCTGGACACACTCCAAAAAAACAGCGTAAGCATTAAGACGAGTACCAGTAAGGATTTCAACACGTACCGAGAACCGGGACTGTTCTTCGTGGGGAGCCTATCTGAGTACACCAATGCACCTTCGAGTGATGGCGGGTTTAGTTGGGGGATTCTGCGTGTAGAGACGCTAGGGACAACCGCCTATGTGGCTCAGTCGTATACCTGTATCATAAACAATGTTACCTTTACGCGATCAAAAGCAGAGGATTCAACGGGTAGAGGGTGGGAACCTTGGCGAGCGACCTCCAAGCTTGATTCTGACGGTGTGCTAAGACTCAGTAAATGGCTAGATATTAGATCAGACGGCCCAGCAGCAAATTTTATCGGCAGCACTCATGTATACCAACAATTCTTAGTGGGTGATCAAAGAAGAGGTTATGTTGGGGCGGGTGACCCAAACGCACCTAATAACATAGCGGTTGTATCAGACCATGGTGACACATTAGTAAATGCCAAAACTAACATTTGGCTAAACGCTTCTGGTGGGGCAATACATTGTAATGGTCGCAATATTTTATGGGAAATAGACCAGGTAAAGCAATCTGGAGTTAATGCCAAACAAGGCACGGTGGATGCCCTTAACTCCAAGTCGGTAGCGGCGTCCATAAATGACTCTTGGCCTACGTTGAATGGTAAAATCGGAACACTACATGGAAGAAGAGATGATAGGTTCGTTGCTGAAGGTTCATCTGGTATGAATGGTGTGAATGAATGGATGTACACTTCAT
>Ga0209566_100720_pt1 | contig 18786 bp, 12 predicted proteins | sample Araplavi_mTSA_r2_2_FD_184287 | JGI IMG/M metagenome (GOLD analysis project Ga0209566, IMG submission 184287) | Arabidopsis root microbial communities from North Carolina, USA - plate scrape CL_Cvi_mTSA_r2 (SPAdes) (version 2) | ecosystem: Host-associated > Plants > Roots > Endosphere | place...
CCCGACCGTATCGATGCCGGAATTCGTACAATTGCTAAGCGTAAAATCAATAATCCGGTACTTCCCGCCGAAATGAACAGCCGGTTTCGCCAAATTGTTCGTCAGTACGCCTAATCTTCGTCCTTCTCCTCCAGCGAGGAGCATGGCAACACATTCTTTGCTGCGCATAGCTGATTTCCCCCTTTATCATCCTCAAGCTCTGATTGAAACACTTCGATGCATTTGATATATACAGCCGCAAGCGGCGGGATACAGAGAGCCAGACTATAGGGCATTCGATGCCATGGCTTTGGATCGCTTGAACGGGGTACCGGATTGCCTTGACCGGATCCGCCGAATTCGATGGAATCGCTGTTGAATACTTCCTGATACAAGCCAGGACGCGGAACGCCGATCCGATAATCCGGATGGACGACAGGCGTAAAGTTACACACAAGGATCAAATCATCCTCAGGCTTCTTGCCTTTGCGCATAAACGTAACGACACTTTGGGTTTCATCATGCGGGTTAATCCACTCGAAGCCGTCAGGATGGTGGTCCAGTTCCCAGAGCGCAGGTTCCTGCAAATAGAAGTGATTGAGCTGCTTCACATACCGATGCATCTTGCGATGCATGTCATACTGCTCCAGCAGAAACCAATCCACTTCTTCCATATCCTTCCATTCGTCAAATTGACCGAATTCACCGCCCATGAAGAGCAGCTTTTTCCCGGGGTGACCCGACATATACCCGTACAAAGCGCGTAAGTTGGCAAACTTCTGCCAGTAATCGCCGGGCATCTTATGAAGCAGCGACCGCTTGCCGTGAACAACTTCATCGTGCGAGAGCGGCAATATATAATTTTCAGAGAATGTATACATGAAGGAAAACGTAATGAGTTTGTGATGATATTTTCGATGGATCGGATCTAATTTCATATAGCGGAGCATGTCGTTCATCCAGCCCATGTTCCATTTGTAATTAAAGCCAAGACCTCCGTCGTGGACGGGAGCCGTTACCAACGGCCAATCTGTGGAGTCTTCGGCCATCATCAGTGCGTGCGGGTAATAGGAGAAAATTACTTGATTCATTTTGCGTAAAAAAGCTACGGCTTCCGGATTGTCAGCACCACCGAATTGATTGCGGAGCGGCGCTTCGTTCCAGCGTCCAAAATTCAGATGAAGCATGCTGGCGACAGCATCTACGCGAATTCCGTCAATGTGGTACATGTCCATCCAAAAGACGGCATTGGAGATCAAAAAGCTTTGAACTTCCGGCCGCCCGAAGTCGAACGTCAGCGTGCCCCACTCTACCTTCTCCGCCTTGCGCGGATCTTGGTATTCATAGAGCGCCTTGCCGTCAAACTGCCGGAGACCGTGATCGTCCTTGCAGAAATGGCCCGGTACCCAGTCCATAATGACGCCGAGTCCATGCTGGTGTGCGCGGTCCACGAAACGCATGAAATCCTTGGGCGTCCCATGGCGGCTGGTCACCGAATAATAGCCTGTCGCTTGATAGCCCCAGGAGCGGTCGAACGGATGCTCAGCCAGCGGCATCACTTCGAGATGGGTGTAGCCCATTTCGACGGCGTAATCGATCAATTCATCCGCAAGCTGCTCGTAGGTATACAGCTCTTCGCTGTGCCTGTCTTTCTTGCGCCAAGTGCCGAGGTGCACTTCATAGATCGACAAGGGCTTGTTATAAATAGGGCCCTCTTCCTGCGTGCGCTGCTGCCACGATTGATCGCGCCAATCGTAACCTTCAAGGTCGTAGACCCGTGAAGCCGTACCTGGACGAAGCTCGGAATAAAAGGCATAAGGATCGGCTTTCATAACAATGCGCCCGGATTCCGTATGGATTTCATACTTGTAAAAGTCGCCTTCGCGAGCCTCCGGGATCAACAGTATCCAGACACCTAACGTGCTGATGCGTTCCATCACATGGCTGCCGGACTTCCAGCCGTTGAAATCACCCAACACATGAACCGCTCTGGCATTCGGCGCCCATACGGCAAACCGCACACCTTCCTGACCCGGAATTTTACAAACATGCGCCCCTAAAAGCTTATAGCTGTGGTGCAGGGAGCCTTCATGAAGCAAAAATAAATCCTCTGAGCTGGGAATCACGCTGCTCTTCACCATATCCCCCCTATTCAGCTATTCTGCAAAGCGAAATGCTACAGCACTCCTCTTACAACAAATACTACAAACAGACAAAGAATTCCTTTAAGGAAGAAGAATAATTTAGGAAATTCATGAAGCTTCATACAAAATTAAAATACAGTCTATCGCACATGCATGTACGCCGAGGCAGCATCTCCGAAATCTCATGTATATGCTTGGCGATGCGGAAAAAGAACTGGCAGCTCGCTGGCACGAACGTTCGTGCCCAGCGCAGACCGCGCGACCTGTGCCGCGCTGCAGTCCGGTTTTGCCGAATTGCAGCGCGCTTTTCCGCTGGGTGGCGTGAAATGCCGGCCTGTAGTCCGGCATTATCGGACTGCAGCGCGCTAAGGCGCAGCCGGACTGCTTGCAATCGGGTTATTCCGGACTACAGCCGGAGCCTCCAAGCATTTTGGTTGAAAATATCGATTTAGGTCAATAAATGATGTACAATGGATATTTGATCAGGATCTGAACCTCCTGCACGTCTATAGCGCATTGAAGGTCAGAAGTATATAAGTTGAAGGATGGATTATAGCATGTTTTATGCAAAAAATTGGGTCGATTACGAACTTCTCGATACAGGCGGCGGTGAAAAGCTCGAGCGCTGGGGCCCACATGTGCTCCGCAGACCCGACCCGCAAATTATTTGGCCGCTGCAGAACGAAACGCAGCCTTGGCGAACCGCAGACGCTCACTATCACCGCAGCTCCAGCGGAGGCGGTCAGTGGCAGTACCGCACCGAGCTGCCTGAGCGCTGGACGATCACCTATGATGAGAAACTGACGTTCTACATCAAGCCGACCAGCTTCAAGCACACCGGATTATTTCCCGAGCAAGCTGTGAACTGGAAATGGATGATCGAAAAAATCCAAAACGCCGGCCGCCCGATCAAAGTGTTGAATCTGTTCGCCTATACAGGCGGCGCATCGCTCGCCTGCGCATATGCCGGTGCCGAAGTATGCCACGTGGATGCGTCCAAAGGCGTCGTCCAGTGGGCGAAAGAGAACCTGCACCTTTCCGGGCTTGGCAGCCGGCCTGTCCGCTTCATCACGGACGATGTGTTCAAATTCGTCCAGCGTGAACAGCGCCGCGGTGTCAAATACGACGCGATTATCATGGATCCGCCATCCTATGGCCGCGGGCCAAACGGCGAAACCTGGAAGCTGGAGGACGACCTCTTCCCATTCATCCAGACCTGCATGTCCATTCTGACGGACAATCCGCTGTTCATGCTGATCAACTCGTACACAACGGGCATTTCGGCAACGGTTCTGCACAACATCCTGTCCATGGCGATGAAGTCCAAGCACGGCGGCACCATCTCCAGCGGAGAAATCGGCCTGCCGATCACCCACTCCGGCTTGATGCTGCCTTGCGGCATTCTCGGCCGCTGGGAGGCGTGACGGGTGGCAGGACCTAAGGATGTCTCGGATGCAGCAAGCATTCCGATTCTGTATGAAGACAACCACATTCTCGTCGTGGTCAAGCCTGTCAACATGCCGACGCAGGAGGACGAGTCGCGCGACCCGGATCTGCTCAGCGTGCTGAAGGCCGATCTCAAGCACCGCCACCACAAGCCGGGTAACGTCTACCTCGGCCTTGTGCATCGGCTGGACCGTCCTGTCGGCGGCGTGATGGTGTTCGCCAAAACGTCAAAAGCCGCGTCCCGTTTGTCGGACGCGGTGCGGACAAGACAGTTCGACAAGACCTATGTTGCTGTCATTCACGGCAAGCCGCCACAGCCTGCAGCAACGCTGCGGCATTGGCTGCGCAAAGACACGCGGACGAATACAGTCAGCGTGGTCAAACAAGGCCAGCCGGACGCTAAAGAGGCCGTGCTGGACTATCAAACACTCGGCAGCGCCGATGGCTTCAGCTTGATCAAGATCAAGCTGCACACCGGGCGGCCGCACCAGATCCGCGTCCAACTCGCGGCGACGGGCTGCCCGTTATACGGCGACCAGCGCTACGGGAGCGCGGTCAACAAGGCCGGTCAGCAGCTAGCCCTCTGGTCGACGGAGCTGGCCTTCGAGCATCCGACGCTCAAGGAGGAGCTGCGCTTTCGCTCGGTGCCGCCGGAGCAGCACCCGTGGTTCCTATTTGGGAGCGAGAACTACTAGCTTGCCGTTTTGTCAGTTGTGTTGTATTACAGGCTGACAGCCTTACCATTCTTACTGTCGTGAAGCTCTGTCAGTCTTGCAGGCCGACAGATTTGCCATCCTGCAGCGCGAACCGCATGCAGCGATCCAGCGCCAAGATCAGGTCCGAATTAATTCGCGACCTTCCCCAGCAAATAAATAAGCAGTTTCTGATTATGGGCGGAAACGCGACTGAGATAAGTATCCAGCAATTGTTCACGGATACCGATGCCTCGCTCGCGTTCCGCTTTTCCTTTATCGGTCACATTCACCCAAACAATACGACGGTCCTTCTCGTCCCTTTCCCGCATGATCAATTCATTCTTCTCCATGCGGTCCAGCAGCGTTGTAACCGCCGCAGGTGTGGTTGACAAGTGTTCAATTAAGTCGGAGGGCTTCATACGCTCGTGAGCGTCGAGCAGCTCTAGTACGCCAAGTTGTCCTTCCGTTAAGGTGGGTGCCAAACCGGATTCCATATGCGACTTTAATTCTTTGGACAGCCTATGCCATAACTTTCCGAATTCATCGGAATACATGATCATCAACTCTCTTCCAAATTACTCCTATTTCTAGTATATCATGCCCTATAAGAGGTTTAAAGATTAACGGCATTAATACTTTCAGACAAGACTTGACGTTTTCCATCAAATATGCTGTCGATTTCTTTGGTTTGTCATGGAAATGTGTAATATCCTGGTGCCGCCAAAGCAGCGATTAACATTTGGGCGCAATCCAACATATACTGCACAATCGGGCTTGTAGATCAAACACAGAGGAGTGACTTAAGGTGGAAGCTTGGAAAATGGAGCTAGGCCAAAAAGCGCTGGAGTCGGGCATAATAAAAGACCCGCAGTGGCTGGATCGATTGGACGAACCGATGCCCCTGTGGGTCTTGTTGGAAATTGCTTTTCAACTTATGGAGAAGCTGGATCCGCCAACCGTCAGTTATGATTGAGGAAATCGCAGCACGCTGAGTATCGTTTCCGTTTTGCTAACCGGCACGACTTGCTTGCCATGGGATTTGCGGTCTTCGAGCGGCGCTGTCTCCGTGGAGAAGCGGATTTTTTCACCGTTGCTCATAATGGCCACGACCGTATAATCCATTTTTACGATAAAGGTGCCGATCAGTCCCGATCCGTTCGGTCTCACGCGCTTGCCTTCTTTGAACTCGAAAGTAAGAATGCCTTTCCCGCCGCGGCCTTGAATCGGATAATCGACCACAAGAGAGCGCTTGGCATATCCGAGATCCGAAATGACGAGCACTTCGCCCTCATCGCCATAAATCCACTCCGCCGCGATCACCTCATCGTCATCTTTGAGCTGAATGCCGCGCACGCCGGCAGCTGCCCGGCCCATCGGGTTCACTTCCTCTTCGCGGAAGCGGATGCTCATTCCAAGCTTCGTCACGAGCAAAATTTCTTTTGTATTATCGCTCAAAATTACCTGCAGCACTTCATCCTGCTCGCTGAGTTTGCACGCCACGATTCCGCTTGAGCGGTTCGTCATGTACTCTTTCAGCTCTGTCCGCTTCACCTGGCCTTTGCGTGTAACAAACACCAGCGATTTCCCCGGTTCATCGAAACCTTTGACCGGAATGACACTGATGATACGGTCTTCCTTGGAAATCGGTATCACGTTGACGATCGCCGTACCATTCTCTTTCCACTTATACTCCGGTACCTGATGGACAGGCAGCAGATAGTACTGGCCTTTTTGCGTGAAGATGAGCAGGCTTTCAATCGTATTCACATCCAGCAGGAAGCGCACGTAATCGCCTTCCTTGAGCCCAGTGCTGTCCAATTCGCCGCCGGAGCGGGTGAACGACAGTTTGCTCGTCCTCTTCAGGTATCCTTCATTGGACAGCGTCACCAGCACGTCCTCAGGCGTGACCATGACCTCCAAGTTCACTTTCAGCTCTTCAACCTCGCCTTGAATATCGGAGCGGCGGTCTATTCCGTACTTTTTACGAATATCGCCGATTTCGTCTTTAATCACGCCGAGCAGTTTCTTCAAGCTGCCGAGAATGCCGCGTAAATACGCGATCGTTTTCTCCACGTCTTTCAGCTCTTTTTCCAGCGACGTAATTTCGAGATTCGTCAAACGGTACAGCTGGAGCACGAGAATTGCGTCGGCTTGCCGCTCCGAAAAGCCATACTTCGCCACGAGGTTATTTTGCGCGTCTTGACGGTTCTTGGACGCCTTAATCGTCGCAATCACATCGTCCAGAATGTTCAACGCCTTCACAAGTCCTTCCAGGACGTGTGCGCGGTCTTCCGCTTTCTCCAACTCATATTGGGAGCGGTGCGTGACCACTTCCTTCTGATGCTCGATATACGCCTCCAGCATCTCGCGGATGCCCAGCTGACGAGGCGCTTTATTCACAATAGCTACCATGTTGAAGTTATAAGTCACTTGCAAATCCGTCTTTTTCAGCAAATAGGCCAAAATGCCCTGCGCATCCGCATCCTTCTTCAGTTCCACGACGATGCGCAAGCCGTTGCGCCCGCTTTCGTCACGCACCTCGGCGATGCCTTCCACCTTTTTCTCCAGGCGGATATTTTCCATTGCGGTTACAAGACGCGACTTCACGACCTGATAAGGAATTTCGGTAATAACGATTTGCTGCTTGCCGCCGCGCAGATCTTCGATCGCTGTCCGGGAACGTACATAAATGCGCCCTTTGCCTGTGCGGTACGCGTCGCGAATTCCCTCCTCGCCCATGATAATGCCGCCAGTCGGAAAGTCCGGGCCTTTGACAATCGCCATCAGCTCTTCCACCGTAATATCAGGTTTGTCGATCATGGCGATGCAAGCATCAATGACCTCGCGCAAGTTATGGGTCGGAATTTCCGTCGCAAAGCCGGAGGAAATTCCGCTCACGCCGTTAACCAGCAAGTTCGGATAACGCGCCGGAAGTACGACGGGCTCCTTGGTCGTGTTGTCGAAGTTATCTTTGAACAGCACGGTGCGCTTCTCGATATCGCGCAGCAGCTCCATGGCGATTTCCGACAGACGCGCCTCGGTGTAGCGCATCGCCGCGGCCGGATCATCGTCGATCGATCCCCAGTTGCCATGGCCGTCGATCAGCGTATGCGCCATCTTCCACGGCTGCGCCATCCGCACCATGCCTTCATAGATCGAGGAATCGCCGTGCGGATGGTAGTTCCCCATCACGTCACCGACCGTTTTCGCCGATTTGCGGTATGGTTTATCAGGCGTATTGCCTGCATCATACATTGCGTACAGAATGCGTCGCTGCACCGGCTTCAAGCCGTCGCGAACGTCAGGAATGGCTCGATCCTGAATAATATATTTGGAATAGCGGCCGAAGCGATCGCCCACGACCTCTTCCAGATAAGCGGGTAAAAAATTTTCCAACATGCTCAACTTTAGGTCACCACTCTTTTTGGTCTACTCTTCGTATTCGGTAAAGTCGACATTCTCGATAATCCAACGCTTGCGCGGATCTACCTTGTCGCCCATCAATGTCGTTACACGGCGCTCCGCTTTCGCCGCATCTTCAATCTGTACTTGAAGCAGCGTGCGGCTTTCCGGATTCATGGTCGTTTCCCACAGCTGTTCGGGATTCATCTCGCCAAGTCCTTTATACCGCTGGAGCTCGCTGTTTTTACCGAATTCCTTCATGATCACATGCAGCTGCTCGTCGGTCCAAGCATAGCGCAGACCTGCGTTTTTACCGCCTTTTTTCGTCACTTTGTACAATGGAGGCTGGGCGATATATACCTTGCCCGCATCGATCAAAGGCTTCATGTAGCGGTAGAAGAACGTAAGCAGCAGTACCTGGATGTGAGCGCCATCTGTATCCGCATCCGTCATAATAATGATTTTACCGTAGTTCGCTTCATCGGACTCGAACTCAGAGCCTACGCCTGCACCGATCGCGGTGATGATGGCCTTATACTCATCGTTCTTCATGATGTCGAGCAGCTTCGCTTTCTCCGGGTTCATCGGCTTCCCTTTGAGCGGGAGAATCGCCTGATGCTTCGAATCGCGGCCCTGCTTGGCTGAACCGCCGGCAGAGTCTCCTTCGACGATGAACAACTCATTGCGCTCATAATCTTTGGACTGCGCAGGGGTCAGCTTACCGCCGAGGTTCGAGCTCTCGCTTTTGCCCTTCTTCCCGCTGCGGATTTCTTCGCGGGCTTTACGCGCGGCTTCACGCGCCTTGGACGCTTGCACCGCCTTTTTCAGCATCATTTGCGCGATTTGCGGATTCTCTTCCAAGAATACAGACATTTTGTCCGATACGACAGCATCAACGGCGCTGCGGGCAATCGCGCTGCCGAGCTGATCCTTCGTCTGGCCGACGAATTCCACTTCGCCCATCTTCACGTTGATGACCGCCATCATGCCTTCACGCAAGTCGGTTCCATCCAAATTTTTATCTTTTTCTTTGAGAATGCCCCCTTTGCGGGCATATTCATTCATGACGCGTGTATACGCCGTCTTGAAGCCGGTCTCATGCGTGCCGCCGCCGCGCGTTGGAATGGAGTTCACGAACGAAGCGATCGTCTCCGTATAGCCATCGTTGTATTGCAGCGCAACCTCAACTTCAATCTCGTCCCGCTCCGCTTCAAAATGGATGACGGGGTGCAGTACGGTCTTCTCTTCATTCAGGAAAGCCACGAATTGGCTCGCGCCGCCTTCGTATTGGAACGTCTCCTGTTTGTCCGTCCGTTCATCCTTCAAATTGACCTGCAAACCGGAGTTCAAGAAGGCGATTTCCTGCAAACGCTCAGAGAGCGTGTCATAATTAATCGTCGTTCCTCCTTGGAACACCCGCTTATCCGGTTTAAACGTGACTTTGGTGCCGGTACGATTCGTATTGCCGATTACATCAAGCCCGGTTACCGGTTCGCCGACATGCTCAATGCCCGCATCGTCCACCCAGTATTCGAATCGCATTTTATGGATTTTGCCATCGCGATAAATTTCAACTTCCAGCCATTCTGACAACGCGTTCGTAACAGAAGCCCCTACACCGTGCAAGCCGCCGGATTTCTTGTAGCCGGATCCGCCGAATTTCCCGCCCGCATGGAGAATCGTATAAACGACCTGCGGCGTAGGAATGCCCGTCTTATGCATGCCGGTCGGAATCCCCCGACCGTTATCCTGCACCGTGATGGATTGATCCTTATGAACGATCACATTGATTTTCGTGCAAAATTTAGCCAGATGTTCGTCAACTGAGTTGTCGACGATTTCCCAAATCAGGTGGTGCAAACCCGATGTGCTGGTGCTGCCGATATACATCCCCGGCCTTTTGCGCACCGCAATGAGTCCTTCCAATACCTGAATATCATCAGCATTGTATTCCGACGCCGTGGCGTTAACATTTGCAAATACTTCTAGCTGCTCGGTCATCGAAGCCCTCCTTCTTATCTAAAAACCGTTAATTCAAAATATCTTTGCGTGTAAACACCGTAAACGAAACGATGAGCGCAGCGATCGCCCAGAGGCTTAGTACGCTTAATGAAAAGGTTAAATCCATGCCTTGAATCGGTGGTACACCGCCTGTTAAATAATTTGTCAGGTCTAAATTCACCATAAATAAATATTTCGCCGTTTCCCAGGAGGATACCATGTTCGAGAGAATTGTGCCAGAGATCAATACCGCCAGCATAACACCCATGCCTGCAGCCGTGGAACGAATCAGCACGGACAGCATCAAGGACATCAGTGCCACGACGATCGCCGAGAACCAGACAAGTCCCAACTCCATCAGCAGGAAGAACCATTGGTCCACAGCGCGGACAAGACTGAAATCGACGTCTGAGCCCGCTAATTGGATCCCGGTAAAAACCGGCATTGTCCATCCGTTATACCCGAAAACGACGCCGGAAATCAAGTAACACAGCGCGCCAGTAGACAGAACGGTTAGCGAGGTGAAGAACACGACCGTAATTAATTTGCTCAATAGGATTTTCCAACGCCTAACCGGTCTTGTCAACAATAATTTAATAGTCCCCGTAGAATGCTCTGACGATACGATATCGGCAGAAATGACCATAATGATCAGCGGAATGAATAATCCGACGGCATTTTTCACGAACTCGCGGGTAAAGGTTACCGCATTCGGCGAGCTCGGGTCAACCCCTTTGTCCAAATAATAGTTGGCGATCTGGATACGCACCCGCAGCTGCTGCTTCCATTCGTCAGGTGTGCGCGCTGAGCTTAGGCGCTTCTCCCAGTCGGCAATTTTTTGCCGCTGATCCGTCTTCCAATCCGTCGTGCCGAACTGCTTCTGCGCCTGCTGCGCTACGCGCAGCTGAGCATAAGTAAACATAGGAATAAGAGCCAGCAGAATCAGGAGTATGACATAAAATCGCTTTTTCTTGATCATTTTGATGCATTCGTTGCGGACGAGCGCGTACATACTACCCAATTCGTTCACCCTCTGTCAGGCTCAAGAACAAATCTTCGAGCGTCGGATTTTTGATTTCAACAGCATATAGGCGAATTCCTGCATCTATTAAATCTTTTGTGACTTGCGGCACATGTTCTTGATTCATTTGTGCCTGCAAATACGCCCCGTCCGCCGCGATGTGAGAGTCATCGATCCGTTCCAGTGCGGTCACCCATCGCGATGCCGCCAGCAGCTTCTCCGCTTGATCAGCCGGGGCCAACGACCAGACCACCTGCCCGCCTTGAGCGACAAGCTCATCAACCGATCCGACTTGAATAACCTCGCCATGGCTGATGATGGCTACCCGGTCGCACATTTGCTGGATTTCGCTCAGCAGATGGCTTGACACGAATAAGCTAAGCCCGTCTGCGGCCAAGCGCTGAATGAACTCCCGCATTTCTTTGATCCCCTGAGGATCAAGACCGTTCGTCGGCTCGTCCAAAATCAGCAGGCTGGGACGACCCAAAAGCGCTTGGGCTATGCCCAATCGCTGACGCATTCCGAGGGAATAAGTCCTCACTTTATCATGAATCCGCGCATCCATCGCGACGATTTCCACGACTTCCGCGATACGCTGCTCATCGACATCCGGGAGCATGCTGGCGAAGTGCTCGAGATTCTCCCAGCCGGTCAAGTACGCGTAAAGCTCGGGATTCTCCACGATGCAGCCGACATGCCGCATCGCCTGATCATGCTGTGCGTGCACGTCAAAGCCGCAGATCTGGATGGTTCCTTCCGTCGGACGGATCAAATCAACGAGCATACGGATCGTCGTCGTTTTGCCGGAGCCGTTAGGACCGAGGAAACCGAAGATTTCGCCGGCGTAGACCTCAAAGGAAATGCCTTTAATGATCTCTTTGTTCTTAATGCGCTTCTTAATATTGTTCACGGACAATACCGTAGCTCTCGGGGATTCCACTGCCGTCGTCATCTTCACGCCTCCTCTACTTTAAAATTTGCACGATTCGATCCGCTATGCGCTCATATCCGTCGCCATTCGGATGAAAATGATCGGCTGAAGACAAATACTTGATCAAATTTTGTTCAAACAAGTCATAAGTAGGTACCACAACCATATGTGGATAACGATTCGCTTTCTCAAACACACTGTTATTCCAGCGCTGTACGATCAGCGAGCCTTCGCGCTGCGGGTCCAGATCCAAGAACGGATGATAGAGTCCGATATACATCACGGTAGCATCAGGATTCGCCTGATTAATCGCTTGGAACACTTGATCCATGCGCTTCAAAGCCGGATCCATCCGCTCCAGCGCGCCTTGAGGGTTAAATTCCGTCTGATTCTCCCCGGTAAATATACCTTCGCCGCCAGCGAAAATATCGTTGCCGCCGATCGTCAGGAGAATGATATCTGCTGAAGCTAACGCATCTTGCGTCTTTTTCAAGGCCAAATCGCTGAGCAGTTGATCACTTTTGTAGCCGGGAATGGCAAGATTGTTAAGCACAAAAACAGGCTTGCCGCTCTGCTGCTCCAGCTTCTCGCGGACACGGCCGACATAGCCCTTACCGGTGTTATCACCCGTGCCAGCCGTTAAGGAATCGCCGATGGCCACGATGTTCAGCTTGTTTTTGACCTCTATCGCAGTTTCTTGTTTAGGCGCAGGGGTGGCCACGGCAAATTCACCGGATGCTTTCGGAAACCAAATTTGATTGGCCGCATAAGCAAAACCGACAATAAAGACGAGTGTAGAGATTGAGGCTGTAAGTCCGACAGCGCCCCAGAGGAATCGAGATGATCGCAAGTGAGTCCCCTCCTGCAAATAATGGCATAATTCACTATTAGAGTATAGCTTCTGCAATGAATTTGCAAACTTCGAGCATTTCACACTCGGAACACTTGTTCGTTATCATTATAAATTCAGATCGCCCCGATCGCAATATCCGCTGCAAATTAAAAAAGCTGCCTGACCGCATCCGCAGTCAAACAGCTTATCCAATCAGCCATTAGCCGACTTCTTTTAAAAATTTGTACTGGGCTTGGATAAGCCCGTAGTAGATGCCTTGCTCGCGCATCAGTTCCTCGTGATTACCGCTTTCCATCACACGGCCGTGGTCGAGCACGATAATTTTGTCTGCGCCGCGAATCGTCGAAAGCCTATGCGCAACGATGAAGGAAGTGCGGCCAGCCAGCAGCGTCTTCAGCGCTTCCTGGATTTTGAGCTCCGTCTCGGTATCGATGCTCGCCGTAGCCTCATCCAGAATCAGGATGCTCGGATCGGCGAGCAAGGCGCGGGCGAACGAAATGAGCTGGCGCTGCCCCATCGAGAGCACGTTCCCGCGCTCCTGAACTTCAGTCTCATAGCCTTGCGGCAGACCGACGATGAAGCCATGCGCGTGCACCGCTTTCGCTGCCATTTCGACCTCTTCATCCGTAGCATTGAGACGACCGAAGCGGATGTTGTCGCGAATCGTTCCGGAGAAGATGAACGTATCCTGAAGGACGATGCCGACTTGGGAACGCAGGCTTTGCACGGTTACTTCGCGAATATCAGTGCCGTCGATGAGCACACGCCCTTCCACTGGATCATAGAACCGGCAGAGCAGGTTCATAATCGTACTTTTACCCGAACCCGTATGTCCGACAAGCGCGATCGATTGACCGGCTTTAGCCTCGATACTGATGCCTTTAAGCGCAGGTCTTCCCGGCTCATATTCAAAAACAAGGTTTTCGAATTTCACATGACCGGTAATCGGAGGCAGCTCCTTGGCACTAGGCAGCTCAGCCACGTTCGGCTTTTCGTCCAAGTACTCGAAGATCCGTTCCGATGAAGCCATCGCTACCAGAAGTTGCGAATACATTTGGCCCAAACGGGTGATAGGCTCCCAGAAGTAGCCGATGTATGTAGCGAAAGCAACCAACAAACCGATCGTAATCTCTTCCGTTTGAATCAGATGCGCACCGTACCAGAACAAGATGCAGTACCCGATCGCTCCCGTAATCTCGATCAGCGGCCCAAAGCTCTGGTTCAGCATCGAAGCGCGATTCCAGGACAGCCGGTTGCCCATATTCATGTGATTGAAAAAGCGGATGTTCTCTTTCTCCTGCGTATACGCTTGTGTCACACGAATCCCTTGTATACACTCATTCAAGTGGGAATTCAGACGGGATTGCTTGATCGTCACGTCCTGCCAGGCACGGCGGATACGCAGGCGAAGCTTCGTCGAGATGAGAAACATCAGCGGTACGGTAATAATAATGGCGGCGCCCAATTTGAAGTTAAAGCTGAGCAAAATGATCATGATGCCGCAAAGCTGCACACAGTCGATGAGCAAGTTGACGACGCCGTTCGTAAACAGATCCTGCAGCGAATTGACATAGTTCGTAACACGCACCAGGACGGAACCCGCCGGACGTGTATCAAAGAAGCGAAAGCTCAGCTTCTGAATATGGCTGAACAGATCGTGGCGCAGATCGTAGATGACGCGCTGTCCCACGATATTCGTATATTTGATCCGGAACGTGTTCGCGAGCCATTGGATAATATAGACCCCGAGCATGATGCCGACGATTGTGAACAGCAGCTTATGATTTTTCGGTGTAATGGCATCGTCAATAGCGACACGGATCAACATCGGAACGGTTAATTTCGTAATCGCTCCAACGAACATCATGATAATAATAATCGGCAGCATCTGCTTCCGATACGGCTTCATGTAGGTGAATAAACGCCGCAATTGATTCCAGTCAAACGGTTTATCGATAAGCTCATCGTCCTGATAGACAAAACGCTGTCCGGCCTGTGATTCAGCCGGATTCTCAGTCGGATTGGCATTCTTGGCATGCGTATTCAATGCGCTAACCTTCTTTCCAGCGAAGATAAGTGTTTGTCAGCTTTCAGAACCGGTTCATATGCCGTAGCCGCAGCCTCGTTCGCTCCTAGCTGTTCCGCAGGCTGGTCAGCATATTGAATATCATACGTCTGGCGGTACAGCCCTTCCTGCTGCAGCAATTGCTCATGCGTCCCCCGCTGTACAACCCGGCCTTCATCGAGCACAATAATCTCATCGGCATGCTTCAACGAGGAAATCCGGTGCGCGATAATGAACGTCGTGCGCCCTTTCATCACTTCACCGAAGCCGGCCTGAATCTCGTGCTCGGTCTCCATATCCACGGCGCTTGTCGCGTCATCGAGAATGAGAATTTTCGGATCCTTCAGCAAGGCGCGCGCGATGGAAATCCGCTGCTTTTGCCCGCCGGACAGACCCAGCCCGCGTTCTCCGACAACCGTGTCGTAGCCTTCCGGAAGCTCCATGATGAAGTCATGCGCTTTGGCATATTTCGCGGCCCGGATGATATCTTCCATGGTCGCATCCTTTCGTCCGTAAGCAATATTGTTGCGGATTGTAGACGAGAAGAGGAACGTTTCCTGAAACACCGTCGCAATTTGATCGCGGACACCGTTCACTTGCAGTGTGCGGACATCTTTACCGTCGATCAGGATTTTGCCATCCTTGACATTGTAAGCCCGCATCAGCAGGGAAATCACGGTGGATTTCCCCGATCCCGTGCTGCCGAGCAGACCGATGACCGAGCCCGGAGGCGCATCGACGGAGAAATCATACAGCGCCGGCTGTTTTTCCGGATAGGCAAAGGTGACATTATCGAAACGGACATGGCCCTTCACTTCAGCACCTTGCACAGCAGCCGCATTCGGCTGATCTTTGACATGCAAGTATTGATGCAGCACATCCAAAATTTTCTCACCGGAAGCCTTGGTGTTCGTAAAGTTGTTGATATGAAAGCCGAGTCCCCACATCGGGCTGATAATGTACCAGATCAAACTGAAGCAAGCGACAAGCTCGCCTAACGTAATTGTATCGGTAATAACCATGTAGCCGCCGACACCCAGGAGGATGATGACGCTCAGGTTCGCCAAAATCTCCATAATTGGAAAATATTTCGCCCAGATGCTGGAAGTTTGAATGTTCATCGAACGGTAAGCTTCGTTGCGCACCGAGAATTTGTCAACTTCGTGCGGCTCGCGGGCGAACGATTTGACGGTGCGCACCCCGGTTATATTTTCCTGCACTGCCGTTGTCATCGTACTGAGCGATTGCCGCACTTGGCGGAACGCCGGATGGATCTTGCTCTCGAAGCGGATCGCCGTGTACGCCAGGAATGGCATGGAAATCATCGTCAGCAGCGCGAGCTTCCAGTTAATGGAGAACATCATGATTGTACCGAAGAGCAGCATAAACATGACGTTCAGCAGTTGGGCAAAGCCGAAGCCGATAAACTGGCGGATTTGCTCCAAATCCGCTGTCAAACGTGACATCAGATCCCCTGTGCGCGCTTGATCATAGTACTGAAAGGATAAGTACTGCAGCTTTTCATAGAGTGCGTTTCTCATATGATAGGCCACCCGATTGCCCAAGCGTCCGCCGCTTAGACCATGTAAAAATTGAAGCATACCTTTGAGACTTACGACGCCGACAACGAATAAAGATAGCTTCGGCACCAATCCGAAATTCTTTTTGCTGATGACGTCATCGATCAAATACCGCAGCAGGTTCGGGTACACGAGACCGAGTGCAGTGGCCACCGCCAAGCAAAAGATTGATGCGAATAACAATTTTTTCTCTGGCCAATAAAACTGTTTCAACTGCCTGAACACATCCACCGGTAGAAGCCCCCTCCTTAAGAAGGAAAAATTGGAAAAGCCTAAGAAAGCGTTTTAAAACCTTTATGAATATTAACATCATCCCTATATTGGGGCAAAGAGAGAATAAGAGGATTTAAACGCTTAAATGACCATAATTTCACAAAATCGAGCAGGAATCCACCCTATTCTTGGAAATCATCCTGATAACCGCCAATGTAAGCCTTTACATGAGGGCACAAAAAAAAGCCGATCTCGTGAAATCTCACGAATTCGGCTTCTTACGATTTGTCAATCCATAAATGCTTTTAATTGATGCTGTTTGGAGATAAGTTCGTTCAAATCAATCTTCATTTCCAGCGCATCCCGCATGCCGCTGACATGCTCATGCAGCTGCTGAAGCATCTGTTCTCTCAGGCTGCCCAGCCACGCTTCCAACTGATTGGCATAAGCGAACTCGAGCTCTTGCGTTTGCCCTTCCATCAGCGCAGCGACAGGCGCATTCATGCGGCTTTCAAGCTCCGCGCGCAGCTTGGTCTTGCCGTCGCCTTCGAAGAACTGCTTCGCATTCTTGAAATAGCTCTGCAGCAGCTTGATGCTCACGTCTTGAACTTGCATATTTACCGCGACTTCAGGGGTGTTAAATTTGCGTTCCTCATAGCCGCCGCTCTCAAATCCGTCGATCAGCTCCCCGAGCTGTTCATCCCAACGAATCACGCGGCCTTTGCTGAGCTGATTCATTTTGTTCTCCACGCGCAGCGTTGTCGCCAGCACTTCTTGCGACAGGTCAAACGCAATCATGCGCAGAAGCTCCGCCCAAGCGCCCTGAAGCGCCTGTTTCGGATCACGCGCTTCCTCGCGGAAGGTCGAAGGGTTGAAGGCGTAATTATAAAGCTCGCCAAAACGGAACATCGTCCGCTGCTTAACATAATAAAGCAGCTCTTGAATTTCCTTCTTCATCTCTTTCAACTCGGTCCCGAATTCGCTATTCTGTAGCAGCTTTACAGCCTCATTGTCCGCGGATTGCAAGCCGACGATACGCTGTCTCCGCTGCTCTTCGCCGGATTGGGCGCTCGAGACCCATTGCTGCATCAGCTGCACGGCACGCCCCAGCTCCAGGTTGGCCGCATGGATCGCCACGTCGCTCAGCTCATTAAACGTAAAGTTTACAAAATCATGTTCAAACGGCCGGATGCCCGACTGCTCAATCAGCGCTTCACTGTCTTTAATTTTGCCTTCTGCCGCCAAATAGCTGGATATCGGATAAATCCGCGGATTGCGGATGCCGTGCGCGATCAGATTCGTCTCCACGTGCTTCACGACGCCCTCCAGCTCCTCGGTGCTCGAAGCCAAATCCGCCGCGTTGACGATAAAGAACATTTTATCCATTTCAAAACTGTCCTTCACGCGACCAAGCTGCAGCAGGAACTCCCGGTCCGCCTGGGAGAAGGCATGATTGTAATAAGTAACGAACAAGATCGCATCCGCGTTCTTGATATAATTAAACGCTACGCCTGTATGACGCGCATTAATGGAGTCCGCGCCCGGCGTATCGACAAATATGATGCCCTGCTCCGTGAGCGGATTGGAATAATACAATTCAATGAATTCAACAAAACAAGATTTGGACTCATCCGCTACATAACCCGGGAATTCATCCTTCGTAATTTTCAGCTCTTGGCCCAAATTCGACTCAGCCAGCGCCCAGCCCTTCTCCACTGCCTTCAAGAAGGAATAGTGCGGTTTGCCTTTGGGCGTCACGCCTGCCGGTGACAGCACGCTAATGCGCTTGAGCGCACTCGCCATATCGTCTGCCGCAAGGCCCAGCAGCTCCAAGGAATACAGAACGTCCTTGCGGATCGCTTCCGCGGACTTCATCTTCACCTTGGCTGTGCCGTGCGGCCAGCCGTCTTGCGGCGGCATGATCTTGTTGATCGCCGCCGTCGTCGGGTTCGGCGACACCGGCAAAATCCGTTCGCCGATGAGCGCATTGGCGAACGACGATTTGCCGGCACTGAAGGCGCCGAACAGCGCAATCGTGAACGTCCGCTCGCGCAGACGTTCCGCTTTGCCCTGCATGGAGCGCGCGATCGACTTCATCGACGGCAGCCCGTCGATGAGAGCGGCTGCCGCCTCGAGCGAGGCGGCCTTGCGCTCCATGCGCTTCCCGTGTTCACCCGAGGTGAACGCGGAAGGCACCGCCGCTGGCGCTGCTGATGCGGCCGTGCCTGCAGCCGCCTGCGCGCCCGCAGCATTGGCAGCGGCTTGCAGAATCGTATCCATGGCTGTCACGTGCAGCCTTGGGCTTGAACCGGCTGCAGCGGAATTGCCGCCAGCCGTTCCAGGAGCCGCAGCGTATTGCGCGGCGTCCTCCGCCGTGAACTGCTGCAAGTCCGGCATGGCCGGGAGCGATGGCTTCGGCCAGCTCGCCATTTGCAGCAGTGCGGCTTGCACTGCGG
>Ga0209566_100721_pt1 | contig 18778 bp, 16 predicted proteins | sample Araplavi_mTSA_r2_2_FD_184287 | JGI IMG/M metagenome (GOLD analysis project Ga0209566, IMG submission 184287) | Arabidopsis root microbial communities from North Carolina, USA - plate scrape CL_Cvi_mTSA_r2 (SPAdes) (version 2) | ecosystem: Host-associated > Plants > Roots > Endosphere | place...
GAAACAGGGGAGTGTGAGGTGCTGCGGTGGTCGTATCGTCGAGGAATGTCCTTGGAAAAGGCCTTCTGGGCACTATCCCCTTGGCTCAGGAAGTGACGTGAATCGAACTGAGCCAAGGGGATAGTGTCGAGAGTAGGGGCATGAGAGATGTAGCAAGTGGAGGCGGCAGTGACGTGAATCGTCCTGAGCAAAGGAGATAGTGTCGAGAGTAGGGGCATGAGAGCTGTAGGAAGTGGAGGCGGCAGGGTCGTGAATCGTACTGAGCCAAGGGGATAGTGTCGAGAGTAGGGGCATGAGAGCTGTAGGAAGTGGGGGGCGGCAGGGTCGCGAATCATCCTGAGTAAAGGGGATAGTGTCCAGAGTAGAGGTATAAGAGCTGTAGGAAGTGGGAGGCGGCAGTGACGTGAATCGTCCTGAGTGAAAGGGATAGTGACAAGAGTAGGGGCATGAGGGATGTAGGAAGTGGGAGGCGGCAGGGTCGTGTATCATCCTGAGTAAAAGGGATAGTGTCGAGAGTAGGGGCATGAGAGCTGTAGGAAGTGGGAGGCGGCAGTGACGTGAATCGTACTGAGCAAAGGGGAAAGTGCGAAGAAAAAAAGGCAGGAAAGAGGCTCCAGTGGACGGGTTCCTGGCCACAAATAGGTCAATCGGGCGAAATGTGAAAAATAGGTTGTAGCCGTTCCAAACATGTAGTATGATTTTAATAAAGAACGAATTAAGCGCTTAACCACCTAAGAGATTAAGCGCTTAAAATTAAAGAGATTAAGCGCTTAACCCGTTTATTCCAGTTGACAACCTATTTCATCTGTAAAAGGAGAGATGTGAAATCTATGAGCACGATCCGACTCACGATGGCACAGGCATTGCTTCGCTTTTTAGACAATCAGTACATATCGGTAGATGGTGTTGAAACGAAGTTTGTTCAAGGCGTAATGGGCATATTCGGTCATGGGAACGTAACCGGTATTGGTGAAGCGTTGGAGCGCAGCGCCGGATCTTTGACGTATGTTCAAGGCAAAAATGAGCAAGGCATGGTGCATGCAGCGGCCGCCTTCGCGAAGCAGAAAAACCGGCAGCAAATTTACGCTTGCACGTCTTCGATCGGGCCTGGCGCGCTGAATATGGTGACAGCGGCTGCGACGGCGACCGTGAACCGGATTCCGGTGCTGCTGCTGCCCGGTGACAACTTTGCCTCGAGACAGCCGGACCCGGTATTGCAGCAACTCGAAAATGTAAGCGACTACACGGTAGCCGCGACGGACGCTTTCAAGCCGGTCAGCAAGTTCTGGGACCGGATTGTAAGGCCTGAGCAGCTGATGACGGCTGCAGCTCAGGCCATGCGCGTACTGACCGATCCAGCGGAAACCGGAGCGGTGACGTTAGCGCTGCCGCAGGATGTGCAGGCTGAGGCATATGATTATCCACTTTCCTTTTTTGCCAGGAAAGTGCACTATATGGACCGCCGACCAGCTGCGTCGGAGGCTGTGGAAAGGGCGGCGGCACTGCTGCAAAGCAAGCGCCGGCCGCTGTTGATCGCCGGAGGCGGCGTGCTCTACGCGGCTGCGACCAAGGAGCTGGCTGCCTTCGCCGAAACCTTCGGCATTCCGGTTGCAGAGACGCAAGCGGGCAAAAGCGCGCTGCCGTGGAACCATCCGCTGCAAGTCGGCGCCATCGGTGTAACCGGCTCGCTTGCGGCCAACAAGCTGGCGCAAACAGCGGATGTCATCATCGGCGTCGGTACGCGCTATTCCGATTTTACGACGTCGTCGAAATCGGCGTTCGGGCATCCGGATGTTGAATTCGTGAACATCAATGTTAGCGCTTTCGATTCAGCGAAGCTAGGTGGCGCATCGATTACAGCCGATGCCCGGGAAGCGCTTGGCGCGCTGCAAGCGGCGCTCATGCAAGCAGACTTCTGGACTGGCTACGAAGCAGGGGAAATCGCTGCATTAAAACAGGAGTGGGACGCGGAGGTTGACCGCTTGTATGCGCTGCAGCACGAAGAAGGGCTCGCCCAGACGCGGGCGCTTGGTGTTATCAATGAGACGATTGACCCGTCGTCGGTCATCGTGTGCGCAGCGGGCAGTTTGCCGGGCGATCTGCATCGCTTGTGGCGGCCTGTGGAGCCGAAGACGTACCACATGGAATACGGTTTTTCCTGCATGGGCTACGAGGTGGCAGGTGCTTTTGGCGCAGCTTTGGCGGAGCCGGGACGTGAAGTGTATGCGCTGGTAGGCGACGGCAGCTATTTGATGATGCACTCGGAGCTCGTCACGAGCTTGCAGGAAGGTCGCAAATTGACGGTCGTACTGTTCGACAACCATGGTTTTCAATGCATTCATAACCTGCAAAGAGGTCATGGCAGCGACGGTTTCGGCAACGAGTTCCGTTACCGCTCCGTAGATACCGGTCGTTTGACAGGCAGCTATTTGCCGATTGATTTTGCGGCGCATGCGCGCAGTCTGGGCGCTAAAGCCTACAAAGCAAGCACGGCTGAGGAGCTTCAAGAAGCGTTGCTGGCCGCCAAGAACGAAACAGTGACGACTCTGATCGAGATCGCTGTCGTCCCGGGCACGAACACAGGCGGCTACGAATCGTGGTGGAATGTGGGCGTACCGGCCGTATCCGTCAGTGAAAAGGTCGTTCAAGCGCATAAGGAGATGCAGGAACGAATTGATGCTGTCCAGCTTTTTTAATCTGAAGCTGTTACATATTCATGGTGAATAGGGGGATGCATGCATGGCAGAGCTGCCGTTCAAATTAGGAATTCATCCGATCAACTGGGTCGGGGAAGATGTCAAAGAGCATGGTGCAGATACGACTTTCGAGCAAATTGTGGACGATATCGAGGCGCTGGGCTTAATCGGAACAGAGATGGGGCGCAAATTTCCGGCAGACCCGGAGATTTTGCAGGCAGAGCTGGCGAAGCGGGGCATTCAGCTCGTTTCGCAGTGGAAGTCGGTGCTGTTCTCCGACCCGGCTTACCGCGAAGCTGAACTTGAGGCGTACCGCAAGCATGCCGAGTTTTTGCAGCGGATGGGCGCCACGGTCATTTCGACGTGCGAGGTGGGCGGTTCGCTGCATTTTGATCCGCGCCGTACGCCGAACGAAAAAGAAATCATCCCGCTGGATGAGGCCGGCTGGCAATCTCTCGCCGAAGGCTTGAACGCAGCCGGGGCGATTGCGAAAGCGTATGGCTTGAAGCTGACGTATCATCACCATGGCGGAACCGCTGTAGAGCGGCCTGAAGAGATTGACCGCTTGATGGAGCTGACAGATCCGGAGCTGGTGCATCTGCTGTTCGATACAGGCCATGCCTACTATGGCGGTGCGGACCCGCTTGCTGTGCTGCGTAAGCATTTTGACCGGATTGCCTATGTTCATTTAAAAGACGTGCGCCAGAACGTGCTCGCTGAGGCCCGTCAAGAGCAGGCGGATTTTGTAACCTGCATCCGGAAGGGCGTGTTTACCGTACCTGGCGGAGACGGCTGCATCGATTTTGCGCCGATCATCGGCGAGCTGCTGGACCGTGGTTACAACGGCTGGGCGATGTTCGAAGGCGAACAAGACCCGGCGGCGCATCCTCCTTATGAATATGCACAACGAGCGATGCAACATATTCAATTCCTAATCTCTCATGAAAGCAGGTAGAGCCATGGCCTATGTAAACTTTCCCAGTGATAAGCCGCTTGACTTTGTAGCGATCGGACGTTTGTGTATCGATTTGAACGCTAATGAAATTAACCGCCCGATGGAAGAAACGATGACTTTCACCAAATATGTCGGTGGTTCACCAGCCAATATTACGATCGGCATGTCCCGTTTGGGACTGCAGACTGCTTTCATCGGCAAAATCGCGAACGATCAGATGGGACGCTTTATTGCCGATTATTTGCGCCGCAACAACATTGACACGACAAATGTCGTGACGGACCTTACCGGCGCAGTGACAGGGCTTGCTTTTACAGAAATTAAAAGCCCGACGGACTGCAGCATCCTGATGTATCGCGACAATGTGGCGGATCTGCTGCTTTCGCCGACAGAAGTCAATGAAGAGCTGATCGCCCAAGCGAAGGTGCTGCTGATTTCGGGAACGGCGCTGGCCAAGAGTCCCTCGCGGGAAGCGGTGTTTCAAGCGCTGCAGTATGCCAAGAAGCATGGCGCTGTGATCGCTTTTGACCTGGACTATCGCCCGTACACGTGGACTTCGCCGGAAGAAACAGCTGTTTATTACAATTTGGCCGCTGAAAAATGTGACATCATCCTTGGCACGCGCGAGGAGTTCGATATGATGGAGCGTTTCGAGCATAATCCGACGCACAGCGATCAGATTACGGCTGCGAAATGGTTCGACTATAGCGCCAAAATCGTTATCATCAAGCACGGCAAAGAGGGCTCAATCGCTTACACGCAGGATGGAACGGGCCACCGCGCCAAGAGCTTCCCGGCCAAAGTCGTGAAAACGTTTGGCGCCGGCGACTCTTACGCCGCAGGCTTCCTGTACGGTGTCATGCAGGGCTGGACGCTCGAGAAAAGCATGGAATTCGGCAGTGCAGCCGCCTGTATCGTCATCTCCAGCCACAGCTGCTCCGATGCGATGCCGACCGCTGAGCAAGTACACAACTATATCGAACGCTGCAACCGCGGCGAAGTAACCGCATCTTGATCGAGAGGGGAAACTAACGATGACACAAGTATTGAAAAATTTAATCGGAGGCCAGTGGGTGGACTCCTTGTCGACGGTAACCGAGGCTGTCATGAATCCGGCAACAGAAGAAATCATTGCTTATGTGCCTTTATCTACAAAAGAAGATGTTATGCGCGCCGTCCAGAACTCCAAAGAAGCTTTCGCTACTTGGAGCCGGACACCGGTTCCGCGCCGTGCGCGCGTGCTTTTCAAGTACCAGCAGCTGTTGGTTGAGCACTGGGAAGAGCTGGCCCGCCTCGTTACCAAAGAGAACGGCAAAAGCTACACGGAAGCCTACGGCGAGGTGCTTCGCGGAATCGAATGCGTCGAGTTCGCCGCAGGCGCGCCATCGCTCATGATGGGCAAACAGCTGCCTGACATCGCCTCGGGTCTGGAGTCGGGCATGTACCGCTATCCGGTTGGCGTTGTTGGCGGCATTACACCGTTCAACTTCCCGATGATGGTGCCATGCTGGATGTTCCCGCTGGCGATTGCATGCGGCAACACCTTCATCCTGAAGCCGTCGGAGCGCACGCCGCTGCTGGCGAACAGGCTCGCTGAGTTGTTCATGGAAGCCGGCCTGCCTGAAGGCGTGCTTAATATTGTGCACGGCGCCCATGATGTGGTCAATGGCATTTTGGAGCATAAAGACATCAAAGCAATCTCTTTCGTAGGCTCTCAGCCTGTCGCTGAATATGTGTACAAAACCGCGTCCTCGCACGGCAAACGCGTGCAGGCGCTGGCAGGTGCGAAAAACCATTCGATCGTGATGCCGGATGCTGATCTGGATTTGACCGTGAAGGAAATTATCAATGCTTCCTTCGGTTCAGCGGGGGAACGCTGTATGGCATGTTCCGTCGTTGTAGCAGTCGGTGAAGTCGGCGATGAGCTTGTCGGGAAGCTGGTCCAGGCTGCGAACAAACTGACGATCGGTAACGGCAATGACGAAGGCATTTTCCTGGGACCGGTGATTCGTGGGACGCATAAAGAGCGTACGCTGAAATATATTGAAACCGGTGAGAATGAAGGCGCACTCCTGCTCCGTGACGGCCGTAAAGACTCGGCTTCCGATGGCACCGGCTACTTCGTCGGACCGACGATTTTTGATGGCGTGCAATGCGGCATGAAAATTTGGGAAGACGAAATCTTCGCGCCCGTGCTGTCCATTCTCCGCGTGGCGACACTGGAAGAGGCGATTGATCTGGCGAATCGTTCCGAGTTCGCCAATGGCGCGTGCATCTTTACGGATAGCGGCAGCAACGTGCGGCAATTCCGCGATACGATCGATGCCGGCATGCTCGGCGTGAACTTGGGCGTTCCTGCGCCAATGGCGTTCTTCCCATTCTCCGGCTGGAAGAAATCCTTCTACGGCGACCTGCATGCGAACGGCACAGACGGCGTCGAGTTCTATACACGCAAAAAAATGGTCACAGCCCGCTGGTAGCCGGTAATCGATAAGGAGTGGAAGGTATGACGCTCGTTTCTATGAAAGAGATGCTGCACAAGGCACTGGAAGGCAGATACGCCGTTGGGCAGTTTAATTTGAATAACCTCGAGTTCACCCAAGCCATTCTGCAGGCTGCACAGGAAGAGGAGGCGCCCGTTATTCTTGGCGTCAGCGAAGCTTATATCCCGTATATGGGCGGCCTCCCCTGCATTGCAGGCATGGTGAAGGCGCTGATTAATTATTACGGGATTACGGTGCCTGTCGCGCTGCATTTGGACCACGGTTCCAGCTTTGAAGTCTGCGTGAATGCGCTGCACGCCGGGTTCACCTCGGTGATGATCGACGCTTCGCACCACTCGCTGGAGGACAACATCTTCGTCACGCAAAAAGTGACGCAAGTAGCCCACGTCCTCGGAGCTACGGTCGAAGCGGAGCTCGGCCGGATTACCGGACGTGAAGACGATCTCATCGTCGATGAAGCCGAAGGCATGTACGCCGTACCAAGCGAGTGCGTCCGCCTCGTCATGGAGACGGGCATCGACTGTCTCGCACCGGCCCTCGGCTCGGTGCACGGCCCTTATCGCGGTCAGCCTAAGCTGGGCTTCGACCGGATGGGCGAAATTCAGCGGCAGACCGGTCTGCCTTTGGTGCTTCACGGGGGCAGCGGACTGCCGGATGAGGAGATCCGCCAAGCCATCGCGCTCGGTACCTGCAAAATCAACGTGAACACGGACAATCAAGCTGCCTGCACGACAGCGATTCGCAGCTATTTGGGCGAGCACCCGGAGGCCTATGATCCGCGCAATTATTTGAATCCGGCTAAAGAAGCCATTCGCAATACTGTGAAAGCCAAAATTCGTCTGTTCGGAAGCTCGGGAAAAGCGGGAGGAGAAAAATAAATGAATACCATCAAAATCGGTATTATCGGCGCAGGGCGCATCGGCAAAATTCATGCTGACAATTTGCTTCGTATGAAACAGGCGGAGGTTGTTGCTGTCAGCGATTTATTCGCAGGGCCCGAATTGGAAGCATGGGCGGCTGAGCGCGGTATCGGGCAGGTAGTCAAAGACAGCAGCTTGATTATGGCCAATCCGGACATCGATGCTGTGTTCATTTGCTCCTCGACGGACACGCATGTGCCGTTGATCAAGCAGGCGGCGCAAGCGGGCAAGCATATTTTTTGCGAGAAGCCGGTCAGCATGGACGTCAAGCAAACGGAGGAAGCGCTGGAGGCTGTGCGCGCAGCGGGCGTGAAGCTGCAAATCGGCTTCAACCGCCGTTTTGACCATAACTTCAAGCGGGTGCGCGAGCACGTGCAGGCGGGGTCCATCGGGCAGCCGCATATCGTCAAAATCACCTCCAGAGACCCGAATCCGCCGCATCCGGATTATATTAAAGTATCCGGCGGTATTTTCATGGACATGATGATTCATGACTTTGATATGGCTCGTTACGTCTCCGGCAGCGAAGTGGAAGAGGTTTATGCTCAGGGGAATGTGCTCATTAACCCGGTTTTTGCCGAGCATGGCGATGTGGATACAGCGATTGTGACCCTGAAATTTGCCAATGGCGCACTGGGCGTTATTGATAATAGCCGCCAAGCGGTATATGGCTATGATCAGCGTGTGGAAGTGTTCGGTTCAAAAGGCAGCGTAGCCGTCACCAATGATCATCCGAATACGGCTGAAATCAGTACGGCTGAAGGGATCGTCCGTGATAAGCCTTTGCACTTTTTCCTGGAGCGCTATCAGGATGCTTATGTAGAAGAAACACAAATGTTCATCGACAGCCTGCTGCACGGCACGCCGCTTCCGGTCGAAGGCAATGACGGTCTGCAGGCAGAGCGCATGGCTTTAGCTGCGAAGCTGTCCAGCCGATTGGGCCGCCCGGTCAAAATCAGTGAAATTCACGAGCTGGAGGAGACGCTGCAATGTCAGAACTAATTGTAAAACCGGCAAAGTCGGCTAACGAGGATGGCATCGTATTAAGCGTTACGCCGGCGTCTGCCGGATGGGAATATGTTGGTTTTGAAGTGGCTAAGCTGGCGGAAGGGCAGATTCTGCGTCGGGAAACAGGCAGGAATGAGGTATGTCTGGTGCTGCTTAGCGGCCGGGCCGATGTGGAGACCAAGCGCGAGAAGTGGCAGGGAATCGGGCAGCGGATGAGCGTGTTTGAAAAGATCCCCCCCTATTCGGTGTACGTACCGAATGAGGATTTGTATGAGATCCGTGCGCTCAGCGACTTGGAGCTGGCGATTTGCTCGGCGCCCGGCCTTGGTAAGTATCCAGCCCGTTTGATTAACCCATCGCAAGTTGGGGTAGAGACGCGTGGTTACGGCAATATGGAGCGGCAGATTCATAATATTTTGCCTGAGCAGGAGCCTGCGGACAGTTTGTTGGTCGTCGAAGTGTTTACGCCTAACGGTCACTGGTCCAGCTATCCGCCGCACAAGCATGACCAGGCCAAACTGCCAGACGAATCGCTGCTCGAGGAGACGTACTATTACCATGTCCAGCCCGAGCATGGCTTTGCGATCCAGCGCGTTTATACGGATGATCGCTCACTTAACGAGACTCTGGTAGTCCAGGATGGTCAAACCGTACTCGTGCCGAAAGGCTACCACCCGGTCAGCGCGCCTCCGGGCTACGACGTGTACTACTTGAACGTCATGGCCGGACCGGTTCGTACATGGAAGTTCCATAATGATCCTGATCATGCGTGGTTAACGGCCAAACCGGGGAAATAAGTCAGCAAGCGACACCGGCAGGTTGCAACTTCAAAGCGGAGCCAGCATAATAGAAGGTAAAACGTGACCAAAAAGAGGGAAGCTGCAGCTGCGGGGGAGACTTATGAAAGCAACGATATATGATGTGGCCCGCGAGGCGGGGGTTTCAATTGCAGCCGTGTCGCAAGTGATCAACGGCAAGGGTAAAATCAGTGAGGAGCGGCGCAACGAAATTTTTTCCGTTATGGAACGTCTGAATTATCGACCTAGCCTTATCGCCGCCGCACTCACAGGCAAAAGCACTTATACGCTTGGTTTACTCGTTCCGGATATTTCCAATCCTTTTTTCGCTGAAATCGCTCATGCCGTTGAGGATCAAGCGCATCAACGGGGATACAGCCTCGCCATTTGCAGCACCCATAACGATGATGAGCGGATCGAGCGGTACCTGTCGTTGCTCCAGCAAAAAAGCGTCGATGGCCTCATCATCGGAACCGGTATGGACAATGTGGAGCTGTTAGGTCCACTTATTGAAAAATCGGTTCCCATCATATCCATCGCCCGGGAAACGCTGAGTCCGCACGTGCTGCCCGTGCTTGTCGGTGACTTTGCCGGTGGCTGCATGGCCGCGAAACACTTGATTCAGTTAGGCCATACACGCCTCGCGGTCATCGCGGAGAGCCTCAAGGTCAGCAGCAGCCGGGAGCGTATCCGCGGCTTTCGGCAGACCTTGGAAGCAGAGGGCTTGAACGTTCCCGATGCTTGGGTACTGGCCGGTGGCAGCGATCTGCTGCATGAAGGCAAACGCAACGCCATGACGCTCCTTCAGCAGACGGTTCGTCCTACCGCGCTGTTTTGCTGCAACGATCTGTTAGCGATCGGCGCCCTGCAGGCGGCAAAAGAGCTCGGTTTCCGCGTACCTGAGGACCTGTCGATTGTCGGCTTCGATAACACCATTTTAGCCTCAGTCACCGATCCTCCAATGACCACCGTCGCTCAGCCGATCGCGGAAATGGGCAAGCTTGCGGTCAATCTGTTGATCGAAGAGCTGACCAAAGAAGGGAAGTCAACCATCGTGCAGAGAACCGTGATCGAGCCTGAACTGGTTGTCCGTAAATCGACGGGGACGATCAGCTAAGATCGTCGATCAGCGCATCTTCGCTGGAGTCAAGATGGTTCTCTTTTTCAATCAGCACTTTATAGCCATGATCGATGAACACATCCGCAAATCTATATAACTCATTAGTGTCTTTAAAGGAAAGCTCAATCGTCTTCTGATCGCTGTCAATGACATATATTCTGAACAAGGGCAACACCTCACATACAGGATACAAGCCATATAGTATATGTCTCACCCTTCAAAATATGTCTAATCCGGGGCGTATATAACAAGCTGAAGCGGACATACTAATTCTCGTCGGTGAAACAAGCGAGGTGTTGTTCGTTGGGCAATCAACGTAACAAAATCAGGGAAGGTGTTAGTGAATCTATATAGAAGCGAGGAGATGTGCCGCAGAACTCATTGTGTAGTCATGTACTGCAAAGTGTGATGAGGTTACGCTCATAGCCAAGTAAGATTCATGGCCAAAGTACCAACAATTCTTTCACCGTCAGGGAACCCCGCAAGGGGTTTCTTTTCATTTTGTAAAAAAACGCCGCCTGCTGGGAGATGACAATGTCAATGCTGGCTGCGATCCGAAGGGCCTGATGATGTATGGTCTGGGGGATCATTTTGTCCGTCATGCAGGATAACCCCCAGCAAAAATAAAGCTACGATGATCAGCCATAGCATTTGGCTCATGAATAATCCCCCACCTCTTTTACAAGATGAGCTCAGTTTAGCAAAAATGGAAAAAAAATTCTGTTTGAAAACAAACAAAATTGCAGAATTTTATAGAAATTTGTCGGTGGCTGCCACAATTCACAAGCACATGGCGCTATCCCTTGCGCTCAGGAGGGCGTAGTTTTGCCGGACTCAGCCTTTCGGCACTATCCCCACAGCACATACTAAGCTAACGACAGAGGTACTAACCTCTGGCCGTTATCCCCTTGACTCTGGAAGAAGTAGCTCTTACTGAGCCAACGTCACAAGTCCCCCGCCTCTGGTCACTATCCCCTTCACTCAGGAAGAAAGCAGCGCGTACTGAGCCAACGTCACAAGTTCCCCGCCTCTGGCAACTATCTCTTTCACTCAGGAAGAAAGCAGCGCGTACTGAGCCAACGTCACAAGTCCCCGCCTCTGGCCACTATCCCTTTCACTCAGGAAGAAAGCAATGCGTACTGAGCCGACGTCACAGGTACGCGCCTCTGGCCATCCCTTTCACTCAGGAGGAAAGCAGCGCGTACTGAGCCAACGTCACAAGCCCCCGCCTCTAGCCGCTATCCCCTTCACTCAGGAAGAAAGCAATTCATTCTGAGCCAACGTCGCAGGTATCCGTCTCTGGCCACTATCCCCTTCACTCAGGAAGAAAGCAATGCGTACTGAGCCGACGTCACAAGTTCCTGCCTCTGGTGACTATCCCCTTCACTCAGGAAGAAAGCAGCGCGTACTGAGCCAACGTCACAAGTCCCCGCCTCTAGCCACTATCCCCTTCACTCAGGAAGAAAGCAGCGCATACTGAGCTAACGTCGCAGGTCTCCGTCTCTGGCCACTATCCCCTTCACTCAGGAAGAAAGCAGCACATACTGAGCTAACGTCACACTCCGTCTCTGACCACTATCCCCTTCGCTCAGGGAGAAAGCAACGCATACTGAGCTAACGTCATAGGTCTTCACTCTGGCCACTAACCCTTTTCACTCTGGAAGGATGGACGCGTACTGAGCCTAGGGGATAGTGATGAGAGTGAGCTTGAGCTTAGAGGAGGTCTATGTCGCTAGTATCCGTTTCTCGGCACTATCCCTCAGTAGGATGAACTGAGCCGACGGGATAGTGAGCAGAGGAGCACGGTCTGGAGCAGGATGAACTGAGCCAACGGGATAGTGAGCAGAGGCGGCACATACGGCAGCACGGTCTGAATCAAAGGGATAGTGGTCATAGCGTGCTTTGCGCGCAATGCTTGTCGGCCATAGAAGCAGGTGCGATCATCCTGAGCCAAGGGACTCGTACCGCCGAAATAGAAAAAATCCCTGAATCACAGCCGTAATTCAGCGGCAGCGATACAGGGATGTGACAGGATTTTAGAACAATTCACTAATGATCATTTGAACGAGGAGAATAGGCATTACGGCCAGACCTAAAAAGGCAAACAGGAAGCCTTGTAGAACTGCAAATACATTTCTCATCATGATGGAACATTCCTCCCTTGGTCTGATTTTCAGAATAGAGTAGGAATGCTGGTAGGGCGAAAACGAGTTTACTCTAGTATATTATTCCATTGAAAACAATATGAAACGGATGCTACGCGGACAAGTCATAAAAAAATTTATCAGCTGCTCATGTGCAGTAATTCGTTCACCGAAACAAGATCATACCCTTCGGCGGCCCCGTTTCTGCACGAGCCTGAAGACGGCTTCTATCGTTTGGTAAGGTTCTCCAAAGCCGTCGTGGAACAAAAGAATGTTGCCTGGCTGAACGACCATTAATGTCACGGTTGCTTGAAAAAATAGACTATCCGCCAAGAGATAGCCTATTTACCTAAGTGCGCGGCTCCAGCACGAGCACATAGCCGCGAGTCCCATCCAACCGGATGCGGTCACCGTCGCGGATGAACTGTGTGGCGCCGTCGATGCCGACGACGGCAGGGATGCCGTACTCGCGCGCCACGACCGCGCCGTGTGTCATGAGGCCGCCGACCTCCATGACGAGGCCGACGGCGGAATGAAACAAGGGCGTCCAGCCGGGGTCCGTGAAGGGGGCGATCATGATCTCGCCCTTGTTCAGCTTGGCCTCCTCCGGACGCATAACGATGCGGGCGATGCCCTCCACAACGCCAGCCGACACCGGCGTTCCGAGGAGAGCGCCGACTGGCGCATCGGTCACTTTGCGCCGTCCGGTGATGATCTCGCCGACGCTTGTCATCAGGCGTGGCGGTGTCAGCGTCCGGAACCGCGCAAGCTCTTCCTTGCGCTGGCTCAGCAGCAGCGGAAGAGCTTGCGGACGCTCGCCTTGCGTCAGCGTTAACAGCTCGTCAAGGCTGAAGAAGAACACATCGTCCGCATGCGCCAGGACGCCTGCTTCTACGAGCAGCGTGCCTTCGGCCAGCAGCGCTTCACGGATGATGCCGAAGTTCTGCATCATCAAATATTTGGGATGCTCCCGCAGCGCCATGAGCGCACGGAAGGCACGCAGCAGCCGGCCCATCAGCTGCGCTTTGAACCAGCCCAGCGGCTTCCTGCGAAGCCGCTCCAGCAATTCGCAGCCCGCTGCTTCCGCCTCCGCAGCCCCCTGCGCGAATTTCGCCCGGTGCTCACCGGGCTGCATGCTGCGCATATGGCTGTCGATCGACGGTAGCAGTGTGCCCGGGTCATCGCGCCAGCGGGGCCGCGTGATATCGATTTCGCCCGGGCAGCGCATCCCGTACTGTTTCATGAACCGATCCCACGCCTGCCCGAACTCATCGCCGCCGTGGACGTGGCGCAGCTGCTCGCGGAATGTGGCGGGATAGCCGTGTCGGATGAGCTCGATTACCTCGGGGAACGGCCGTGCCGTATCGGCTAAATCGCCGATCATCAGGCCCATCTCGCTCGTCACATTCCCTTGCAGGCCGCGGTTCAGTACATGTACGACATCCGCGTCGCCAAGCCAGCGGACCGCCAGTGCATGCAGCAGCCGGTAGGAGATAATGCCCGGCAGCGGATAAGGCAGCAAGGCCGGGAATATGCTCAGCATTAATGAGCCGATATGCGCTTGCAGCCGCATTACCCGTTCCGGCCCGGGCGAGCCTCCGAGATTGGTTAGTCCTTGTCTCAACGTTTTCTGCATGTAAGCGGTTACCCGTTGTTCCGCTTTAGAAAGATCTGCAAACCACATGTTGCGGAAAGAGCGGAGCAGAATCGGGCCTACAAAGCCAGCGATTGCTTTTTTCAGTCCGGGCGCTTTCGGCAGATGACGGATAAAAGATGGCTGCTGCACAAAGTCCTCCGCGCCGATCGCCATCAGCTCATCAATATTATAGAGGAGCTTGGGAAATAAGATGCGGGCCGGTTTTAAAGTGAACAGCTTTGTAATGTCCACATACATGCGCCCGCCGGCGGCGGAAGTGAACCTGCTTTCCGTCCGGACGGCTTCTTTGCCAAAAGGCAGCAGCGTCCGCAGCACTGACAGGCCCATCGGCTTCATGGCGTCAGTCATCATCTGCTGGTGACCGAAGGATAGGAACAGATGCGGGCTTTCGCCGGGACCAAGGGGATCGGCAACACGCGCGAGCGGATACAGCGAGGTGATGGGGCGGCTTTGGACGATATAGAACCGTCCCTCGGCGCAGCACCACTCGATATCCTGCTCGGAGCCGTAGTGCGCTTGGATTTGTTCGCCGAGCTTCGCCAGCCCCAGCACCTGCTCATCGCTGAGAGCAGCCAGCTCCTGCTCGGACTCCGCCAGATCCTGCGTCACGGTACCGCCTTCCGGAAGTCCGTAGATTGCCAGCTTTTTGCGGGCGATTTTTTTGCTCCATAGCGCGCCTTGACGCACTTGGTACAGATCCGCAGAGACGAGTCCGGAGACGAGCGCCTCTCCCAAGCCGAAGCTGGCATCGATGGAAATCGTGCCGCGATGGCCGCTGACAGGGTCTGCCGTGAACATGATGCCGGACACTTCCGGAAAGACCATCTGCTGCACAACGACGGACAGGAGGACGGCGCGGTGGTCGAAGCGGTTTTTGGCCCGGTAGGAGATGGCACGGTCCGTGAACAGCGAAGCCCAGCAAGCGCGAATGGCGGTCAGCAGCTGCGCTTCGCCACGGACGTTCAAATACGTATCCTGCTGCCCGGCAAAAGAGGCGGTCGGCAAATCTTCGGCGGTGGCGCTCGATCTCACCGCATAGGCTTGTGCAGCCCCGCACCGGCGCCAGCTTTCCAGGATGGCTATTTGGATATGGCCTGGGATTGAAACGGTGGCGAGGTGTTCGCGGATGGTCCGGCCGATGGCGGCAATTTCCGCTAACTGATCTGCCTGCAGCTGATCCAGCTGCTGATAATACGCTGACATCGCTGTGCTCTGCTCGAGGAAGGCGCGGAACGCCTGTGTCGTTATGCAAAAGCCGGTCGGCACAGGAAAGCCCGCTTGCGTCATCTCGCCCAAGTTCGCGCCTTTGCCCCCGACGAGCGGAAGGCTGTGTTTATCGATCTGTGCAAAATCCAAAACATATGGATTCATTGCGAACACACTCCTTTGTACAGTTAGTCTATGCGAAGTCCATCCAAAAACAACGAAAACAAAGTATCAGCGACCTGCATCAGGGGCGCTTGCTGCTTTGCAGCAAATTCAGGCTGCACAATGTGCTGGATGCATTCCAGCATGATCGCTGTGACCAGCCTCGTATCCACTTGGCGGATCCGTCCGGCTTGCATCGCCTGCGTGAGCAATTGTTCTAGAAAAGTAAGCTGCCGGCTGCGGAATACTTCCAGCTTCATCCACAAAGGAGGAACATACTTTTGCATATCCTCCAAGAAGAGCGGGTGCAGTCTCACGATTTCGGTTTTAATGTGCTCAAATGACAGGGTCAGGGTTTGCAGCGGGTCGCTGCTGCCGGCTCGCTGCATGCGCTCGGCAATGCCGGCGGCAATCGCGTCCAAGGTCAAGTCGAGCACCGCTTCGGCGATGTCCTCTTTACCGCTGAAATATTGATATAACGTTTTTTTGCTCATGCCAAGCCTTGTTGCCAGTTCGCTTAACGTAACGTTCCGGTAGCCTTTTGAACCGAATAGCGACGCGGCTTCATTGATTATACGAATTTTTACAGCTCCATCCATAACTTGCCCTCCAAAAAATCCAACAGATTAACGGAACCTTCGGAAACTACAAAAGTATTTGTGGTTTCCATTCTACACGAACCCACTTTCTGCGTCAATCGGCAATCGCTGCACCTTAGGAAGATAGGCGACATAAGATAAGGCATAGTCAAAAGCCTAGTGTAGGGAAGGGAAGCGTGAAAAGTGGCTGTTTCATATATGGATTATACGTCACCATCGACGCAGTTTACGTTTGATGTGAACAAGAGTACGTTTTTTAAAAAAGATAGTCAAAATTATATCAATGTTCTTGGCATCAGCCAGCTGAATACACTCGGCAACGTTTCTTTGCTGGACATTTATTTAAGCACGGGCAACATTATTGAGCCTCATATCCATCAAAATGCTTCGGAGCTTGTATATTGTGTGTCCGGCGCAGCGATTGTCTCGCTCGTGAATCCGTTCTCGAAGAAGCTGATGAATTTCCCGATTCAGCCGGGGCAAGTGGCGAATGTGCCGCAGGGCTGGTGGCATTATGAAATCGCCCAGGTGGACAACACGCATTTGATCGCGATCTTCGATGCGCCGACGCCTGAATTCATAGGTGGTTCTGATTTGCTGCGTTTAACCCCGCCGCACATTTGGGCTCACTCGTATTGTCTGGATGAAGCGCAGGTGAAGGAAACGTTCGCCCCGATTACGAATACGGTGTTCATTGGCCCGCCGAATAATTGCCATAAAGGGCATATGCCACACCGCGAGTCGGCTGCCGATCCGGCTTATGCACAGCAGGCTTATTACGGTCAGCCGTTCCAGCCTTACGCGCAAGCGTTCGAGCCATACGGTCAGCCGGATGAGCGCGCCTACGAAACGTCCGAGCCCATGTACGGCCAGCAGCCCCAGCCTGGGCAGCCCTACGGATGGCCCGTACGAACAGCCCTATGGTCAGCCTTATGAGGAGCTGGAGGGCCAATACGCAGGCCATCCCTATGCGCAGGCTTATCGGCAGGAGCCTGAGATATGGAGCGGTTGGGAGTACACGTACAACCTTGGTTAAATGAGGAAGGGCTGGCGCAGCACGGATTCACCGTGTAAGATCGGCCCTTAACGTATTAGAACGGCAGAATCGCCGGCGAAGCAAGAAGCACCGCAGCCAAGAACACGATCTGCATCAGTGTTCGCACGACCAGCTTCGGCACCGGCCTGCCGCCGATGGTCAGCTTTTCCTTGGCGGCACGGATGTTGGCCGGGAACATCGCGAGCAGCAGGATCGCCAGGCAGATCGAGGCTGCAGCTGACGTGGCCGGCATGAGGATGCCGATGGCGCCGGCAATTTCCAGCAAGCCGGTGGCGGTCACGATCCATTCCCGGTTGGGGAAGGCGGGCGGGACCATCTGAACGAGGTCCTTGCGTTTAGCCCCCCAGTGCGCGGAGGCTGTCAGCAGCAGCATGACGGCTACCGCCGCCTGCAGCGATGTTTGCCAGGAGCCGAAGTAGTCCCACCCGATCACACCAAGCAAGCGAAAAAGCAAACCAGACACAAGCAGCGCAACAAACGGAATCATTGAATTTCCCTCCAATCGATTATTCGGGTTGCAATTGATTAACAATCAAATCGGAAAAATCAGTAGACGTAAACGCAGCCGAGATGGCCGGAAATGAGGAGCGCACGCGAAGGCCGATCGAAATGAGGACGAACATTTCCGCTGTTTTATCTGCGTTTAGCGTCTTGGGGATGACACCGTGCTCTTGGCCGGTGACGATCCATGTTCGCGAATATTGAACAGATCTTTCGTAAAAACGTTGGAGCACATCAGCGACGGCAGGTTCATTTTCCTTGCCCAGCAAGTAGATGAGCACCAGGTTGGTGACTTCATTGGGCGCTTCCAGGATGTGCAAGCTGTGCATGATTTTGCGCATCGGCCCTGCGAACGTCTTCTCGTTCACCTCGACTTCGTCCATGAAGCGTTGATTCGTCTCTTCCAGCCGCTCCTGCAAAACGAGAGCGAAAATTTCATCTTTGCTTTTTACATAATGGAAGATCGCTCCCTTGGATAATTGAGATTTGTCCATAATGTCTTTCATAGTGATGGAATGACAGCCTTTTTCACAGATCAACTCTTTGGTGGCTTCAAGTATTCGGCGCGTTGTTTGGGATCGGCGTTCTTCTTGCTTCAAGGTGAAACCTCCAAGTATGGATGTTATTGTTAGTTCAATTATATAAACCGACCATCGGTTTGTAAATGCATATACATACTTTTGAGCCTTATGCCCTATCCTAATGAAAAATAAATGAGTGGAACGATTGTCAAATATAGTGGAAGCGTTCATGGACGTCATGAAAACATTGATCGATGATGAGCCTGAGCGACCGATGCATGTGGGCGAAGTCATGACCTGCTGGACGTACCTGATGATGCTGGAAGAAGAGAAGGTCAATGTACAAATTGGCTTAAACACGACAATGGACGAAGATCTGCGAAGAGCGCTGCAAGCCTCGATGAAGTTGGCGACTGAGCAGCCGGAGAAGCTGAAGAATTTTATGCTGAAAGAGGGGGTTCCGCTGCCGCCTGTTTCGGAGAAAAAGCCGGAATCTGCGCCGGAAGCTGTTCCGATGGGCGTCAAGCTGACGGATGATGAAATCGCCAACGCGCTGTCCGTGAAGGTTGTCGCCAATTATATGATGTGCGCGACTGGAGCTGTTCAATCGATACGCAACGATATTGGCGCTATGTTTGCGGGGTTTCAAGTGGAGAAGCTGCAATTCGGAGCTTCGTTAAAATCGATGATGCGCAAGCGCGGATGGATCAAAATACCGCCCTATTATTTGCCGAGCGGCCTGCCGCAGTCCGAGCGGTAATCGTGGAGTGGATAGCCACGATTACCGCTTGGCTATTCATGGCAAAAAAACCTCCTGCGAGTCGGTAAACCCGTGAACTGTAACCCGTAAGATGGACACTTTGAAAAAAGTGACCACTTACGGGTTTTGTGTTTTAATCATACTATCGAGAATATACGGGGAATGAACATC
>Ga0209566_100722_pt1 | contig 18756 bp, 23 predicted proteins | sample Araplavi_mTSA_r2_2_FD_184287 | JGI IMG/M metagenome (GOLD analysis project Ga0209566, IMG submission 184287) | Arabidopsis root microbial communities from North Carolina, USA - plate scrape CL_Cvi_mTSA_r2 (SPAdes) (version 2) | ecosystem: Host-associated > Plants > Roots > Endosphere | place...
AACTGTTGGTCATCAAGGAGCTCATATCACAGGACAAATTTGAACAATCAAGCCCAAGCCGCGGAGCAAATTCAAGGAAGTAATAAGGTCGATCAAGAAATTATTTCAGCCGTAAACGAACGGTGCAATAGCAGTAAATAATGATGACAAATTCATTGTAGCCTTCCTTTACTGTCATAAGATGTAATTCCTTCAGATTCACCATGTATCATACCATTTGGAGTATCTGTATGACAAAAGCATCGGTAGACGTAAGCATGCACCGATGGTCAATAAATGAGATTCATGTAAAACGATAAAGTATAAATTAATTCGCATCGTCTTGACAGGTTTATAGGCTGCTTCTCAGCTAACGTGCAGGGGAATTATATACAACTCATTGATGAGTAATACACGGCCAACGGTTGAACTACCGAAAATGTTTAGTTAGTTCAATGACAACAGTGGCAGACTAAGACTTTGTTATGAAGTCTTAGTCTGCCGCTGTTTGTTATTTATGGATCGGTCTGAAACAAATTTTTCAAAAGCCGACCTTTCTCCAATTGAAAAAAGCTGTAAATCAATGATTTCAGGCAAAACATGATTTTCTTTGAATAGCTAACAGTAACGATAGTTCAGCATCCAGAGCAATCAGACGCCGAGTAACTTATCCTTTTAATACTACTTAAGTAACGGCAATAATTATTTAATTATAACCAATTAAATCCTTTCAAATTCATGATAATTATTACTGCTTCTACATATAGTTGCATTGTAATTGTGCTATATGAAACTGCATTTAAGAAAGAGCGGAAACTCTCCAAGGGAAAAGTGGAACTGTTAGTCTTGCTCAAAATTATGAATGGGGTTTTGTTGCAGGAAAGTCTGGTAATAAGATATTGGAAAATGTGATACGGAAATGATCTTACAATAGTAGAAATAGTCAGCTTTTTCAAACGCTGACTGCGCTGATAGGTATATAAGCAGGTAAAACTGTGACGTAGACCTGTTGTAAATCTTTAGCTTGTCATCGAAACAAAGGAAGTACCTAAGAGGATGGACATGATTAATATACTTAGAGGCACCTTGCTTTACGCTAGCTCCGATCTTTGATGCAACCGCGTTGCCGGAGGAAAGTTTCATACAATCAATATAGATTGGGAATTAATTTCCATATAAATCGTATACTGCATTAAGGCTTAAATATTACTTTTTACATACTATATAACCAGAAAGTAAGTACTTTTTTTTTAGTAACTTTTGTTCCATAATGACTCTTGTGGCCACGAAGCATAAATTTAATAGATAAAAAATCAGCTGATTGCATTATAGAGTGAATGTAAAAACATACTAACCAATGTGCATTGTTAATTAAAGTATCCGGGAAAAAAGTAAATGAGTTCAACAATTGAACAATTAATATAAACACATTGAAATTTGGAGTGAACAGACTCCAAGAAAAGAAGAATTAATATTCAAGAAGCTTACACATCAAACTGCAGGGTGTTTGATCCGTTCTTCTCCGATGTAATTGTTGGTCATGACGCTCTAGATGACATGAAGTACAAGCCAAAAATCCTGGAATAGTGTTCACGGTTATTCCCGGTACAGTAGACGAACATCATGAGCAAACGAGGTTTAGTTGGAGGTACGAATCATCTGAGAATCCAATCGTGATTACTGGGCAAGACTTCATTGCTGTAGAGAATGGTTCTATTCATTCCTTGACTGTATTTGTAGACAAGCCGACTTCAGATTAATCATTTAATATAAACGTTAGTAAAGGGGAAAAAGAATATGGGGAAATTTGATGGGAAAGTAGCAGTAGTAACAGGAGGTACAAGCGGAATTGGTCTCCAAGCAGCCACGCAGTTTGCAAAAGAAGGTGCTCATGTATATATTACAGGACGCAGACAAGCGGAGCTTGATGTAGCGGTAAAACAAATTGGGAACAATGTAACTGGTGTTCAAGGAGACATTTCTAAGCTGGAGGATTTAGACAAGCTCTATGCTTTGGTTAAGAAGCAAAGTGGACATCTAGACATACTCTTTGCGAATGCAGGGCTTGGTTATATGCTTCCATTGGGAGAAATTACAGAAGAGCATTACGATAAAACTTTTGATGTTAACGTTAAAGGAACGCTTTTCACTGTTCAAAAAGCTCTGCCTTTGTTTCCCGATAACGTTGGAACTATAATCATGACTGGTTCAACAGCGGGGTCTATTGGCGATCCAGCGTTCAGTGTTTACGGAGCTTCAAAAGCTGCGATTAGGCAGATGGCTCGTAACTGGATCCTTGATTTAAAAGGGACAGGAATCCGTGTAAACGTCCTAAGCCCTGGATTTGTTCATACGCCTGCGTATGATTACTTGTTCGCTGAGAATACTAATTCAGTTCTAGAACATGCTAAAAATATAACTCCACTAGGCAGGGTTGGAACCGTTGAAGAAATTGCTAATGCTGTGATGTTCCTCGCCTCAGATGAAAGTAGTTATATTAATGGAATAGAGTTATTCGTAGACGGTGGAGTTGCTCAAATTTAATGTCGTGAATATTAATATCATTCTTTTCGTACTCAAAATAAAAGGAGGTGTTAAGAGTGGGGAAATTTGAAGGTAAAGTTGCAGTTATCACTGGAAGCACAAGCGGAATTGGTCTTGCGACAGCTAAACGATTTGTTGCAGAAGGAGCGCATGTTTTTGTAACCGGACGTAGGCAAAGTGAGCTGAATGAGGCTGTAAATGCAATCGGGGAGCGAGTGACTGGTGTTCAAGGTGATGTTTCCAATCTGGAGGACTTGGATAGGCTTTTCCAGACGGTTAAACGGGAGAAAGGACATCTGGATATCTTGTTCGCTAACGCAGGACTCGGAACGTTTCTTCCTCTGGGTCAGATTACGGAAGAACAGTACCGAAACACGTTTGACGTGAATGTGAAGGGGACCCTGTTCACTGTTCAAAAAGCGTTGCCGTTGTTCCCAAATCAAACTGGATCGATTATTTTGACCGGTTCTACAACGGGCTCGCTAGGCGATCCAGCTTTCAGCGTATACGGTGCTTCCAAAGCGGCAGTTCGTCAAATGGCACGGAATTGGATTTTGGATCTAAAAGGCACCGGAATGCGAATAAATGTGGTGAGTCCGGGCATGATATACACGCCTTCCTATGATAGTTTGTTTGGCGATGCACTTAATCATGTCCTCGAGTCAGCTAAGACAACCGTTCCTATGGGCCGTGTAGGTAAGTCGGAGGAGATTGCGAACGCCGTTGCGTTCTTGGCCTCAGAGGAAAGCAGTTATGTGAACGGCGTAGAATTATTCGTAGACGGGGGCTTAGCCCAAATTTAACCGAAGAAAACACAGTTCGGGCAAGCACAAAGTGCAAGAATTTGTGCCTGAGATTAATGTATAAATACTACGAATGAACGAAAAAAATATAATTATTATTGGAGGATTTAAAATGAATAAAACAGAACAGACAGTAATTATTGCTCGCTTTAAGTTGAAAGCTAACTCAGATAAACAAGCCTTTTTTGATAACCTAAAGCCGCTCTTTGATACAATGTCCAAAGAACCTACTTTTGTAAATGGGATTGTACATGAGAACGTTGATGATCCTGATGAAATTGTACTCTACGAAATTTGGAATTGTTCTAAGGAGACTTGGCTGGCAGAGGAAGAAACGAAAGCTTACCGTCAAGGTCCATACACTCGTGCAGCAGAATTCTTGTTGGGTAGAGAGCTTGGTTTCTACTCGACATTCGGAGAATGGGGAACTACGATTACTGCTGGTAAACACTTTTCCTAAAATCAACTTAAAGTTTTTCATTAAAAGGTTCAGCTACTTGAAAATTGAGGAGCTGTTCCTTTTTCTTATAATTGGCTCAATCTCAATTAATAATTGCTAATAAGGAATTTTAGAAAGTAAAAAATAATTAGTAAAGAAGGAATATCACACGTGAGATCATCTAGAATGGATCGACTAAAATTTTTATCTGTTAACTCATTCGGTTCGGTTATGGGAATATCAGGACTTTCGCTTGCTGGCAGGTTATCTCATAAACTATTTGGAACCCCCTCGCTGATTTCTGAATTGATTGGTTCGATGGGAATCATTATATTTGTGCTTCTAAGTGTTTTTTTCGCGATAAAGTTGGTGAAATTCCCAAGTGTTGTTTATTCAGAGTTTTCAAACCCAATTGGTGGTAATTTCTATGGAGCGATCGCCGTTGGTATCCTACTTCTTTCTTCAGTCATTTTACCTTACAGCCAAATCCTTGGGCAAGCGATTTGGATAATAGGTACCAGTCTAACAATATTATTAAGCTACTTGATGGTATCTCGTTTATTTAAGGTTAAACAGGATCCCCTGCATGCTGTTCCTGCCATGTTAATTCCTGCTGTTGCCATTTTGAATGTACCAGTTACGGGGGTTACAATGCCGTTTGCTTGGATTCATGAATTGAACTTGTTTTGTTTAGCAATAGGGGGCGTTTCATCGCTCATTTTCTTGAGTATGATTATTACTCGATTGATCAATCACGAACCTATGGCAGCAGGCATGAACCCCTCTTTGTTAATTTTGATTGCACCTTTTGAGGTTGGCTTTCTTGCATATGTAGCTTTGACAAATTCAATTGACATGTTTGCATCAATTTTGTTTTATTTTTGACTTTTTTTATTCATGGTACTGTTTTTCAAGGCTGTCAATAAGTCCATTCCGTTTAGTACGGCTTGGTGGGCAATAAGCTTCCCATTGGCAGTTCTTAGCAATGCAGCTTCGAAGTATGCCCTGTATGTAAACACATGGCCGTCGAAGGTCGTTGCGTCTTTTATCCTAATCTTGACTACATTTGTTATTGTTATTATATTTATTCGGACTATTAAACACTTAATTAGTGGAAAGCTGCTGCAGGGTTAATGACATGTGATTGATTTTAACCAAAGACGATGCTTCCGGTCCAATTCATAGTTATAGATCTAGTAGAAATCCCTCATTCCACAATAGTTATGATGAACACACAACAGCCCCTAATATTTGCTAAATCGCAGGCTAAACTGGTAATAGGAACTCAATCCATACCAAGCCAGAGCTAATAAGCAAAATAGGAGGCTGTTACTATTAAGGATACCACTAAAATTATAGGATTAGATGTATCTAAGGATAAAATGATGTTACAGACACCGGTCCTGGAGGAACCCCGATGTTGCGAACGAGATCTCAATCGAAATGCGGGCTTAGCGCGAGAACTAGTTGGATTCATCCAAGGTTAAAGTGCGTAAATAGGATGAAACAAAAGCAATATCTATGCCAAGAGCAAAGTACGGGTTAAAGAGAGTTTGTATGAGATCTTATGCTAGCGATTCCTTGAGATTGATTTCGCTCTAGATTTTTGCTTACAAAAACAAGCAACACTCTCGTACTAAACGGGGGCTTAGAGTTTCTTGAGAGAAATTATAGTCGTTCAGCTTTTTGGTACAGATCAGCTTTTTGTTCTTTCGATGTCATGGATTCTAGCAAGAATGCAGTCAGAATGATGCCTGGAACGTTGATTAGAAGCCGGGTTAAAGCAAAGGTTGATCCTAAAGCAGACATTTCGAAGAGTAACATCGGTATTTTCGTTGAGGACCAAGCACCGATGAGAATCATAATATTCCTAAACTTGACACCTTTTTTCATGAAAGCTGCAGCTACCGGAAAAGATGCATAGAGTGGACCAGCAGCAACAGAACCAATTAGAAAAGCTAGAAAGATACCCTTCCAGCCTGATGTTTCTCCCATGTACTTCACCATGATTTCCTTTGGCACCCAAGTATCCAAAAGTCCCATTAATATAAAGATGGGGGGGATGACAAGCATCATTGCTTTCAGACTTGATGTGGAAACCTTTATAGCATTCAAACCGACAGTCTCCTTATAGAAATACAAAAGAATTAAAACCATGATTGTCAATAACGGAAACTTGTATCGTTTAATTATTCTCCTCATGCGCCCACCACCCAGCCAATTATCAACGCCACAAAGAGAGAGAACAGAAATGCCACGATATTTCGAGAAAGTGTTAGCCTTTTTCCAAAATATTTCATCTCCAAAGGTGCAGTGACGATACCCACTGTCAAAAGGGTAGACACTAATGCGGCTGCTTGCATGACGCCTGCCCCTTTCTGTAATAACAGGGCAACCATAGGAAAAGCAACAAAACCAGGGATGATAACAATAGAACCTGCAATTGCGGATATCAGTACACCAATAAAACCGCTAGATGAGCCGATGAAATGACTGATTGTTTCTGGATGAAGGACTGATAGTAAAATGCCCATTATAAATATTATCCCAAGTAATTGAGGCAAAATATTTTCGAAAGACTTCCAAGCTTTCATTAAAGATCGTTTGGTCTTTCCTTTGTCTTTCAAATAGGAGAGAACCAGCAAAAGTAATGTTAGTCCATATATGATCGTATTACTCATAAGTTCTACCTTCTTACTATTATTTTATGAGTCCTTATTTATTAATATCTATCAAATCAATATGCTCAACCCTTTTCTGAATTCTTCAATTATTATCACTAATTACATTCAAATGTATGCAATAAAACCAATAGTTCAAATTTATTTTTGAACTGCTGGTTTTATAATGTCTCAATGTCAAATCAATTCTAGTTTTTCAATGAATGGAAAAAATCACTAATTATATCATCAACTAATTGAGCGTAGCGATTGTCAAAGGAATTCCCCAACAAACGAGGTTCCTACAACTTTGGTTTATGCCCAATCAACTTGGTCTTCAACCTTCTTATGAAACGAGCAAGTATGAAATTGGTAGCATGCAAAATACACTGCATGTCATCGTAACACCAGATGGCAGAAACAATACTGCAAAAATTCATCAAAATCTTTCGATTTTTTTAAGCCGAGTTGAAAAAGGTAAGCATATCTCATTTCATAGTGAGAACATTAGAACATTTTTATTTATCATTGAAGGTCAATTACTTGTAAATGATAAGAAATTGCAGAGTGGTGATACGGCGCGAATTGAATCTGTAAATGGTCTAAAACTAAAAGCAGAAGAAGATACTTTTCTAATGTTAATTAACCTTCCATAATTACAAAACGGGGGATGGAAATGCAAGAGGAACTTGTATTAAAACAAGTGGATGTTCAAGAAATATTGGTATGGAAACAAGAATTGAATTTGTTTATATTTCAGGAGTTTGATGATCAACCAACAAAAAAGAGTTGGTTTTATCTAAATGTGTTCAATTTGATGAACAAAATCAAGTGCTATTGCTCATTGCCGAATCGAGAATTGATATATACCTTCCAATTATTCTGTATAGCAATTAATTGAAAAAGTCCAATGAACTTAGTTTTTAGTTTTTAGTTCATTGGACTTTTTACAAAAAAGCTGATGCCTTATTAAACGCAAGCTGAATGTTACTAAGGAAGATCAATAAGTAAAAATCTCGTATGTTCTATTGCAGTTAGTTGGAGCAAAGACATATTTGTTATACGTGCAGTGTCTCGTTTTTTAAGAAGATGAGTTTTATCTAGCTGTATCGAGCCCTCAACAATAAATATAAAAATCCGACGCCCTTCTGGTTGTTCAAAATTCAAGGACTTACCTATTTCTAAGTCTGAAAAATAAATGGTGAGATCCTGGTGAATATAGGATACATTCGGATTTGAATTTTTTGAAACAATTGGCAATAAATTATTTCTCATAAGTAGAGGATCATACTCAGTAGTCTGATATGAAGGTTCTAAGCCTTGTTCCTCTGGATCAAACCATAGTTGAAGGAAATTTACTGTATCTTCTCCTGGGTTCATCTCAGAATGCACAATTCCAGTTCCTGCTGTCATCCGCTGGACGCCTCCAAATTTAGTCACAGCAGTATGGCCAGTACTGTCTTTGTGCTCTAACTGGCCATCGAGAACAATTGAAACTATTTCCATGTTTTGGTGAGGATGCATACCAAAACCACGATGTGCCAAAACTAGATCATCATTCAAAACTCGCATAGGTCCAAAGTTTGTTGTTTTAGGATCATAGTAATCTGCAAAAGAAAAACTCAGACTGCTTTTTAACCATCCAAAGTCTGCATGGTGCCGGGAAGATGCTTGAAATACTTGAATCATTGTTCCACCCAATTTCTTATAGTTTAAGTATCATTTCTGAATTGAATTAATCTTCCCCTTATATTTGATATTATGTATCAAAAGTAACAATAAATAAAGTACACACTTTATTGTTATATAGTAACTAAATAGTGATAAGTGTAGGTCAGAAGAGGTTTATCAAATATAATGAAAACATATGACTGTGACTGAAAAGTTGTATTTGTATTTGGGGGACGAATTATGCTCAGCTATCATTTACTCAGTATGAGCAATGGCATGTTTTTTTCTACATATATCTTCCATAGTTTAAAGGAATTGTTAAATAGCGAACGCTTGTCGAATTTTGTTCGAGAAGCGTTCGCATATTTATATTGGCATTTCCATAAACAAGATAAAAATATTTTTGATTTGTGAATGAACATGTGACATAGTTCTTCGTGCCATTGCTAATAATATACATAACACTAATATTTGGATAAATATCCAATGTTCATTAGACCTAATGGAGGAGGGAGAATAGAATTGCACCAAGTACCGTTGATTACATCTGCGGCTATGAACTTAGAGCAGCTTCAGCGATGTTATTCCGAGAATGAATTATTAAGCATCAGAGACCTGTGTCATTCGGACTTGAACTGTGGAGCATTCATTGTTTATTTAACGATTCTCGTGGATGAAAAAAGATTAAATGAACAAATCATCCGTAAAATAAACCTGGATTTATCTGTGAATTATGATCATGGACATGCACAGAAATCTATTCTTGAAACTCTTTATTCTCTAGGCGATGTGCAAGTACTTACGGATATCACTGAGGTCGTCAGCCATGTTGCTGATGCCAACTTCGTTATTTTTATGGATGGGCATGCTGAAGGATATGCCATGAGTCTGCCTGGCTACGAGACAAGACCAATAGGTGAGCCGCAGCTTGAACTTAACGTACGCGGTCCGAGAGAGGCCTTTTCTGATGATTTGCAGATAAATCTAGGTATGGTTTTTCGGCGGATGAAGTCTCCTAATTTGAAAGCGAAATTGGTTCATATTGGACAAGAGAGTCAAACGAAAGTTGCGATCCTCTACCTTGCGAATGTTGTTGATAGCGGAGTTCTGGATGAGATAATGCGGAGAATTGATGCAATCGAAATCAATACACTGGTGGATAGTACGCAAATTGAAGAATTGATCCAGGATAGTACGTTTTCACCATTTCCACAGATCCTAGATACCGAAAGACCCGATCGTGTCATTACAGCAGTAAATCGAGGAAAAATCGTAATCATGATGGATGGGTCGCCAAACGCTTTAATTGCTCCAAGTACATTTTTTGAAATGCTTCATCCCTCGGAAGATCTGTATGAACGATTTTACTTCGCTAATTTTATGCGTACCATACGATTGATTACATTGTTTATTTCTTTGATGGGACCTTCTCTATACATAGCATTAACGACGTTTCATTTGGAGATGATTCCTACACCGCTGATGATGACTTTTCTTACGGCAAAAGCAGGAATACCTTTTCCTACATTTATTGAAGCAATCATTATGGAATTATCTTTTGAGGTATTAAGGGAAGCGAACTTACGGTTACCACGGGTAGTTGGGCAATCAGTCAGTATCGTTGGTGCTCTTATTATTGGAGAAGCTGCCGTACAATCAGGTATTGTATCTCGTCCAATGGTGATTGTTGTTGCTATGACGGGCATAGCATCCTTTACTATACCGTCCTTTAGCACAGGTATCTCATTTCGCATATTGCGATTTCCATTAATGTTTCTTGCTGCAAATCAAGGCATGTTTGGCGTATCTGTAGGTTTATTTCTAATTGTGTACCACTTATGTTCGTTGAGATCTTGTGGCGTTCTTTTTCTTGATCCACTTGGATCAGATAATATGAAGAAGGTTTTGAAAGAAATTATACTTTTTCCAGTTAAGTTCAGAAAAGCAGCGTCTCGCCAAGAAATACAATTGAATTATACTTCAAAATGCGCTACCAATAATACGCCTAGGAAAGAATGGGATTAATATGAGGAGTGTTGTTCGTATTGTAGTAATTGTAGTATTATTTACAATTCTGATTCTAACAGAAGGCTGCTCGCGGGATAATAACGAAATCAGTGATATTGCACTAAATACAGCGGTAGCCATCGATTATGATATAAAATCCAAAAAATATACATTTACAACATATTGCGTTTTGCCCTTAAACACAGGTCAAGAAAAAACAGGCGCATTTACGCAATGGATTACAAGTGAAACAGGAAGTACTCTATTAGAAGCCGGTAAAAAAATGAGATCTCATGCTGGTAAAAATGTAATTTTTCAACATAATAAATTTTTCATCGTTGGTGAGGACGCAGCGAGGTATTCTCTATATGGGGTATTAGATTATTTAACTAGAAAACGTGAGTTCCGTGTTACTTCTTTCCTGATAATATCTAAAGGTCAAGCTTCAGACAAATTAAAGTTAAAAACCGAATCTGGAGACATCATTTCGAATGATTTATTGGGTCAAATTCGTAATAATAAACTATTGGGTCATAGTTCTCCAATCATAATAAAAGACTTCGTTAATTTATTCCAAAATCCTTATCGGGGATTCGTTACAGCTAGTTTAGGTTTGAAACAATCGCAAGCTAAAAGCAAAGATGTTCCAATATTGAGTGGGGGGGCATTATTATACAAAGAAAAATTAGTTGGTTGGTTAAATGGAAAAGATGTCTTGGTTGTTAACATCTTAACCAACAGAAAAATATGGAGAAATCTCGAATTCCCTGAAAATATTGAATTGGCATCTGGCCTCCATTTTACTTCTGTATTTCATGTATCTAGTTCAGAAATTCACAGTGAATTTAGGAACGGGAGTCCAGTAATCAGAGTAAGTATGAAATTAAATGCAGCAGTAGAAAGCGTAAATCAGGATACAAAAGTATTAGATGCAGCAAAAATAAATCAGATGGAGAAAGCCGCTTCTGATCATATTGAAAAAGCAATAACAACTAGTTTGAGTCATTTTCAAAAAGATTTGAAAATAGATATAATTGGATTTTCGAATGTATTGAGACAGCATCATCCTAAAGAATGGAAAGTTATTCAAAAGGAGTGGGACAATATTTACCCTATAATGCCAATTCAGACTCATGTCTCAGTCAAGATTCAAAGAGCTGGTATGACTACATCCATCGGAGGAAGGGATTAATGATATATGGCGTGTTTATGGTCGGTTCTCTTTGTTATGGAATCGTGTTATTTTTTCATTTACTCAAAAAGTCTTATACATCTGATGCCATATTGATATTGGTATTATGCTGTTTGATCGCGGGTTATTTTACTCCACATATTGGAGCAAAATGGCCAACAGTAGAAAGCGTATACTACATATTGTATTCACCAATATCCGATTTTTTCAACCAATAAAAAATAAAAACAGGTGGGATCTAAATGGCAGGCTTAGAAAAGATATCTCATATACAGTTCAGCTTTCTATTATTCGGATATATAACTGGATTTGAAGGTTTATTTCTATCCGAAGCAAAAGTGTTACAACAAGACGTTTGGATCGCTAATGTTGTGAATGTTTTTATGGGAATTGGTGTTTTATCTCTCATTTGCTATGTTCAACGTCAGTTTCCACATAAAAACTTGGCTGAAATTTGTAATAAATTGATGGGAAAATGGGTTGGTAAAGCCATGCTTTGCATCTATCTAGTAAATAATCTTGAGAACGTTTCTGGTGGTTTCCGAGCGTTGTCAATGTTCTACACGACGATCTTGTTGCCCAATACAAGCGCGGATGTTATGATCTTAACTTGTGTTATTTGTTCCACATATGCCGTGTACATAGGGCTTGGCACATTGGTACGAATGAATTTGGTTGTTTTACCTTTCTTTTTAGTTGGTTTTCTTACCACTTGTCTATTTGTATTTCCTGAAATTCAAACCAATCCATTCCTTCCTCCATTTCAAAGTAAATTTTCCGAAATCATTGTTCAAAGTTTGCACTTATTTACGTTTACATTTTCTGAATTAATTACATTTGGTTTTTTAATGTCAAGAGTTGAACAACCACAAAAGATATTTTCAAGCTCTGTGATTGCAATTATTATGTCAGGTTTTTATATGCTTATTATTACTTATTTGACTCTTGGTTCATTAGGTATAGATTATATAAAAACATCAACATTTCCATTTTTTTCAACATTGCAATTAGTGAAATTTGGAGAATACTTGGAAAGAATCGAAGTCATTCTTATTGGAATATGGACGCTTCTTACATTAATATATGCTGTTGTTTTGCAGTATGTATTTACTCTTGTTTTGGGAAGCATTTTCAATATTAAGAAAAAAAAGCCTTTTGTATTTGTGGTCGGTTTATTGTTTTTTGCACATTCCTGTAGAAGCTTTATTCGAACGGCCGATCATTTTACATATGGAGATAAAATTTTTCCTATTTCATCACTACTTCCCTGTATTATCTTTCCGATATTATTAGCGGTATTTACAATGATCTGGAAGCGCAGTAAGGAAACAATCAGAGGTACATAAAATTACATGATTAATTAAAGAGAGTGTATAGTTGATTGTCTGACATAAAAACCCGTTAAACTGCGGTTTAACGGGTTTTTATGTCATTACTCGTTCGTATAAGGTATTCGCACAAAGCGGTACAGAAAGCGGGAGACGAATCGGTCAGTAGATTATTGGAGCATCCCTAATACAAAATTTGCAAAATTCATTACGAATAAGATCCGGAAGTATTGGATCCTTGTTGCCATGATCATCTGCGTTTCCGCTGTCATGGCGCGTTTACAAAAATAGATACAACCTAAATAGCTTGTTTAGACGGTGGGGTTATTTGACGGTTACTTATAAATCGTAGGCGAAGTTTATATTAGCAAATAGATTCAACTTTTGTTCCATAAATTTATTCACTTTTAGAGAAAGAATAGTAGCTCGACTTGCTCCTTTTCAAATTGACCTAGGAAGGAACGGACTGTTCGACGTAAGAATGCAGATCATTAAATGGGCTATCCAATATTTCACATGGGAATGTGAAAACCGTGATATACAAGGTTTTAGCTTCACTCATTAATACAATTATTACTTATAAGTTACTATATAACAAATAAGTGGGTACTTTTACTATTGTTACTTTTAATTCATAATGTCGATTGTAAGATGTTCTTAACAGTCGCTTTTGCCATCGGTACACCAATATTAAATTCACTATTGAGCCGCTTTAATAAATATCCCTTAATGTTAATATTGATATCTTTCTTTATTATTACGAATGTCCTTAGTGCATTATCCTACAATTATGAGCTATTATTTTTATCGCGAATTCTTATGGCCATTGCTGAAGGTGTCTTGGTTGGGGGAAAAATAGCGTCAAAAAATGGAGTAAGTAAACTGAGATACATTTTTATATTCCAAGCTATAATTCTCGCATCCTTGTATTTAACAGCTTTTTCAATTTATTCTGCGATGATTAGTATCTTATTGATGTCATTGCTTGTTTTTGTCCAAGGGTCTACAAGTCAAATGTACTCTGTTGAGTTAGCAGAGAAGCATTTTCCAGCGGCAAGGGATTTAGCAGCATCATTAACCCCTGTATCCATAAATTTTGGTATTGCTATCGGATCGGCTATTGGTGGTTTGGTTGTTACTAACATGGGACTAATTCATGTTTCATGGGTGGGGGGAATCTTTGCCTTAACTGCTTCATTTGTAACCTTCTCGAGCTTTCGTTTGAATCAGAAAGTGAAAGCAAAAAAATCATGATTGGGACATATTATTGAGTATAAGGAGCTATTAAAAATGAAAATTTATTATTGTGACATTGAAGTGGCGATGCAGATACTCGGGGGAAAATGGAAAACGCAAATTTTGTATCACTTGACGAAATCTCCCAAACGAACGAGTGAATTAAAGCGACTAGTTCAAGGTATTACTCAAAAAATGCTCATCCAAACACTTCGAGAATTAGAGACAGATAGAGTTATTACTCGGACGATTTATCAACAAGTCCCTCCTAAAGTCGAATATTCTGTAACAGAACTCGGACAATCACTTGATCCTGCATTGAGATTGCTATGCCAATGGGGGCAGAATTATGTTGAAGAAACCTTTGCTAGAGGGGAGGTCCAAATTTTGAATTTAGATAAGAATTAAAATGGTAGTTCAACTTATAATTTGATTATTTTCTTAGAATTACAGTTTTTTTCTAGGTAACAAAATGAAGGGTGTTCCAGCTAGGTTCAGCCCTAACGGCTAGCAAAGGAACTATCAGCAAGTGTACCAAGAAAGCTCGTATATAAATTGTCACCGCGATTTCCCATAAACACAGTAGTGCCGTGACAGCTTGAATTTAAACAGTCGTGTAAACACCTAAACCAGTGTTCACAGGACTGCATTTTAAGTTGTTAAAAGATCAACAATTATGAATACCTCATAAAATGAATTGAATCTATATTCCAATAGATATATCCTGAAACTGAGATTAACATTATTCTACGGATAGAATTTGATACTCATCCTCAGAGAATGTTTTTTCTGCATAATCGCCACCCCAGGAGCAAAGTGCTCTCAGCATAGGCTCGAGCGACTGACCAAGCTCAGTAGTTGAATATTCAACTTTAGGAGGTACTTGTTTATACGTCTCCCTGTGAATGAGTCCAGCAGTCTCTAATTCGCGAAGTGTTTGAATTAGCATTTTTTGAGAAATGCTTTGAATAAGTTTTTTTAACTCGCTTGTTCGTTTTGGACCTTTTATCAAATGGTACAAAATAAGCCCCTTCCACTTACCGCCAATAACCTCCAACGAAATCTCTAAGTCGCAATAATATGTTTTCATATTTGATATAACACCTCCCCATTTTAATTGTAACTATTTGGATACTATGTAACAAAAAGTGTATACTTTTCATATTACTTCACATGATTCATAATATCATTTAGTATGTTAACCAACTGAAAAGAAAATAACCATGACAAAACCGATATTAGTGCTTATTCTTATGTAAATTTGATAAACGATCGCAATGATTACTGAATATGACTGACGATTGCAATTAAATACTTGAAACTTGGCTTCTTAATCTTATTCTGTTCTTAAAAGAGAAATCTCCAGGCAATAAGTTGCTTAAATATATGAGTACGTTTTAAGACAATTTATAGAGAATCAAATATCAAGAGCTTGCTACTAAATTATTACGAATCAGAAAAAGGTTTTTTTGCGAAATGGAAATTTGATTCAAAATGTATACCTTTTTCTTTGTTCTTCGAATCCAACATACTAGCGAGAAGTCCAGCTAGCATTTGCAAAACAGGCCACCAGATTAAGTCCCGTCGTTGAATAGGTCCTTTTATCAAATAATACAATACAAGTGCCTTCATTTACCTCCAATTACATCCAAAGATATCTATAGATCACAATAGTAAGTTTCATGTTAATAACAACACCTGATAATCAATTATCACTTTTTAGTTACTATGTAACAAAAAGGTGTGTACTTTCCAAAAAAGTTATTTTGATTCATAATAGCATTTGTTCGCGAACAAATATAGAATGCGAAATTTTATTATCAAACAACTACTAGGGAGAGATTATCATGTCGACTGTACTTTACGTAACAGCACATCCTTTAAATGAGAGTGTGTCCCACAGCTTGTTGGTAGGAAATGAATTTATTCAAGCATACCGTGAAGCTAATCCAAAAGATGAAGTCATTCATCTAGATTTATATAAAATGGATATTCCACAAATTGATGCAGATGTTCTAAATGGATGGGGACTATTAAGAAGTGGCGCTTCCTTCGATCAATTGAGTACAGAATCAAAAATGAAAGTCTCACGCTTAAGTGAATTAGTTGATCAATTTCTGGAAGCAGATAAAATTGTCGTCGCGAATCCAGTCTGGAATTTTTTGTTTCCTCCTGTATTAAAAACATACATTGACGCTATATGCATAGCAGGGAAAACATTTAAATTCTCTGATGAAGGAAAACTTATAGGTTTAGCATCTGACAAAAAACTGCTGCATATTCAAGCATCCGGTAGCGTCCTCTCGGAAGGGCCGTTTTCATCCTTCGAATTTAGTCATCGCTATCTGACAGCAATTGCGGCATTCATTGGTATTCCTTCAGTTGATGTCATTTATATAGAGGGTATAGGTGCATCGGCTGACAGAGTACCTGAAATTAAAGAAAAAGCACTCGAACAAGCACTAAAACTAGCCCAAAACTTCTAGAAGCAGGTGATACTATGAATGAAGTATTTCCAGCATCATCACGGCATCGTGCTGACTTAGGGTGGTTAACTAGCAACTTAAGTTTTTCGTTTGCGGATTATTATGATCCGAAAACAGTGGCATTCGGCCCTATGCGAGTTCTAAATGATGACTTTGTAGTAAGTGGAAGCGGGTTTGGTATGCACCCTCACAGGAATATGGAAATCGTATCTATTGTTCTGGAAGGGGAATTGCAGCATCAAGATAGCACCGGGCACCGGGCATACAGCTGTGACCACATTTGGCGGTGTGCAGCGGATGACTGCGGGAACAGGAATCATTCATTCTGAGATGAATCCGGGCGAAGATACTGTAAATTTCCTTCAAATGTGGTTTGACCCGGAGGAAAATAACTTAACACCTTCATATCAAACAACTCAATACGATCCTTCGCTCATGAAAAACATACTATTGCCGGTTGTTTCTAAAAATTCATCGACCAATGTATCGCATATTCATCAAGATCTCACGATTTATTTATCTGATCTTGAAGCAGGCGAGGCATTGAATTATGAGCAAGCAGAAGGACGGCGTATTTTTGTCTTTATTATTGAAGGTTCATTATGGTTAAATGAAAAAGAACTTCTTAATAAAAGAGATTCCGCCAGAATAACGAGTACATCAGCACTGCAACTTATTGCTGCCGATCATACAAGGTTCATGCTAGTTGATTTACCTTAATTAAAACTACTCATGAAAGTGTATGTTTCTTTCCAAGAACTGAACTAAACTTCCAATACCTAGTTGAGTTAACTCAAAATCATATGTAGGTATTACAATCGAGGGCCGGAGGCAAAAACTGCTTTACGGCCCTGCGATTGTAGCTTACCGACCCGGGAACTTCTAATATTTATATAAGAGTATTCTATAGGAGGGATTCACAATGATTTCAGTATATAATCAACGGTTTAGAGAAGAAATTATTAATTTAATATTACATGTTCAAAACGTTGAAAACGATCTGAATATTACGATCGAAGAGCAACCGGATTTATTAGATATTGAATCTCACTACTTACATAATGGGGGACAATTTTGGGTTGCTTTAGACAATAAGGAAAAAGTCATTGGCTCCATTGGGTTATTGAATCTTTCCAATGAGATTTCGGTTTTAAAGAAGTTTTTTGTATATGAACACTATCGAGGTAAAGAACATTCTATTGGGCAAAAACTGTTTAATTTACTTACTGAATACGCTAAAGCGCAGGGAACTAAAACAATTTTGCTGGATACTCCTTCTATAGCAAGGAGATCACATAGCTTTTATGAAAAAAATGGATTTATTCAAATTAACAAGGATGAATTGCCAATTCAATACGATTATCCTGATAGAATATCGTTATTATACCGACTCGATCTTGCCTAGTCTGACAAAACAAGTGTACGCTATCTTGTTTAACCCTTTTATAAGTGCCAAAGCTGTTATGAGATATTGGTATTGACTTGCTTATCGGTCGGATGCTGAAATCAGAACACTTTGGCTTTTTTAGTATTTCATAACAAGTCGTTTTGTTATTTACATTACAGAATTCATAAATCATTCATATTATTATTAAGTCAAGACAGTTACTTGAAGTATTAACTTATTTCAGCAGCAAAGAAGCAATTAGGGTATGTATTATATTGAACCAAGTATAACAAATTAAGGATGCAGTGTTTTTTATACAGTATAAAGCTTGTAAATTAATTGGGTTTACAATTAGTAATCAAACAAGGAGGCAGTTATGATACAAGTTTTTCCTTCAGAAACGCGTTATCAAGTAAATAATGGTTGGCTCAATAGTAAATTGAGCTTTTCCTTCGGTGAGTACTTTGATCCTTCCAACACGGCATTTAGTGTTATGCGAGTATGTAATGATGATGAAGTCGCTCCAGGTAAAGGTTTTGGCGCCCACCCTCACAGTGATATGGAAATTGTTACAATAGTTCTGCAAGGAGCAATCAGACATGAGGATAATCTTGGTAATACAGAGATTACATCAGTTGGTGAAGTGCAGAGAATGAGCGGAGGATCAGGAATTGTACATGCAGAATTCAATGCATCACATACTGAATCAACTAGATTTCTGCAGCTTTGGTTTATGCCTAATCAACTTGGACTAAAACCATCTTACGAAACCAGTAAATATAGTTATGATAAAATGCAAGACAAGTTACTTCCCGTTGTAACTTCAGAAGGGTTAGATAATACTGCGAAAATCCATCAAGATCTATCGATTTATCTGAGTCGAATAGGGAAAGGAAAATCAATTTCTTTTGAGCGAGAAGATCGGAGAGTATTCCTATTCATGATTGAGGGTAATGCTTCAGTGAATGAGGCTACGCTTCAATCTGGAGATACTGCTCGGATTGAAGCAATTTCGAAATTGAAA
>Ga0209566_100727_pt1 | contig 18581 bp, 4 predicted proteins | sample Araplavi_mTSA_r2_2_FD_184287 | JGI IMG/M metagenome (GOLD analysis project Ga0209566, IMG submission 184287) | Arabidopsis root microbial communities from North Carolina, USA - plate scrape CL_Cvi_mTSA_r2 (SPAdes) (version 2) | ecosystem: Host-associated > Plants > Roots > Endosphere | place: USA...
ATATCGCCGGTGCGCTGCCATTGCAGCCCACCGGCGATTTTTTCATCGACGGCCGGATTACGCGCTCAGCGCGTCGACGCCGTCCTGCGCGCGTGACCGCGCGGGCATCGTGTCGCTGACGATGCGTCCGTTGTCGAGCTTCAACAAACGGTCGGCGAGATCGAAGTAGCGGTCGTCGTGCGTGATCACGATCACGGCCTTGCCGCGCGCGCGCAGCTCGGGCAGCAGTTGTTCGTAGAACACGGCCTTGAACGACGGATCCTGGTCGGCTGCCCATTCGTCGAACAGGTAGAACGGCCGGTCCTCCAGGTACGCGACGACGAGGGCGAGCCGCTTGCGCTGCCCGGTCGACAGCGCGCGGGTCGAGAACGCACCGTCGACCACCTTCACCTTGTGATCGAGCGCGAGCTTCGCGACGAGCGCGTTCGCGCGCGCATCGGCCTGCGCGCGGGACGGATCGTCGGGGTCGACGATGCCGAGCAGCGCATCGAACAGGTGGAAATCGTTGAACACCGCGCTGAAGCGCTGCCGATAGGCGGCGCGCTCGCGCCAGCCGATCGGGCGGCCGTCGACCTCGATCGTGCCTTCCTCCGGTTCGTAAAGCCCCGTCAGCACCTTCGCGAGCGTCGTCTTGCCGCTGCCGTTGCCGCCGACGATGAACACGAGCTCGCCCGGCCTGATCGTCAGGTCGATCGGCCCGACGCTGAACATCCGTTCGTCGCGTTCGTGGAAGTACGCATGCGTGACGCCGCGCAGCGTGACGGAGCCGGCCGGCGGCACGTCGGGTGCGTCGGCCGCGGGCGGCACCGTGCGCAGCGCGCCGAATTCGGCCATCACGCCTTCGATTCGCGTCAGCGACACGCGTGCCGCGTTGACGGTCGGCAGGTTGTTCAGCAGCCCGTCGAGCGGCACGAGCATGAACAGGAACACGACGACGTAGCCGGCGGCCGCGGCCGGATCGGCATGCACGCCGAGCTGCGGCCAGAACGACGCGACGCCGAGGAACGCATAGAACAGGAAGATGATCCAGCCGACGCCGACCGCATACGCGCTGAATGCGCGGCGGCGGTGGTCGCGCACTTCGCCGATCGCGGCGCCGAGCTGGCCGTCGACGAACTGTCTTGCGCGTTCATCGTGCAGCTTCAGCTCCTTCGCGCCGGAAAACAGCGAGCCGAGATAGCCGAACAGGCGGTCCTGCGCCTGGCCGGCCGCTTCGAGCGACGCGATCGCGCGGCGGTCGCCGGTGTGATAGCCGAGCGAGCCGGCGACGATCGCGGCCAGCGCCAGCAGGCACACCGGCCACGACAGCCACGCGAGATAACCGAGGCAGCCGAACACGATCGAGCCGTGCATGACCAGGTTCGGCAGCGCGAAGAACAGCATCGACACGTTGGTCGCGTCGTCGGTCAGCACCGACTGCACGGGCGCCGCGCCGATCCGCTCGATGTCGCGCAGCTCGGCCGCGCCGACGCGCCGCGCGAGATGCACGCGCAGCCGCGCCATCGTGTCCTGCGACAGGCGTGCGAACAGCGTGCCCGACACGATCCGGGTGACGAGCGCGATCACCGCGCACAGCGCGAAGCGCCATGCGAGCGACGCGTCGGCCGAGCCCGGCTGCGACAGCGCGCGGTTCAGCGTCGCGACGAGCAGCACGCTCGCGACGCCGTTCAGCACGCACGCGGTGAGCGCCAGCGCGAGCGACGCGCGGCTTTCGCGCAGCAGCGCGAGGATCAGCCGCGCCGCGGGGCGGGCGGGGGAGGCGTCGAGGGACGGCGGGGAAGAAGGCTCGTGGGCAGCGGTCATCGGCAACGTCGGTAAAGGGAAGGCAGGCGAAAACGCCAGAACGGCAAAACTGGCGCGAAAGCGGCGGGCGAGGCGGAGCCCCGTTGCGGCTTTCCTCCCTGATAGACGAACGGGCCGCGCAAATATTTAGCCGCGCGTTCAAAAAAAAGCGTCCGCCCGCACTTTGCGCACAAAACGGTAAAAAATCGGCCGCGCCGTTCGTCACACCAGTGAAGCCGCCCCAAGCGGCCCCGAGACTTGGCCGAAGCGGCCGGACCGAAGGACTTCACGCACATGACGAGTTTCCCGACTGCGCTGCATCACCGAATCCGCGAACTGGCGCGCATCGCGCCCGACGCGCCTGCAATCGCGGCACCTTTCCAGAACGGCTTGCGCCTGTCGCGCGGCGCGCTCGACGCGCGGGCGTCGCGGCTGGCCCGGCAACTGCGCGCGGCCGGTGTCGGCGCGGAAGTGCGGGTGGGCGTGTGCGTCGAGCGTTCGTGCGAACTGTTCGTCGCGCTGCTGGCCGTGCTGAAGGCGGGCGGCGTGTTCGTGCCGCTCGACCCGCGCCATCCGGCCGCGCGCCTCGACTGGATCGTCCGGGATGCCCAACTGCGGCACGGCATCGTCGACGCGGCCGGCCGCGCGGCGCTCGGCGCGCCGTTCGAGCACGCGTTCGACGCGGCAGCCGATGCGGCGGACGGCCGGGAGGTCGCCGAGGATGACGAGCCGGCGCCCGTCCACCCGCGTGCGGCCGCCTACATGATCTACACGTCGGGTTCGACCGGCACGCCGAAGGCGGTCGTCGTCGAACACGGGCCGCTCGCCGCGCACTGCGACGCGCTCGCGGCCGCGCTGCCGATCGAGGCCGGCGACCGCCTGCTGCATTTCGCGTCGGTCAATTTCGACGCCGCGCACGAGTGCTGGCTCGCGCCGCTCGCGACCGGCGCGAGCATCGTCGTCGCACCGCCGCAGCCGTTCGCGCCGGATGCCGCGCATGCGCTGATGGTGAGCGAAGCGGTCAACGTGGCGGCGTTCCCGCCCGCGTACCTGCGCGAATTCGCCGCGGTGGCCGCGCGCGACGGCGTGCCGCCGGCGCTACGCGTGCTCGCGTTCGGCGGCGAAGCGCTGCCGCAGCAGGCATTCGAATTCGTGCGCCGCACCTTCCCGTCGGTACGCCTGATCAACGGTTACGGGCCGACCGAGGCCGTGATTTCGCCGATGCTGTGGCCGGTCGAACCGGGCGAGACGCCCGCGCTGGCCGCCGACGATGCGTATGCGTCGTTGCCGATCGGCCGCGTGATCGGCCCGCGCGTCGCGCGCGTTGACGGTGGCGAGGGCGGCGAGGGCGACGGCGTGGGCGAATTGCTGCTGGGCGGCGCCTGCGTCGCGCGCGGCTATCACGGCCGTCCGGCGCTGACGGCCGAACGTTTCATTCCGGATGCCGACGGCGAACCCGGTGCGCGCGTGTACCGTACCGGCGACCTCGCACGGCTGCGCGACGACGGCGCATTCGACTATCTCGGCCGCCTCGACGACCAGGTCCAGGTACGCGGCGTGCGCGTGGAGCCGGCCGAAATCGCCGCGTGCCTGCGCTCGCATCCGGCCGTGGCCGACGCTGCCGTGGTCGCCGAAACCGGCAACGGGCCGACGCGCCTGATCGCGTGCGTCGCACTGCGCGCGGCGGCCGACGATGCGGCGCTCAAGGCGCACGTGGCCGAGCAACTGCCGGCCGCATGGCAGCCGCACCGGTTCGTGCGTTGCGATGCGCTGCCGTATACGTTGAACGGCAAGATCGACCGTGCCGCGCTGCGCGAGAAGATTGCCGCCGCGCGCGATACGACGCAGGGTGGCGGCGACGCACCGCGCACGCCGACCGAACAGCAGCTCGCCGGCCTCTGGCAGACGCTGCTCGGCCTCGATGCCGCACCGTCGCGCGACGACCGCTTTTTCGCGCTGGGCGCCGATTCGCTCGCCGCGATGCAGTTGCAGGCCGCGATCCGTGCCGCGGTACGCGTGAACCTGCGGCTCGATACGCTGTTCGCCGATCCGGCGCTCGCCGAACTGGCCGAAGCGGTCGATCGTGCGGAACGCGAAACCGGCGAACCGCTGGCCGCGATCGCCGCGCGCCGTTCGACGACGGATGCGGCCGAAGCCGCCGCGGCATGCGCGCCGTACGTCGATCGCGCCGCCTCGCTCGCGCAGCAACGTTTCTGGGTGCTCGCGCAAACGCGTGACGCGAGCGCCGCCTATCACATCGCCGCGCACTGGACGATCGACGGCACGCTCGATCGCGACGCGCTGCAACGCGCGCTCGATCACGTGATCGGCCGGCACGAGGCATGGCGCACGACGCTCGTCGACAACGACGACGGCGTGGTGATGCAGCGGATTCATGCGCACCTGCCGGTGTCGATCGCCGACGTCGACCTGCGCGACCAGCCGCCCGCCGCCCGCGACGCGCAAGCCGCGCGTCTTGCCGAGCGCGAGGCGGCCGAACCGTTCGACCTCGCACGCGGCCCGCTGCTGCGCGCGACGCTGGTCGCGCTCGCGGGCGACCGTCACCGCCTGCTGCTGACCGCCCATCACGCCATTACCGACGGCTGGAGCTCGCGCTGCGCGTTCGACGAACTGTCGGCCGCCTATCGCGCGTATGCGGAAGGCCGCGCGCCGTCGCTGCCCGATCTGCCGATCCAGTACGCCGATTACGCGGACTGGCAACGCGACATGCTGGCCGGCGGCGAGGGTGAACGTCAGCTCGATTACTGGCGCGGCGCATTGCGCGACGTGCCGGGCCCGCTCGCGCTGCCGGTCGACCGCCAGCCGGGCGCGGCGCGCACGCTGCAAGGCGCGCGCGTGTCGGTGCGGCTGCCCGACGCGGTCGCGGCCGACGTGCGGCAACTCGCGCGCGACGCGCAGGCGACCGTCTTCACGGTGCTGCTGGCCGCGCTCGACGCATGGCTGTCGCGCCTGACCGGCGCAACGGATGTCGTGGTCGCGGTACCGGTCGCGCATCGTCAGCGCCCCGAAACGCGTGCGCTGCTGGGCCTGTTCCTGAATACGGTCGCGCTGCGCGTGCGGGTGGCGCCGACGCTGCCCTTCCGCGCGCTCGTCGATGCGGCGCGCACGGCGGCGCTCGACGCGGTTGCCCACCAGGACGTGCCGTTCGAGCGTGTCGTCGATGCGGTGAAGCCGCCGGTCAAGCGCGGCGACGAATGGCTGCGCGTGAAATTCGCGCAGCAGTTCGACGCGCGGCACGACAGCATGCTGCCGGGCGCGACGGCCGTTGCGACGCCGGGCCCCGATCTCGCCGCACGCTTCGACTACGCGGTGGATTTCACCGACGATGCGAACGGCATCGAACTGGTCGCGGCCTATGCGACCGACTGCATCGATGCGGACACCGCGCGCGCGTGGCTCCACAGCTACGCGGCGCTCGTCGGTGCCGCCGCGCGCGATCCGCACCAGACGACGGCCGTCCTGCCGTGCGACGCGTCGGCCGCTGCGCGCCAGCCGCGAGACGGCCGTGCGCTGCGCATCGAACATGCCGACATCGTCGCCGCGTTCGCGCGGCAGGCGGCCGCGTATCCGCATCGCGTCGCGCTTGCCGATGCATCGGCGTCGCTGACGTTCGGCGAACTCGACGACGCATCGAACCGCATCGCACGCGCGCTGTCCGGGCGAGGCGTGGGCGCCGAAGCGCCGGTGATCGTCTGCATCGAACGCTCCGCGCGCTTCGTCGTCGGCCTGCTCGGCGCGCTGAAGGCCGGCGCGCTCGCCGTGCTGCTCGATCCCGCGCAGCCGGCCGCCCGGCTGGCTGCGGCGGCAGCCGACTGCGGCGCGCGCTGGGCGCTCGTCGCGGATACCGCGGCGTGGCCGGCCGGCATCGACGCGCAGCCGCTCGACGTCGACACGCTCGCGCAGGACGCAACGCTCGCGGCCGGCGTGCGCGTCGCGCCGCACCCGGAACAGGGCGCTTACCTGATCTATACGTCGGGCTCGACCGGCACGCCGAAGGGCGTCGTCGTGTCGCACGGCGCGCTGGCCGACTACGTGCAGGGGATGCTCGACGAACTCGCGTTCGCACCGGACGCATCGTTCGCGATGGTATCGACCGTCGCGGCCGACCTCGGTCACACGACGCTGTTCGGCGCGCTGTGCGCGGGCCGCACGCTGCACCTGCTGCCGGCCGCGTGCGCGTTCGATCCGGACCTGTTCGCCGACGAGATGCGCCGCCGCGACGTCGGCGTGCTGAAGATCGTGCCGAGCCACCTGCAGGCGCTGCTCGACGCACGCGTGCCGGCCGACGTGCTGCCGCGCCATGCGCTCGTGACCGGCGGCGAAACGCTGACGTGGGCGCTCGTCGCGCGCCTGGCCGCGCTTGCGCCGGCCTGTCGCGTGATCAACCACTACGGGCCGACCGAAGCGACGGTCGGTGCGATCGCGTGCGATACGGCGTCGATCCCCGCCGATGCGCGCGATCCCGCGAGCGGCGTGCCGCTCGGCCTGCCGCTGCCGAATGCGCGCGCGCTGGTGCTCGACGCGTTCGGCGCGTGCGTGCCGGCCGGCGCGACGGGCGAGCTGTATCTGGGCGGGCCGGGCGTCGCGCGCGGCTACCTGGGGCGCCCGGCGCAGACCGCCGAGCGCTTCGTGCCCGATCCGTTTACGCCCGGCGCGCGGCTGTATCGCACGGGCGACCGTGTCCGGTTGCGCGCCGACGGCCGTCTCGCGTTCCTCGGCCGCATCGACGACCAGGTGAAGATTCGGGGCTACCGTGTCGAACCGGGCGAGGTGAGTGCGGCCGTGCGTGCGGCCGGGCCGGTCGCGCAGGCCGAAACGCTCGCGATCGAACACGATGGCCGCCTGCGGCTCGCGACGTTCGTCGTGATGCGCGACGGCGCGACCTTCGACGAGGCCGCCGTGCGCGCGGCGCTTGCCGCGAAGCTGCCCGACTACATGGTGCCCGCGCAGTTCGTCGCGCTCGCACGCCTTCCCGTGACCGCGAACGGCAAGATCGATCGTGCCGCGTTGCGTGAACAGGCGGCCGCGCCGGTCGCGACCGCGTCCGGGAATGCGCCGCAGGGCGCGGTCGAAACGGTGCTCGCCGAAGTCTGGCAGGCCGTGCTGAAGGCGCCGCAGGTCGGCCGCGACGACAACTTCTTCGAACTCGGCGGCGATTCGATCCTCGTGCTGCAGGTGATCGCCCGTGCGCGCAAGCGCGGCGTGCGCTTCACGCCGAAGCAGCTGTTCGACGGCCCGACGGTCGCCGAACTCGCACGCATCGCGAAGACAGAGGACGTGGCTGTCGCAGCCGCCGTCGCCCAGCCTGCGGCCGGATCTGCTGCCGGCGCACCGGAGGCAGCGCAGGTCCTGACGCCCGCGCAGCAGCGCTTCTTCGCGCTCGACATCCCGCGCCCGGGCCACTGGAACCAGTCGGTCGCATTCGACGTGCGCGGGCCGTTCGACGCCGATGCGTTCGCGCGCGCCTTCGACGCATTGCTGACCCATCACGACGCATTCCGCCAGCGCTTCGCACGCGGCGCGGACGGCACGTGGCACGCCAGCGATGCCGCGAAACCGTACGACGCGCTGCCTTTCGTCGAAGTCGCCGCACGCGACGAAGCCGACGCGCTCGCGCGCTTCGACGCGTTGCAGCGCCGCCTCGACCTCGGTCGCGGGCCGCTGGCCTGCGCATGCGCGGCTCGCTTGCCGGACGGCTCGACGCAGCTCTATCTGGCGATTCACCATGCGATCGTCGACGGCGTGTCGTGGCGCATCCTGCTCGACGACCTGGACTCGGCCTACCGCGCGGCATGCGAGCGCACGCCCATCCGGCTGTCGCAGCCGGGCCTGCGCGCGGATGCCTGGGCGTCGCGGCTGGCCCGTGCGGCGACGGAACCGGCATCGCCGTTCGCGGCCGAGGCGACGTACTGGGCCGGCATGGCGCAGGGTGACGACGTCGTGCCCGACCATCCCGACACGACGGCGACGAACGCCGATGCAGCCGTCGTCGTGCAGACGATCGACGCGGCATTGACCCGCGCGGCGCTGACCGATGCGCATGCCGCCTATCGCACGCAGACGATCGAATTGCTCGGTGCCGCGCTCGTAATGGCGCTGGCCGGCGCGAGCGGCGCCGCCTCGTGCCGTATCGAACTGGAAGGGCATGGCCGCGAGGCGCTGTTCGACGATGCCGATGCGAGCCGCACGATCGGCTGGCTGACGAGCCATTACCCGGTGACGCTGCCGGTCGCGGCCACCGCGCGCGACACGCTGTGCGCGGTCAAGGACACGTTGCGCGCCGTGCCGCACAAGGGGCTCGGCTTCGGCGTGCTCGCGCACTACGGCGATGCGGCGACGCGCGCGGTGCTCGCCGCCGTGCCGCGTCCGCGCGTCACGTTCAACTATCTCGGCCAGTTCGACGCCCCGCGCGACGCCATGCTCGTGCCGCGCTTCGGCGGCACCGGCGTCGAGCGCGATCCGCAAGGTCCGCTCGGCAATGCGCTCGCGATCCACGCGTACCTCGATACGGATCGCGACGGCGCACGCACGCTGAAAGTGCACTGGGTCTACGGTGCACCGCAATTCGAGCGCACGACGATCGACGCATGTGCCGAACGCTTCGCGGCGGCGCTGCGCGAGCTCGTCGACGCGTGTGCGTCACGCGTCGCGCATCGCGGCGCCGGCGCGACGCCGGGCGATTTCCCGCTCGCGCAGGCCGCCGGTCTCACGCAGGCCGCGATCGAACGCACGCCGCTCGACTGGCGCACGATCGACGACGTCTATCCGCTGTCGCCGATGCAGCAGGGCATCCTGTTCCATGCGCTGTTCGCACCCGGACACGCCAGCTACGTGAACCAGCTCGTCGCGACCGCGGCCGCGCTCGATGCCGACCGGCTCGTCGCCGCGTTCGAAGCGTCCGTCGCGCGCCACGACATCCTGCGCACGAGCGTGATGCCGGACGAAGCCGCGCCGCTGCAGTGCGTGCATCGCCACGCCCGGATGCCGGTCGAACAGCTCGACTGGCGCACGCGCGGCGACACGCTCGACGCCGATTTCGACGCATGGCTCGCGGCCGATCGCGCACGCGGCTTCGACTGGCGCGAGCCGCCGTTGATGCGCCTCACGCTGATCCGCGTGACCGACGACGCATGGCGCGTCGTGTGGACGCGTCACCACGTGCTGCTCGACGGCTGGAGCACCGCGCGCCTGCTGGCCGACGTGCTGCGCGACTATCGCGACCCGGACGCCGTATCGCCGTTCGCGAGCCGCCCGGCACTCCGGTATCGCGACTTCATCGCCTGGCTCGGCACGCGCGACCGCGACGCCGACGAACGCTTCTGGACCGAACGCCTCGCACGACTCGACGCCCCGACGCTGATCGCGGACCGCACGGCCGACCGTGCGGATGCCGACATGGTCACGTGGCGCGCGACGCTCGATGCCGACGCGATGACGCGTGTCGCGCAGACGGCACGGGCGCTGAAGCTGACCGTCAACACGCTGGTGCAGGGCGCATGGGCGCTCGCGCTGCAACGGATGACGCACCAGCCGGCCGTCGCGTTCGGCGCGACCGTCGCAGGCCGTCCCGACGCACTCGCGGACGTCGATTCGGTGCTCGGCCTCTTCATCAACACGGTGCCGGTGATCACCGCGCCGGCGCCGCAGCAACGCGCGGCCGACTGGCTGCAAGCCCTGCAACGCGACAACGCGGCGGCCGCCGAGCACGCGCATACGCCGCTTGCCGACATCCAGCGCTGGGCGCGCGGCGCGGGCGGCGCACTGTTCGACACGCTGGTCGTGTTCGAGAACTACCCGGTCGACGACACGGCGCGCGACGCCGATCCGCGCGCGCTGGTTTTGAGCGGCGTGCGCAGCATCGAAGCCACCGATTTCGCGCTGACGCTCGTGATCGAGAGCGGCGCCGAGCTGACGATCGACTACGGCTACGACACCGCGCGCGTCGATGCGCGGCAGGTCGAAACCTGGCACCGCGCGTTCGCCTGCGCACTCGATGCGCTGGCCCGCACGCCGGATGCGCTGCTCGGCACACTGTCGATCGCCGACGACGCCACCCGCGACGCACTGGCGCGGGCGCAGGACACCGCGCGCACATGGCCGGCTTCGCAACGGCAGCCGCTGCACCTGCAATTCGCCGATGCGGCGCGGGCGACGCCCGACGCGATCGCGCTCGAATACGCGGACGTTCACGGCGGCGTGCATCGCGCGACCTATCGCGAGCTCGACGTCGGTACGTCGCGCATCGCGGCCGCGCTGCGCCGGCGCGGCGTGCGGCCCGATACGCCGGTCGCGCTGTGCGTCGAACGTTCGTTCGACATGGTGATGGCGCTGGTCGGCGTGCTGAAGGCCGGCGCGGCCTACCTGCCGGTCGATCCCGACTATCCGGCCGAGCGCATCGCGTATCTGCTGCGCGACGCGCGGCCGGCCGTCGCGATCACCCAGGCCCATCTGCGCGAGCAGGTCGAGGCGGCGCTGGGCGACGGTGCAACGACGCAGTTGCTGACGGTCGCGGACCTGCTGGCCGATGAAACCGTCGACGAAACGGTCGACGACACCGCCGGCGTGACCGCCGAGGTCGACGACGCACAGCTTGCCTACCTGATCTACACGTCCGGCTCGACCGGCAAGCCGAAGGGCGCCGGCAACACGCACGGCGCGCTCGCGAACCGGATCGCGTGGATGCAGCACGCGTACCGGCTGACGCGCGACGACGTCGTGCTGCACAAGACGCCGTTCGGCTTCGACGTGTCGGTGTGGGAATTCGTGTGGCCGCTGGCGATCGGCGCGAAGCTCGCGATCGCCGCGCCCGGCGACCATCGCGATCCGGCGCGTCTCGCGGCCGCGATCCATGCGCACGGCGTGACGGTGCTGCACTTCGTGCCGTCGATGCTCGCCGCGTTCGCCGCGCATCTCGACGATTTCGCGGCCGCCGCGCAATGCGACAGCGTGCGCCTGATCGTCGCGAGCGGCGAGGCGCTCGCGCCCGAACTCGTCGAGAAAATGGCGCGGCTGCTGCCGCACGCGACGCTCGTCAACCTGTACGGGCCGACCGAGGCCGCGATCGACGTGTCGCACTGGACGTGCGGCCCCGACGACGCGCAGGCGGTCGCGGTGCCGATCGGCCATCCGATCGCGAACCTGCAATTGCACGTGCTCGATGCCGCATGGCAGCCGGTGCCGGCCGGCGCGACCGGCGAACTGTATCTCGCGGGCGCGGGCCTCGCACGCGGCTATCTCGGCCGTCCGGCGCTGACCGCCGAGCGCTTCGTGCCCGATCCGTTCGTACCGGGCGCGCGCATGTACCGCACGGGCGACCTCGCGCGACGGCGTGCGGACGGTGCGCTCGACTACCTCGGCCGCGTCGATACGCAGGTCAAGCTGCGCGGCCAGCGGATCGAGCCAGGCGAGATCGAGGCGCTGCTGCGCGCGGCGCCCGGCGTCAACGATGCGGTCGTGATCGTGCGCGACGAGCAACTGGTCGGTTATGTCGCACGCGGCGATGCGGCCCCGCTCGACCGGGCGGCGCTGCTCGACTCGCTGCGCGCGCAACTGCCGGCCTACATGGTGCCGTCGCAGCTGGTCGAACTCGACGCGTTGCCCGTCACGCCGAACGGCAAGTGCGACCGCCATGCGCTGCCCGCGCCGGTACGCGAGACGACGGCCGAAGCGGCACTCGCGACCGACACGGAACGCGCGCTCGCCGGGATCTGGCAACGCGTGCTGCACGTGGACGCGATCGGCCGCGACGGCGACTTCTTCCTGCTGGGCGGCCATTCGCTGCTCGCGACGCAGGCCCATGCGCAGGCGAACCTGCACTGGGGGCTCGCGTTGCCGCTGCGCACGCTGTTCGACACGCGCACGCTGGCGCGTTGCGCGGAAGCGATCGACGCGGCCTGCGCGGCACGCGGCGCGACCGATGCGGCGAGCGCGATCGACGCGCTGCTCGGCGAACTGGAAACCCAATAAGGACGACGGATGACGAAGGTTCAACCCGACTGGCTGGCGCTCGCGACGCGTTTCGCGCAACTGCCCGACGCGCAGCGCGCGGTGTTCATCGACAAGCTCGGCGCGGCCGGCATCGATTTTCGCGTGCTGCCGATCCCGCCGCGCACGCCGCGCAGCGACCGTGTGCCGGCGTCGTTCGCGCAGACGCGGCTGTGGCTGCATGCGCGGCTGATCGATGCGCCCGACGCGTACCACATCACCGAGCGCCTGGCGCTGACGGGCCCGCTCGACGCGCACGCGTTGCGGCTTGCATGCGACGCGCTGATCGCGCGCCACGAGGCGCTGCGCACGACGTTTGACGAAGCGCCGGACGGCGTCGCGCAAACGATCCACGCGCCGATGCGCTGCCCGTGGCGCGAAACCGGTCTCGAAGCGCTGCCGGACGCGCAGCGCATGGCGCGCGCGCAAGCCGTCGCGACGGCCGAGGAAGCCGAACCGTTCGATCTCGGCGTGGCGCCGCTCGTGCGCGCGCACCTGGTGCGCTTCGACGCGACGCATCACTGGCTCGCGCTGACCGTGCACCACATCGTGTCGGACGGCTGGTCGTCGGGCGTGATGCTCGAGGAACTCGCGGCGTTCTATCGCACGTATGCGTCCGACCGGCCGGTACCGCTCGCGCCGCTGCCGATCCAGTACGCCGACTACGCGCTGTGGCAGCGCTGCTGGCTCGACGCCGGCGAGCGCGAACGCCAGCTCGCGTTCTGGCGCGAACGGCTCGATCCGCAGCGCGGCGTGCTGACGCTGCCGGGCGCGGCCGCACGACCCGCGCGCCGCAGTGCGCGCGGCGCCCGCCACGTGTTTTCGCTCGACGCGCGCATCGGCGCGCAACTGCGCGCATTCGCGGCCGCGTCGGGCGCCACGCCGTTCGCGGTGCTGCTCGCCACGCTCGATGCGCTGCTCGCGCGCGCGACGGGCGATGCGCGGATCTGCGTCGGCGTGCCGGCCGCGAACCGCGAACGCGCGGAAGTCGCCGGCCTGATCGGCTTCTTCGTCAACACGCTGGCGATCGACGTCGACGTGCCCGCGCACGGCGATTTCTCGTCGCTGGTCGCGCGCACGCAGCGTGCGCTCGTCGACGCGCAGATGCATCAGGACGTGCCGTTCGAGCAGGTGGTCGATGCGCTCGGCGTGCCGCGCAGCGCGAGCCACCATCCGCTGTTCCAGGTGATGGCCGCGTACGGCGAGCGTCGCGCGTTGCCGGCGCTCGGCGCGGCGTCGGCCGCGTTGCTGCCGTCCGGTACGCCTTTCGCGAAATTCGACCTGACGCTGTCGGTGGAAGCGACGCCGGACGGCACGTTCGACGCCGCGTTCATCTACGCGCTCGACCTGTTCGATGCGGATGCGATCGAACGGCTGGCCGCGCGCTTCGTCACGCTGCTCGCCGATGCGCTCGCGCGCCCCGACCTGCCGGTCGGCGATCTCGACTGGCTGCCCGCCGCCGAGCGCGCGCAGCTCCTTGCATGGAACGCGCCGGCCGGTGCGACCGATGCCGAGCCGTTCGTGCCCGTGCATGCACGCATCGCCGCGCATGCCCAGGCACGGCCCGACGCACGCGGCGTCGCCGATATCGATCGTGCGTTCACGCGCGGCGAAGTCGATGCGCGCGCGGCCCGCCTGGCGCGCCATCTGGTGGCGGCCGGCGTGCGGCCGGAAATGCGGGTCGGCGTCGCGCTGCAGCGCTCGGTCGACCTGCTCATCGCGCTGATCGCGGTATTGAAGTCGGGCGCCGCGTTCGTGCCGCTCGATCCGGCTCATCCGCGCGAACGGCTCGCGCAGATCGTCGGCGACGCGAACATCGCGCACGTGCTGACCGACGGCGCGAGCGCCGCGTCGCTGCCCGAGCTGCCGGCGCTGCGCGTGTGGCGCGCCGATGAAGTTGCTGCACTCGACGAAGCGGCGCACGTCGTGCTGCCGGACGTGCTGCCGGGGCAGGCGGCCTATGCGATCTACACGTCGGGCTCGACCGGCAAGCCGAAGGGCGTGATCGTCGACCATGCATCGTTCGCGCTGCATTGCGCGGCGATCGCCGAGCGCTACGGCGCCGGCGAGCAGGACGTGTTCCTGCTGTTCCAGTCGGTCAACTTCGACGGCGCGCACGAAGGCTGGTTCTCGCAATACATGTCGGGCGCCGCCGTGTCGGTGACGGCCGACGTGCTGTGGCCGCCCGCGCAGACCTGCGCGATGATGGTCCGCGACGGCGTGACGATGACTTACGTGCCGCCCGGCTGCGCCGCGCAGCTCGCCGAATGGGCGCTCGCGCACGGCGCGCCGCCGACACTGCGGTCGCTGACCGTCGGCGGCGAAGCGACGTCGCGCGAGGCATTCGCGATGCTGCGCCGCGCGCTGCCGAACGTGCGCGTGGTCAACGGCTACGGGCCGACCGAGACGGTCATCACGCCGACGCTGTGGATGTTCCGGCCCGGCGACGATCTCGCGAAGCTCGGCGACGCCGCGTACCTGCCGATCGGTACGCTGGTCGGCGCACGCACCGCACACGTGCTCGACGAGCGGCTGCATCCGCTGCCGGTCGGCGTGATCGGCGAACTGTACCTGGGCGGCGAGGGGATCGGCGTCGCGCGCGGCTATCTCGACCGCCCGGCGCTGACGGCCGAGCGTTTCGTGCCCGATCCGTACGGCGCGCCGGGTGCGCGGCTGTACCGCACGGGCGACCTCGTGCGGCGCCGCGCGGACGGCGTGTTCGACTTCATCGGCCGCGTCGACCACCAGGTGAAGCTGCGCGGGCTGCGCATCGAACTCGGCGAGATCGAGGCGCAGCTTGCCGCGCACGACGCGGTGCGTGAAGCGTGCGCGGTCGTGCACGGGCAGGGCGCACTCGCGCAGCTCGTCGCGTACGTCGAGCTGACCGCCGACGCACGGGCGGCCGCGCAGCCGGTCGAAGCCGCGACGCTCGACGCACACCTGCGCCGCACGCTGCCCGATTACATGGTGCCCGCGCAGCTGATCGTGCTGGACGCGCTGCCGCGCAACGCGAACAGCAAGGTCGACCGCGCACGGCTGCCGGCGCCCGTGCGCGTCGAACGCGCGTACGAAGCGCCGCAGGACGGCGACGAAGCCGCGCTCGCGGCGATCTGGTGCGACGTGCTGAATATCGAGCGTGTGGGCCGGGGCGATCACTTCTTCGATCTCGGCGGCCATTCGCTTGCCGCCGTGCGCGTCGCGACGCGCGTGGCCGAACGGCTCGGCCGCGACGTGCCGGTGCGCGCGCTGTTCGAAGCGCCGGTGCTCGCGCAGTACGCCCGTCAGGTGGCCGATGCGCCGCGCGCCGCGCATGCCGGTGCCGCGGCGCCGGGCGTTGCGGTGGCGAAACCGGACGCCCACGGCGTGTGGCCGCTGTCGCCCGCGCAGCTCGGCCTGTGGTTCCTGTGGCGCGCGCAGCCGGACAGCGCCGCGTACAACATTCCGGTCGCGCTGAGGGTGCGCGGCCCGCTCGACGTCGATGCGCTGCGTGCGGCCTTCTCGGATGTCGCGGCCGTGCATCCGGCGCTGCGCGCGCGGCTCGTGGCGCGTGACGGCGCGCTGCCGGGCCAGCGGATCGACGCAGGCGTTTCCGTCGAACTGCCGGTGATCGACCTGTCGGCGCAAGCCGATGCGCTTGCCCGCGCGGCGGCGCTGACCGACGAGGATGCGCTCGCGCCGTTCGACCTCGCGGCCGATGCGCCGCTGTGGCGCGCGCGGGTGCTGCGGCTCGGCGCGGACGATCACGTGCTGTCGCTGACGATTCATCACATCGTGTCGGACGGCGAATCGATCGAGCTGTGGCTCGATGCGGTTCGCGCGCGCTATGTCGCCCGCGTGCAGGGCGGTGCCGTGGCGGCCGGGGAGATCGTCCAGCCGGTCGCCCGGCCGCTCGTGCTGCCCGCGCCGTGCCATCCGGCCCGCGTCGCTTACTGGCGCGATGCGCTGGCCGACCTGCCGGCGCGCCTGCTGCCGCAGCGCGCCAACGCGCCGGCCGTGCCGCAATGGCGCGCGGCCCGCATCGCGTTCGAATTCGACGGCGCGTTGATCCGCGCCGCACGCGATACGGCATCGGCCGCGCACGCGACGCTGCCGATGCTGCTGCACGCGGCGCTCAACACCGCCTTGTTCCGCGCGACGGGTGCGGCCGACCAGCCGGTCGGCGTGCTCGCGTCGACGCGCGAGCTGACGGGCGACGCGGCCCGCGAGGCGCTCGGCCTCTTCATCAATTCGGTCGTCGTGCGCACGCGGATCGACCCGGCCGCGCGTCGCGCGGACGTGCTGGCACAGGTGCGCGACACGGCACTCGCGGCCTATGCGCACGCCGACGTGCCGTTCGCGGACGTCGTCGCGGCGCTGCGCGCGCCGCGTGCCGCGCAGGCCAATCCGCTGTTCCAGGTGATGTTCAACTACCTGCGCCCGACCGGTGCCGCCGCGCGCGACTGGGCCGGCCTGTCGCTGGCCGGGTTCGACGAGGTGCGCCATCGCGTCGTGTTCACGCTGGAGCTGGACGTCGTCGAGCATCCGGACGGGCGCGTGAGCGCCGCGTTCTCGTATGCGGATGAACTGCTCGACCGCCGCTTCGTCGATGCGCTCGTCGACGTTTACCACGACGAAGTCGCGCGCTTCGCCGGCGCGTCGGAAGCCGCGCTCGGCGCGCCCGACACGCATGCCGCTGCGCAAGCGTCGCCGCGCGCGCCCGCGGCAGGCGACGCACGCGCCGCAACGTCGTCACGCGCACCGCATGCGGCTGCCGCGCTCGCGGCGCTGTGGTCCGACACGTTCGCGACGGCCGCGCCCGAGCCCGATGCCGACCTGTTCGAAGCGGGCGCGACGTCGTTCGACGTCGTGCGCTTCGTCGACGCGGCCAGCCGGGCCGGTCACGCGCTGACGGTCGCCGACCTGTTCGCGTCGCCGACCTTCGCGGCACTCGGCGCGCGGCTCGAGGCATGCACGGAAACGGGACAGGAGGAACGCCATGCTGGCTGAAGTGCGTCCGGACGGATTCACGATGCTCGACACTTATCGCCTCGCGTTCGCGGACGGCCTGTTCGCCGTGCGCGACGGCGCGGAGATCCGCGTCGCGCAGGGCGACGGCATCGGCGCGCAGCTGTTGCGCGCGCAACTCGGCGACGACGGCGCGCTGCGCCTCGTCGCATACAACCATCGCGCGTCGCCGGCCGACCAGCGGCGTGCGCTGCTGGCCGCATTGGCCGCGGCGTTTTCCGACAGCGCGCGCCACGCGTCGATCCGGCTCGACCCGGCCGCGTGGCCGGCGGTCGCGCTCGATGCGCTGCGCGCGAGCGGCGTGCTCGCCGACGCCGGCCGTTGCATGCGCGAAGGCTGGGCACAGCAGGCCGACCTGTGGCTCGTCGGCCCGCATCTGCCGTGCGCGACGCTGCCGGTGTTCACCGACGGCCGCCGCCATCCGCGCCGGCCGCCGGCGCCGCGCGGCGAAGTCTATGCGCGCGACCTGCCGGCGCTCGGCGTGCGCTTCACGCTGCGCGGCTGGCAGCCGGCCGAGGATGCCCAACGCGTCGCGCGCTGGTTCGACGAGCCGCGCGTGCGCGACGGCTGGCCGGGCGCGCAGCCTGGCGTGGACGGCGGGCAGGGTGCCGCGCCGGATGCCGACCCGCACGTCATACCGCTCGTCGGCTGCTTCGACGGCGAACCGTTCGCGTATTTCGAGGCGTTCTGGCTGAAGGAAGACGCGCTCGCGCCGCACGTCGCGGCGCGCGACTACGACCGCGGGCTGCGGATGCTGGTCGGCGAATCGCGCTGGCGCGGCCCGCATTGCGTGGCGGGCTGGCTGCCGTCCGTCGTTCATTACCTGTTTCTCGACGACCCGCGTACCGAAGCGGTCGGCTGTGCCGTTCCGGCCGGCCACGCGCGGGTTGCCGACCATCTCGCGCGGCATGGCTTCGCGCGGCAGCGCCGTCTCGCGCTGGCCGACGCGCAGCCGCTGTGGATGCGCACGCTGCGCGAGACGTTCTTCTCCGGCCGTCACGTCTGACGGGCCGGATTCACCGACAAGGGAGCTGAGACATGCAGAGAGAAACCGTATTCGACCTGATCGGCGTCGGCTTCGGGCCGTCGAATCTGGCGCTGGCCGTGCGCCTCGCGGAGCGCGGTGGCGCACGTACGCTCGCCCATTGCTTCGTCGAGCGCCAGCCTGAATTCGGCTGGCATCGCGGGATGCTGCTCGACGACTGCCGGATGCAGATCTCGTTTCTGAAGGATCTCGTCACGATGCGCGATCCGAAAAGCCGCTACACGTTCATCAACTACCTGTTCGAACGCGGCCGGCTGAACGAATTCGTCAACCTGAAGAACTTCTACCCGACCCGCGTCGAATTCCACGACTACCTGAGCTGGGTGGCCGACGCGTTCGACGATCGCGTCCATTACAGCGAGACCGTGCTGGGCATCGAGCCCGTGCGCGGCGACGGCGCGCGGATCGACGCGCTGCGCGTGCTGTCGCGCGACGCCGCCGGCCACGAGCGCCAGCGCGTCACGCGCGCGCTGTCGGTCGGCGTCGGCGGTACGCCGGCGATCCCGGACGCGTTCGCCGCGCTCGGCCGCGACCGCGTGATCCACTCGTCGTCCTACCTGACCGACGTCGACCGGCTCGTCGCATCGCCGGACGGCGAGCGCCGCCGCGTCGCGGTGATCGGCGCGGGGCAGAGCGCGGCCGAGGTGTTCATCGATCTCGCGCGCCGCTTCCCGCATGTCGACGCGAGCCTCGTGATGCGCGCGGGCGCGCTCAAGCCGGCCGACGACAGCCCGTTCGTCAACGA
>Ga0209566_100728_pt1 | contig 18538 bp, 24 predicted proteins | sample Araplavi_mTSA_r2_2_FD_184287 | JGI IMG/M metagenome (GOLD analysis project Ga0209566, IMG submission 184287) | Arabidopsis root microbial communities from North Carolina, USA - plate scrape CL_Cvi_mTSA_r2 (SPAdes) (version 2) | ecosystem: Host-associated > Plants > Roots > Endosphere | place...
CCTGTATCAATTAATGGAACAAATCAGAAGATCCAGTGTGGATGATATCAAACTGAGGACGACTCAGATTGGTAATACGAAAGTTTTAGAGAAACGTTGTACGCCATGCAGGGAGTGGAGACCGCTGAACGACTATCAGGATCAAAACAAGGGCGTTCACAATGAATCCAACTGCGCTTTATGCCGACATCAATTAGTCGCTGTCAAATAACTATTAGCTATCTCTCAGTAATTATTGCCTACACATAAAGGAGCCGAACTCATTGAAAAAGCAAACTATTTGTTTCGTTGGTGCCGCGTTCGCGGGTCTCTCCCTGCTATTCGCCCAAGCTGTTCCCGCATCAGCCGATGTCGCATCAACAGCTACTGTGAATAAGTCGGTAAATTTCCGTGCCGACGCCAACACCAATGGCAAAGTCTATGGACGTATTCCTGCAGGAACCGTCCTTCCCGTCGAATCCGCAAACAACTATTGGGTGCTGGTTGACTATAATGGAAAGACCGGATATGTATCACGCAGCTACGTGACCCTCCAGGGGAACATGGATTCGCCCGTACCCGATCCAACACCGATACCGGTACCGGCAACAGCACCGGATCCTGTTTCGAATCCAACGACATCAATGGATACAGGCTCCAACATCGTTAATATAGCGAAAACGTATCAAGGCAAAGTGACTTACCAATTTAACAAAAACGATCCTGCACATTTGATTCTAGACTGCTCCTCATTTACGAAGATGGTTTACACCAATGCCGGTGTGAACCTGAAATGGGGATCTAAAGCGCAAGCAACCCAAGGCTCCGCCATCAGTAAAAACAACCTTCAGCCAGGTGATCTTGTGTTTTTCAGCGTGAATACACCTGGAGCGATTAACCACGTCGGCATTTATGTGGGGAACGGCCAGTTCATCAACAATCTGCCTGACCAAGGTGTCGTCATCACGGATATGAACAGCGCATACTGGACAAGCCATTACATTTCGGCACGACGCGTGCAATAAGCACAAAGCCCCCTGGATCTTGATCATCCAAGGGGCTTTGTGCGGATTCACTACCCGGTCATAATCCGTTCAACGGGATAATGGTAGTTGGCATCCTCTTGTTTGCCGCGAAGAAAGAAGAAGCAAGTGGTCAAGCCGATTCTTCCGAGGAACATTAACACCATCAGAATGCATTGGGAGAATACGCCAATCTCCGGTGTAATGCCCGTAGACAAACCGACCGTCCCGAATGCTGAGCATACTTCGAGGATGATCGCGATCAGCGATAGCTGCTGGTTGCAGATTCCTATTGCTACAACAGATATCACACACAGCATCGTGGCCAGCAGCGTAATCGCCAGCGATTTCATAATATCGTCCGAATGCAGCTCGCGGCGAAAGATCCTGATGGAGCGGTAGCCTCTGGCGTACTGATACAAGAACAGCAGATTAATGGCAAACGTCGTCGTCCGAATACCGCCTCCAACAGAGTTGGGCGATCCGCCAATAAACATGAAAATGCTCATCAGAAGCAGCGTCGGCACCGCTAGATGGTTAATATCCAATGTCGTAAGGCCTGCACTCCTTGTGGTCGCTGTCTGGAACAAGGCATAGAAGAAGCTCTCGTGCCACGACATCCCCTTCAAATAATGCTCATTTTCGAACAGCAGCATGAGCACTGTGCCGAATACAAGCAGCAGCCCATAGGTGATCGTCGCGATTTTGGTAAATAGCGAAAACCGAAACGTATGCCATGTCCCCATTCTCAGATGGGTGACAAACGCTTTTATTTCTATTAATACAGGAAAGCCGATGGCGCCGAAAATAATAAGAACGATCGTGAGCACCTGAACAAAGTAATCATTGGCGTACGGAATCAAGGATTGCCCGGTGATGTCCATACCGGCGTTCGTCGTTGCACTGACCGAAGCAAATAAACCTTGAAGAAACGCCTCTTGCCAAGTGGCATAATATCGCATAAAGCGAATCCCGAAGATCAGCCCCCCAACCAGCTCGGTCAGCAGCGTGATGAGTAATATTTCTCTCATGAAATGAACGAGTCCCGACAGCGCGAATTGATTATTGTCGACCATGATCAGATGGCGCTGCCATAAGCCGATTCGCCCGGCCCAACAGCAGCCAAAAAAACGTGCTCATCGCCATGATGCCAATCCCTCCGAACTGCAGCACCAGCATGATGACAAAATAGCCGAATACGCTGTACGTTTCAGCCACATTACATACAGCGAGCCCAGTGTCGCTGGCCACACTGACGGCCGTAAAGACGGTGTCGAAGAACGTTATGTGGACGCCTGGCTTATGTACCGCAGGGATGCTGAATAATAAGACGGATATGACCATCGCCAACAAATAATAGCCCGTAATCACTTGAGCTGGGGATCGCTGCTCGATCCAAGCCCATAAGGTGTTCCGTTTGGATAACATTCTCCCCCTCCTAAAGCCGTATGCGCTGTGAGATATTACTTCCATTGTCCCCTGAAAATCGCATCAAATTCGCTGCCCTAGAAAACAATAGATGGTATCCGCTGCGAAAGGAGCAACATCCATGCATCACCTACACGTGTTTTGGCTAGAAATTGTGTTTATTTTGCTCGCTGTCGTTGCCATCTGGTATTCGTTTTCCAATTTTACGAATGTGAAAAGAATTTTCATCGGCCGGCCCTTGCGGACCAAAGAGCTTCACGCGCAGCATACCAAGCTCTTCTGGCTGATTGCCCTTCCCATCCTATCAGCGGATCTGTATTCGTCCGTTGCCTATGGTCCTGAATCGGGCATGACGGAGCTTGCCGGTTTAGGCGGATCTGCGAAATGGATCATTTTACCGATCACCATCTCAACCATCGTTCTGCTGGCGATTCTCATCCTCTCTTACATTATGGGCGTCATCGCCTACCCGAGCGGCGGCGGTGCCTATGCCATTGCCAAAGATAATTTCAAGAAGCCCTTTCCTGCTTTGTTGGCTTCCAGTGCCTTGCTTGTCGACTATGTCCTAACCGTAGCGGTCTCCGTCTCAGCGGCGGTCGAGGCGGTATCTTCCGCGTATCCGGTGGTGGCGCCTTATGAAACGATCATTGCCATCGTCTGCGTCTGTCTGCTCGTGATCATTAATTTACGCGGCATTGCAGAATCCGCTAAAGTATTTGCCTGGCCGACATTCGTCTTTATGGGATGCATGCTTTTATTAATCGCGGTCGGCATCATCTATGAATTCCGTCATGGCTTTGTGACCGCAAACACGCCTCCCTTCGGAACGGCTGCACAAGGGATGTCCACTTTGCTGATCTTAAAAGCTTTCAGTTCCGCCTGCTCGGCTTTAACCGGGATCGAAACGATATCCAATGCCGTGCCTGTTTTTCGCGATCCACAGCAAAAAAGCGCCATAAAGACATATATCGCGCTTGGCGTTGTCACGGCCGTTACTTTATTAGGCTTTGCCTATCATCTCTACATACAAGGTATCGCGCCGGATCCCCATAACACGATGCTTTCTCAATTGGCAGAAGTATATTATGGACATGGCTTGCTGTACCAACTCTTGATATGGTCAACGTTTATCGTCTTAATTTTAGCTGCGAACTCCACATTTACCGGTTTCTCGCAATTGGCAGCTATTGTTGCCGCAGACGGCTTTTTACCGCGGGCACTGACGAATCGCGGTGACCGGTTAGGCTACTCGAATGGCATCTTCGTTTTGGCCGGATTAGCGATCCTGCTCATTATCGCTTTCCGCGCGCACACGAATGCGCTCATCCCGCTGTATGCGATAGGCGTATTCCTTTCGTTCACAGTAGCCCAGATCGGCCTGCTACGCCGCTGGCGAAAGGTGAAGGGGGCCAAGTGGCGTGTCAAATTCGTGATCAATCTGATCGGTTCGATCATCACCGCACTCGTTGCTGTTATATTTGCCTTTACCAAATTTGTGGATGGCGCTTGGGTCGTCTTAATCGTGCTGCCATTGTTGATTGTTTTATCGCTATTGATTAAAAGGCACTACACGCAAGTCGCTTTCGAGTTAAAGATAGATCCCAAGGAAACACGTCCCACGGCCCATCGCATCATTACGATTGTACTCGTTTCCGGCGTTCACCGCGTGGTCAACAACACCATGTCTTTTGCGAAAAGCTTCGATACTGATACCATCGCGGTATATGTCGGTTTCGACGATGAATCCATTGCGAAGATGGAGCAGAAATGGGAGGATTGGGGCAACCCCTGCCGCTTGGTTGTGCTCCGCAGCCCCTATCGCTCCATTCTTGAGCCGATCTCCCGCTTTATTCAAGCTTTAGAGAAATGGGAGGGCGGGGCCCCTGACCATATTCACCTCGTCATCCCGCAGTTCATCCCCAAAAAATGGTGGCATAATGTTTTGCATAACCAAAACGCGCTGCTCCTTCGCGCCTGGTTTTTTAGAAATAAAAAAGTCATTATTACTTCTGTGCCCTACCATCTGACCAAATGATAGAAACCGGCATCCGTTCACAGGATGTCGGTTCTTTCGTTCTTTGCAACAATAAAAAAGGACCCCTAAGGGTCCTCCCGACGGAGAATAGATTGTTGGTACTTGAGCTTTGATCCTTACTCGGCTCGGTCTCTACCTTATAACATTATTGCAGTACGGGACTACATTAATGAGTCTTTGGCACATCTCCTCGCTTCTATATGGAATCAATGACATCTTCCCTGGTGTACATTGTCTACGACACAACACCTCTCTGTTGCTCCGTCGATAATTAGAATGTCCGCTTTCTTCAATTAATATGTAAAGGAATTGTAAAATCTCATTCACAAGCCACGCCGTCATGATCCCCGTCTAACTTGCTGCTGTAACCGGGGTCTCCCCGATGCAGCGGCGCCTTCCCCGCAGCGCGTACAGCCGTACAATTCGGATAGCTGATCGTCGCTTCGCTTGACGCATCTTGAGTAGGCCGGGGCTCTGGCCCCCCAGTCGACTCCGCCTTTTTGACCACTTCCGGATGATAACCGTCCGATTTGGCATAATCTTCGATGCTCCAGATGCCAATTCCTGCTTGCTGCGCCTTTTTCTGAAGGTCTCGGAAGTGATCCACATATTTAACATCCGGGGGAAAGATCGCCAGCCGGGCGAGGCCTTTCTCCAGTAGCATTTCGTTCACCATCTGATCATCGAGCCATACATACCGCAGCAGCCGGCCATATTGGTCACGGTCGGACACATCTTTCTCAAGCTTGACCTGCTTCCCTTCAAGCGTCTTCTTGGTATAAGCCGAAGCTTCCGGACCGAAAGGCTGAACTGGCTTGGTCGGATGCTTGGTCTCCGGCGTATCCACCAGGATCATGCGAACGGTCTCCTTCTTCTGCCCGATCAGCACCTCAATCGTATCACCATCAATGACGCGGTTCACCGTTGCAGCGATCTTCGAATCTGCAGCAGCGCGCGGCGCTAAGACCGGTTTCGCTTCATGCTCACCCGCTTGTTTCGTGCAACCGCTGATCACGATCGCGAGTGCGATGATACTGGCGACGCCTGGAAGCAGCTTATTGATTCTTGCATGCTTGAACATGAATGCACCTTCCTGGAACGAATTAAGTGTATATTTTAACATACACTTAACGGCTTTCATAGCTGCAAAGAAGCCAAAAAGCCCGAGATCACCTCGGGCGCTTCTTGGGGTACCTTTAATCCTGATCAATTAACCAATATGCCTCCATGTTGATATCAAATACAACGATACGTCCCTCACGATCATCATCCATATCATTGATTTCCGTATGAGGCAACGATTTCTCAACCCCGGATTCCCTATGCTTAACCCGATATTCCATGCGGTTCACCTCAACCCAATAAAATCCTCAAACACTCGTCCATTGGAGGAATAAACATATTCTTCTTCATGCATACTAATCGTACATCGAAGTGAACCTATTGCCTAATGGATGTTGAAGGAAAAAGGACTTGCGCCTTTTTTCAAATAGATAAAGCAAAGGAAGTATGAATCCATGGAAAATGAAAAAAATAGCTCCAATTACCAACCTGACATTACGAACTACGATTATGTTTGGGGAAGCGACCAGAGCGAGTATGTGAAAGACAATTCGACTTCAATGGAGTCGGAGCAAGAGCAAATGGAATAGAACCAGTATGCACTCTTTCGTCATGAAGGGGTGTTTTTTTCATAAAAAAAGAACCCTAATGGGTCCTTACGTAAGATTGGTCGAGCCGCTATCGCTGCTGCTGCTGCCGCCCGAACCGCTGTCGCAGCTTCCTCCACTATCACTCCAACTGCTTGAATCACCATTATCGCGGCTGCCGTTATCATAATCGCCGCCATTCCCGCTATCAGGCGTATATCCGGCAGAAGCGTCCATCCTCTGCTCGTGTTGTTGAAGATGATGCTGATGATGTTGAAGATGATGTTGGTGCTGCAAATTAGAACCTGAATGGGAATTGGACATATACGATGACTTGCTTCCGTCAGATCCAGACGCCTGTTTAATCAATGACAAAAAAATGCCCGCAATGACAAAGACAAAGAAAACGCCGAAAATCTCCACACCTCTCACCCCACTTTCCCTAACACGCTAACCATTCACAAATAAGTAAATTATACCATAAAATTGTTAGTTGCTGGATAAAAATTCTGAATAATTGATGGCAATTTTTTCAGTCTTTCATAAAATTCATCATTATTATCCATGCTATGGAAAATCAGTTCAGGGTGAGGTCGATAAGGTATGATCCTAACGCTATTTGTATCCATCAGCTGGATCCTCGGGGCAATCGCCATCGTGCTCAAAGACAAGTTCCTCCGCCAGGAATTTGCCTTTACCTGGACTGTCGCCAATTTCATCAATACGAATTTATTCTACCTATTCGGAGAAAGGTTTCACTTCTTTGAACTGTCGAAAAATCCGCTCTGCTACGTCTCCTTCTCATTGATTCAAAGCGTCATTACGCCGCTTTTTATCGCGATCATGATCAATCTGCGGCCGTTAGCCCGCTCAACTTCGGCACAAGCCGCCCTGCACATCTGATCGATCTTGTTTTTGATTGGCATCGAGGCGCTAACCGTATCCCTTACGATCATCATTTACAGCGGACTCCTGAAGTATATTTATTTTACTGCGTACAAGCTGGTTCTGTTTTACTTCCAAATCTTCGCCCTTAGCGTATTTAGAAGGAGGTGTAAGCCGACTTGAAATCGCCGATCCCTTTTGTGGAAAAAGCGTTCAATTTAAACGACTGGTTCGTGCTTGGCAGTATCGCCATAGCCTACCTTATCATCACCTTGCTGCCCAAGCGGTTTACGAAGGCGCAAACCGTGTTGATTTATATATTTTGCCCGACGACCGCGGCAATGCTGGATAATTCAATAGGGGGCCACATCTTTGACTTCTATGACATTATGGATGGACCCGCCTACACCGTGATGGATTTTGTCGTTTATTTTCTATATGCTCCGTTTGGCTATTTCTTCCTTTATTTCTATGAGCGGTTGCATATTCATGGATTGAAGACCGTCGTCTACATTCTCATCTGGACCTTTGTGGCAGTCGGTTTTGAAAGCCTCTGTTGGATCTGTGGTGTATTTCATTATAAACATGGTTATGGCATTGAATATTCCTTTTGTGTGTATCTGGGTTCACAAACGGCGACCGTCCTATTCTACCATTTTATTGCCGATCGGCCGGGGGAATCCTCATCTTTACACTAACGCAGCCTGGGACTCCTTCTTGCGCTTCGCGATCCTTATCGCCATTAAGGCGGCAATCACACAGATTAGCCCCGCACTGAAAAAAGTCGTTGAATAAGTCCCCGTCCATTCCCGCATAACGCCAGCGAGGAAAGCGGCGGCAGATGCGCCAATCTGGTGGGCAACGACCACCCAGCCGAAAACCATGCCCGCCTTCTCTTTACCGAATTCTTGACCCGCCAGCTTCACCGTCGGCGGCACTGTCGCGATCCAATCGAGTCCGTAGAAGACGGAGAAGATGAACAGGGAGGATTGCCCCCCATCCAAGGCGTAAGGCAGGAACATTAAGGAAAGCCCGCGCAGCCCGTAATACCAGAACAGCAGCTTGCGAGAGTCAAAACGATCCGTCAACCAGCCGGATAATGTCGTTCCAACCAGGTCGAACATTCCCATCAAGGCGAGCAGTCCAGCCGCCATCACTTCGGGAATGCCATGATCGCCGCAAGCCGGAATCAGATGCGTACCGATCAAGCCATTGGTCGAAAATCCGCAAAAGAAGAATGTGCCGGCCAGCAGCCAGAACGTTTTGTTCGTCATCGCCTGACGCAAGGTCGCCAGCGGTGTGAGAAAGATGCTGCCCTGAAACGGGTCCGGCTTCACGAGCTCATCCGCCCCGTAGGCGGCGACGCCTTTCTCGAACGGATGATTCCGCATCCAGATCGCCACGATTACCATCACCAGAGCAATTACGCCTACAGCCGTGTAGACCGCATATCGCCAACCGTTCTCGACGGTGATGTGCGCCAGCAGCGGCAGGAACAGCAGCTGCCCTGTCGCGGCGCTGGCTGTGAGCATGCCGACCACAAGCCCTTTGCGTTTGGCGAACCAGCGGTTCGCAACCGTCACGCCGAGGACGTTGGCCATCATCCCGGTCGCCAGCCCGGAGACAACGCCCACAGCAGCTCATACTGCCAAAGCTGCTTCATGAGCGGGGTCAGCGCCATGCTCAAGGCCAAAACGGCCAGCGAGATGACCATCGTGCGGCGGATACCGAACTTGGATAGAATAGCCGCCGAGAATGGTCCCATCAACCCATACAGAAAGATGCCGACGGAGATGACGCCTGAGATCGAGCTGCGGTCCCAGCCGAACTCTTTCTCAAAGGGAATCATCAGAATACTTGGCATGGAACGGATTCCAGCAGATACGAGAAGTGTAATAAAAGCGATAAGGACAACAATCCAACCGTAATGCCACGAGGACGACGAACGTTTAACTTGGGTTTCCATTTGTTTCACTCCAATTCTTTCTTTTAGTTGTACATACAAAATATAAAAGAGAAAAATAGTTATTTCTCCAGCGCTTCACTCGCTGCCTCAAGGCTAAACGAAAGCTGCTTCGACGCCTCAACACCAAGAATATCGTGATATCTGCGCTCAAAATTCTTCGCGGACTGAACAATCTTGTCATTCAATTGCTGGCCCTTCTCCGTTGGATAGACAAGCACCGTCTTCCCTTGCACCTTGCGCTGGGCTAACTGTTTGACTTCCAGCTTATCCATGAATCGGGTCAATGTTGATGGCGCAATATACAGCATCTCAGCCAGATCCTTTTGAGAGACCCCTGGCTCAGCATTAATAATCCGAATAATAAAGCCATACATCGGAGTTAAGCCGGTTCCGGCGAATTCCTCTTCTGCGATGCGGGTAATCACTCGACTCAGCCGATTGACATTAAAATAAAGACATTTCTTGAGGAATTCATGTTCCATCTCTGTCCCTCCTTGCTGCAACATTCAGTCTTGCCCAAAATAATCGGCCAACCCGTCAAGATGGTTCCACACTTCATGAGCCGTTTGCGCTGCAGCGATCTTCGCCGCGGGAACCATGGAAAGCTGGGCCGCCACGATCCGTTTGCCGGGGTTATCCGCGATCAGCTTCACCAATCCATCAGCTACTGCCTGGGTGTACTCATTCTTCTTTCCTTGCATAATCAGGTCAAACGTGTGCTCGAGAAGCCACGGCTCCATCTGGACTGCAATCCCCTTCTTGCTAAAGTCGTCCCGCCATTGCTTCATCGTGCCTTCTACCGTGGCCGGGTTCGTAAACGCGACCAGCACCGGTTCCTGCGATTCGCCGATTCGCTTCAGCAAAGGCTCATCAATCTTAATAACAGGAATGGCATAACGATGAAGCTCCGGCTGGATGACTGCGGTAAAGAAGGTGCAGGTGACTAAAATAGCGTCAACATGACACCTGGATATCCATTCAAGCGTCTCCGCTACTTTCTTCTCCACCATCTCGCCAGAAAAGTCCGCATCCCGCTTCATCCGATCGAGACCCGGGTCAACAAAATGGATACATTCCACGCCGAGATGACCGAGAGCTCGTTCGATGTGCTCGATATTGGAATAGTGTGCATGGAAGCAGCCGATTTTTGTCATATGCCACCTCCTCCGATTTGCAAGGATTGTAGCACGACTACTTACTTTTTGTAAATATGCAAATCAGCATGACTTACGAAATCAAATTTTGCTCCAATAACTGATCAAAAATAATTTGGCTCACCGCAGATACACGGTCCCTATCTTGATAAGTCAGATAGACGCATTGCTCGATCTCGGAAGCCGGCTGCAGTTCGCCTGTAAATTCCGCGAGATAGCAAGTCATTCGGACCATGACGCCTTCAGGCTTGCCGTCAGCTTGCGCTTCAAAGGTGCCATAATATTGAATGGAGTCCGGCGTGATCTGAACGGACAGCTCCTCTTCGATTTCCCGGATCAGCGTTTGCCCGTCCGATTCCCCAGCTTCTCTTTTCCCGCCCGGGAAGTAATACGTATCCTTGCCTTTCGAACGGGCACCGAGCACCTGGCCTTCCACGATATGGATCCAGGCAATTTTATCAATTGCAGCTTGTGCGGTCATGATTTATTCTCTCCTTTATAACTACAGCTTACAACTTACTAGTTCAACATATGATTGTATCATAAACGGCTGCTTGCTGCATAAATGTAGCAATTTCATGGCGAAGAGAATGTCATTTGCCAATTTGTGGTATACTTTAAACGCGCATTTTAAAGCATCAACCATCTTGGAACTGAGGAGGAAAGCATATTGGCACATATCATTCTGCTAGTCGTCATCTTGCTCGTCATCGCTTTGCCACTGATCCTATTTTTCGGATACATGTATGCCTTATCCAAGCAGCCCAAGCACTCGATCATCCGTTCTCACCCGTTTCTAGGATGGATGCGCTACCTGCTGGAGAAGCTGGGGCCGGAATTCCGGCAATACTGGTTTGACAGCGACACCGAAGGGAAGCCATTCTCACGGGCCGACTTTGTCGGACTCGTCTATGCGGCGAAATACCGAACAGATTTAATCTCGTTCGGCGGCAGGCGCGATTATGAGAAGCCCGGCTATTATTTATCCAATACCATGTTTCCCAAATTGACTAGCGAGCTGCTAGTGGATAATGAAACCCTGGTCCCTGGCAGGAAATATGTCATCACCGATGAAGGCTTGTTTACCCGCAAAGAAAAGACGGTTGACGAGCAAGTCAAGCCTTGGCTGCTGCACGACTCGGATGTCATCGTCGTCGGTGAAGGTCGTAGGCACCCTTGGCGGCTAAAAGGCATGTTCGGCGCGTCTGCCACATCGTTCGGCGCTGTCGGCGAGCATTACATCCAATCTACGGGAAGCGGCGCTTTGATGGCCGGCGGCTCATGGATCAATACCGGCGAAGGCGGTGTTGCGGACGTCCACCTCGCGACCGGCGTCGATGTCATCTCACAGATCGGTCCAGGCTTGTTCGGCTTCCGCGACAGTACCGGTAAATTCTCGATCGAAGAATATACGAACAAAGCGAGTATCCCGAATATTAAAGCGTTCGAGTTGAAATTTCATCAAGGCGCCAAAATCAGAGGCGGACATCTTGAAGGAACCAAGGTCAACGAAAAAGTCGCTGCCGCCCGCTTGGTGCCGATCGGCAAAACCGTGAATTCGCCCAACCGCTTCGAGTTTCTGACGAACCCGGAGGAAGCGCTGCGGTTCATACAGAGCCTGCAAGAGGCCGGTGGCAAACCGGTCGGCATTAAAATTGTCGTGGGCGATCCGCAAAGGCTGGAACCTTTATTCCAAGCGATGCTGGCGCTCGACATTTATCCGGATTTCATTACGGTTGACGGTTCGGAAGGCGGGTCCGGCGCAACGTTCAAGGCGATGGCTGACGGCATGGGCTTGCCGCTCTTCTCCGCCCTGCTCATTCTGGATGATACCGCTCGTAAATTCGGCGTTCGCCAGCGTTTCAAAATTTTTGCCTCGGGGAAACTGATCACCCCGGACAAGGTAGCCATCGCGTTGGCGCTTGGCGCTGATTGTGTCAATTCCGCACGCGGCTTCATGATGGCCAACGGCTGCATTATGGCCTTGCAGTGCCATACGGGCAAGTGTCCGACCGGCATTACGACGACCGATGCCAAGTATCAGGAGGCGCTGGCTCCCGAAGAGAAGCAATGGCGCGTGATGAACTACATTCTGCAGCTGCGCGAAGGCTTGTTCTCCCTGTCCGCGGCCTGCGGTTTGGAAAGCCCGCGTGGTCTGACGCGCGAGCATGTCGTATTCACCAACGAAAGCGGCCAAAGCGTCCGCATTGCCGATTTGTTCCCTTACCCCGAGCCCATCTAGCAGCCTGCACCAAAAAATAGATTATCGTAATAGGATAAGAGTCCGCTCAGAATCTATCAATCGCCATACACTGTACTATCCTTAATATAAAGGAGGGACACCAAGATGGATGAATTCATCAGAATGATGGGCGGTAAAAAACATAGCAAATTCCGTTTGGACAAAATCGTAGTTTCCCTCGTATTTAAGAAGAAAAAAAGGCGTTAATGGCTGGAGCCCAGCCGTCCAAAAAAGAGCGCGACGATCTGAATCCTTAGGTCGGCGTGCTCTTTCTTTGTGTTGGAAGAAGTTTACTGCGTATCCATCACCCTACTAAAGATGATTCATTGTATCCATGGTAGAATAACACTTGTTACACATTCAACTGCCAAATATGGAAATAAAGGATGGTTCATAAATGATCAAAAAAGTACTTACTGCTTCAGCGCTTGCGGTATCCCTGCTCTTATCCAGCACCGTAATGACCGCAACCCCGGCATCGGCATCGGAAATCTATGCAACAAACGGCCACATTCCGGTCAATATTGCACAAACTTATATCGGCAAAGTTCATTATCAATTCGGCGCCAGAGACCCGCAGCACCTGGTCTTCGATTGCTCGGCATTCACGCAATTCGTGTTTCAAAAAGCCGGCCGGCAGCTCCCTTGGGGATCTCAAGCACAGACGAGTTACGGTTCGAGCGTCCCTTCCAAGTCGCAGCTGGCGATCGGGGATTTGGTCATGTTCAGTACATCGAATCCAGGGCATATTAACCACGTTGGCATATACATAGGCAATGGACAATTCATTTCCAACACCAAATCATCCGGCGTCACGATCTCCTCGATGAACACGGGATACTGGAGCACACGGTACATAACAGGCCGCCATTATTAAACGACGGTACAACCACAGAAGCAAAAAAATACCCGCCTTTCGGCGGGTTTCCATTTAATCTATATCAAAAAGGGGGTCTGAAGTAAATATAAGCGACGAAGCTTAATTTAAGCTGAAGAACACATTACTTTTCGATAACATTATTTGCCGAAAGTCTATCATGTGTAAAAAAAACAGGCTCCCTTCCGCAGATGCATCTGCCAAGAAGGTAGCCTTTTTGCTGTTTACTTCCCTTTTTTCCTTGTGTAGTACAGCACCCCTAGATAGTGAGCGCCAGTGAACAAGGTGAGGATTCCGAAGAACAGAAGAAATCCGCCTTGACGGTCGCGGAAAAAGAATTGAATCACGAACAATGCAAGAGAAATTTCCGTCCATAACAGCGTTCTTTTTTTGAGCGGCGTCAGATCGCCTGTCGATTGGCTGATTTTCCGAAGATTCATATACGTGAGTCCGCCAAGAACGAGCACTCCAATAATAATGACAAGAATATAGCCTGATTGGCCTGCCATGCGAATCCCCCTGTTTCTTAAGTGAGTGTTACTTGCTTATCCCTCTAAGATACATGGATTGTCGTAAGATGTCTAACGAAAAAAGGATACAGCCGTTTGACATCGAATTCAATAGAACCAAATCGTGAGGAAGTGACCGAGATGAACCCGTCAATTGTGTTTAGAGAGCTCGAGCTGGAAGATATTCCTCGCTTGATGGATATTTATAATCATTTTGTCATAAATACGACAGTTTCTTTTCATACGGAGCCTGTTACCCTGGATGAATTTACAGATAGCCTCATCCATACGAATCCGCGGTATAAAACGTTTGTGATCACTAGCGATAATAGCGTCCAAGGCTATGTACAAGTCATGCCGCACAAGAAAAAGCAAGCTTACGACACGTCAGGTGAGGTTACGATCTACCTGCACCCCGAGTGCGTCGGGCGCGGTGTCGGCTCGGCAGCGCTCGCGCACATTGAATCCTATGCCAAACTTCACGGCTTCCACGTGCTGGTTTCCACCATCTGTTCGGATAATGAACCGAGTATTCGGACCTTCTCGAAGAACGGCTACACCCCCTGTGCCCATTTCCGTGAAATCGGTTTTAAATGGGGCCGCTTCCTGGATATCGTTACTTACCAGAAAATCATCTAAGCTATTGTCGAGTCCAGCTCAAGCCCCCGTCAGCCGTCCGCCAAAGTGCAAATTTACTTAGCAGCCAGCCATCGCTGCTTGAGGTGAAACTCATCTGTGCATCCGTGGTTAGGGTCGTCCCTGCGGGAAACTCGTGCCGGCTCCAGGACGCTCCGCCATCCTGCGTGCGGAGCAGCTGCCAGGAGGACGCCTCGGCGCCCGGCGCATGCAGCAAGATTCCGCCATCCTGCCTGTCCGCGAACGAGATCGCCTGCACAGTGGTCCGCTCCGGCAGCTTGCCTGCGGACTGCCAGCTGTCGCCGTTCGTCATCCGGTACAGGATGGCTGCCTGATCGCCATGGCCGCCATTCACCAGCCAGCCCTCATTAGGCGTAGTAAACGCCAGCAGGCCGGGCAATTGCCGCGGCAGCGTGATGCGGCTGGATGCGGACCACGTTAATCCGCCATCCTGCGTACGCAGCAGCACCATATCTTGATCGGACTGAACGGCGATGAGCCCGTTCTGGCGATCAAAGAAACGAAAGAACGAAATCCGCGCGATCAGCGTATCAAAGCCTGGCAAATCTCTAGCGATCACTTCCCATGTCTTCCCTCCGTCCGAAGTCAACTGCAGCTCCGGCTTCCGGTCTGAAGAAAGTCCAGACAAGAGCCACCCCGTCTGTGAATCCAGAAAAGCCAATTGCTCCTCCCCTGTCGTATGCGGAAACCTGTGCACATACTGCCAGCTAAGGCCTCCATTAACTGTAGCCATCAATGATAAAGCTTCCCCGCTCGAATCCAATGCAAAGCCTTGCAGCTCGTCGTTAAATACAACTGAATCGGCAGGTTTACTTAATTTTTGCTCGTTAGACTGCCCGGCTCCACTCAACGTAACCGGCGCCGATTGTGAAACGGACAGCGCAACCGCCGGCTGCAGCTTCGGAAATTCCCCCATAATAACCGGCCATTTCGGCAAAATCATCCGGTGGAAACCGATCAGAATAAACAAAAATACAAACAAAAGATAGAGGACTCGTCTCTTTTTGCTGATTAGCGCCATTCGCTTGACTCCTCCCACGCAGCATGAGGCCTCCATGCATCGCTTGATATAAGTAATGACGGTTCGTCCTGTTAATTAGTTCAAGCGGTAGGATCGACTGCCGTATATTCCCACTGGATAGATTGCTCCTGCATAACAAAACCTAGAGAGGAACATCATGCTTAGATCAGGGGGATTGCTATGACCAAATGGCTGTGGTCCATCGCCATCATATGTCTGTTAACGGGAGGCTGCACAGTTGCCAGAAATGCGCCCTATCACGATCAGGAATACGCGGAAAGCTCCGATCAGGAGGAACTTGAGGTGAATGCGAAGCAGGAGTCCCGCCCTGCTGAAACAGAGCGTGTACGGACCGAGCCTCGGCATAAGGGGTTGGATGCCGTACCGAAGGCTGCAGCAGCGCCTTCCGCAAGTCCGACGCCTGTGCCTGCACCGACGCCTACACCTGCGGCTAAACCTATGCTGGCAACACCTTCTCCAGCTCCTGTCAAGAAGCCGGCACCTAAAAAAGCTGCCCCTGAAGCGACCAAAAAACGGGCGGTCGCCGTTCAGCAGAATCAAGGGCAAGCACGCGGCGCCGCCAGAAGGCTGACGCTCTCGCAGCTTGCGCTCAAATATCCGGACACGTTCAAGCTGCGCGGCTCCTCGCAAGAGAAGAAGGTGGCGCTGACGTTCGATGACGGACCCGACACGCGATTCACTCCGAAAGTGCTTGACGTGCTGAAAGCAAATCAGGTCAAGGCGACCTTCTTCCTGCTTGGCTCGCAAGCCAGCGCCTATCCGGACGTCGTTCAACGCATCGTCAGGGAAGGACATGTCATCGGCAATCATTCCTACAGCCATGCCAATATGCCGAAGCTGTCCGTAGAGAAATTTCAATACCAAATCGAAAGAACTGAAAATATTTTACAAAGCCAAATCGGTTATGCGCCCAAATTGATTCGGCCGCCTTATGGCGCGATTAATGAAGAGCAGGTTCAATGGGTGGCCAGTCATCGATATATGATCGTCAACTGGAATGTGGATTCACTCGACTGGAAGTCGCTGAAATCTGATCAAGTGCTGCAAAATATTATGCGCCAAACGAAGCCGGGCTCCATCATCCTGCAGCATTCCGGAGGAGCGGATACGCAGGACCTCTCGGGAACGGTTCAGGCGCTCGGACCATTGATCAGCCAGCTGAAAGCGGCCGGATATTCATTCGTCACGGTGCCGGAGCTGCTGCATGTGACCAAAAATAAATAAGCCGGACCCGCTCCTTCGGGAGCGATTCCGACTCGTACATGCGCCAGCCGGATTTTGCCGTTGGCGCGTTTTCTTTTGTCTGTGCTTATTCAGTTTCACTTGCCGCAGCCGCTTCTAATGCCAGCAGCCCGCTGCGCACGGCGTCTTTGGAAAAGTTTTCGCCGATAAAGACGGCGACATCCGGCACATTGCCTTGCGGCGTAATTTTGACGAAGTCCATTTCGCGGTAGGCGAATTGGAACATGTAACGGCTCGCCGTGTCGGAGAAGCTTAGAATTCCCTTGGCCCGGTACACTTCCTGCGGCAGCTTGCTGACGAATTCTTCAAAGGCGTTGCTGTCTACCGCATGCTCAAAATAGTGCGTATACGCCATCACATGGCTATGGGTGTGGTGATGATGGTGGTCATGGCTCACGTGATCATGCTCATAACGCATCGTCTCCGTCCCGGCGGCGGGGCTCACCCGCTCCCCGTCTTCCAGCGCTGCGATCAGCTGCATATCGATGAGGCTGAACACGGTGAATTGCAATTGCGCGTATGGATTCCACTCGCGCACCAAGTCTTCGGCCTCCTTGAGTCCCGCTGGATCGAGGAGGTCGGTTTTGTTCAGCAGCAGCAGGTTTGCGCAGCGAATCTGTTCCTGCATCAGGCGGAACGTTTTGCCGCGGCTTGTGCGGCTTAAGTCGAGCAAGTGCATGGCGTCAACCACCGTAATGACAGCCTTCAGCTCAATCGGCAGGACGAGCGAGGCATCCGTCACCTCATCGATGATTTCCATCGGATTCGCGATGCCCGTTGATTCGATGAAGATGATGTCCGGCTGTTCTTGCAGCGCCAGCTCATGAAGCGCTGACGCCAGGTCGCCGCGGCTCGAGCAGCAAATGCAGCCGCCAAGCAGCTCGGACATCGGCACTTCACTCGTGATCATTTGCCCATCCAGGTTCACCTCACCAATCTCATTCATGATCACCGCCGGCTTACGGCCGGATTCCGTGAAATAATCAATGGCCTTCGTTAGCAAAGTTGTTTTGCCGCTTCCCAGGAAACCTGACAAAACAAAGACCGTTATTCGTTTTACTGTCATGTTGACCCTCCCTCTACTCCCCTGTTTCAGCTTGAATCGCAAATTTGGCCTGCAGCACAGGCCATTTGCCCACGTGCTGCGACAGAAATGGGAGCAGTTTGGCCCACAGGATACTTTTCTCCGCTTCCGCAGGCTTCAGTGGCAAGTCGAGGCGGCCATACAAGATGCGGGCTGCCTCCTCCACCAGCAATAGTGCCAAATCGGCAGGGCTGTCCGCACTCATTTTGGCGAACGCCGGCAGATAGAAGGTGCAGATTGGCTCCGACAGTTGATGAGCGGCCAGCGCCTGCGAGGCCATGACTTCGTACATAGCTTCATCTACAAGTGTGGATGTGATCTCGTCAAAGGCGTGTGGAATGCAAAAAATCTCCAGTGCCAGCGCAGCTATGTAAATCTCTCTTACAATTTCATCTTCTTTGGCTTCCGACAGATGCGGATCCGTCACAAATGCGGACATGAAAGGCTGGATCGTGCTCCAGTTGTTTTCAATGCTTTTCATTGTAAACTGCATCATGGCGGCAGCGGCCTCCACGGGTGTAATTGGCTTTTTGTTCGCTTGCGGCATCTATTTACTCCTCAACTTTCTCTTGGGTTGAAAAATGAATCGTCAATTCAATAATCTCCGAACGACTGCCCGTGCGAATCGGTGGTCCCCACGTTCCGAAACCGGACGATACGATCGCATGCAGGTTCCCTTTACGCAGGTAACCCCAATCGAGTTCGAACAGCCGCCCTGTAATCCAGTGGTTTGGCAGCATTTGCCCGCGGTGGGTATGGCCAAACCA
>Ga0209566_100729_pt1 | contig 18508 bp, 22 predicted proteins | sample Araplavi_mTSA_r2_2_FD_184287 | JGI IMG/M metagenome (GOLD analysis project Ga0209566, IMG submission 184287) | Arabidopsis root microbial communities from North Carolina, USA - plate scrape CL_Cvi_mTSA_r2 (SPAdes) (version 2) | ecosystem: Host-associated > Plants > Roots > Endosphere | place...
TGGATGCTGCCGTCGATTTTTTCATCAAATAAAATATCTTTCATTGGATGTTTGATGTAAGGATTCACGCCGATCGCGAATTCGCCAATGAAGCGCGCGCCATCATCCGTATCCAAAATTTCGTTCAGCTTCTTCGTATCGTTGCTGGTCGCTTCAACAATTTTGCCATTTTCGAAACGTAGAACGATATTTTCAAAGGAAGTGCCCGAATAAATCGTAGGCGTATTATAGCTGATCACACCGTTAACCGAATCTTTAACCGGTGCCGTATACACTTCACCATCCGGGATGTTGCGCAGACCCGCGCATTTCACCGCGCCGATTCCTTTGATGGAGAAGGAGAGATCTGTGCCAGGCGATACCAGACGGACACGATCCGTGCGGTTCATCAAGGCCACGAGGGATTCCATCGCTTCACCCATTTTGCTGTAATCCAAGTTGCATACATTAAAATAGAAATCTTCAAAAGCTTCCGTGCTCGTGCTTGCGAGCTGCGCCATCGAAGCATTCGGATAACGCATGACGCACCATTTCGTGTTATTGATCCGCTCATCGAACAGCGGGCGTTGGAAATGCTTCAGATACATCTTCATCTGTGAATCAGGCACGTCGGAGGACTCTGTAATGTTGTCGCCGCTGCGCACAGCCACGTAAGCATCCATTTGTTTCATACGGACCATTTCAAATTCAGACCAGGCTTTGAACTGTTCTTCCGAACCGCCCATCTGCAGACTTCTCAGGATTGCCGGCTCGCGCATCTCAACGAATGGATGTCCGCCTGCCGCGTATACTTCTTCGATAAAGCATTTGGCCAGCTCAGGGTCCTTGATGCCGATCAATTCGATCAATATGTTCTCACCGGGCTTCAGGCTCACGGAGTAACGAATGATGTTGCGTGCGAAGGTTTGCAGTCTAGGATCTCTCATAACGATATTTCTCCTTCAATATAAGTATGTTAACTCTCAAATTATACCTCATTCTTCCTGATGAAGCGAATTGCGGCATTTCGCAACCTGATCCCGGGTATGCTACAATGGAGAGCGTCTTCAAGTGGGTGCGACAGAAGGAGGATATGATGGCAAGAGAACAGATCAAAGTTCCTTTCGGATATGAGCAGCCTGCCCGATCCCATAAAGGATCGCTCCTGATCTTTGAAACTTTCGAGGATTGGCAGGATGCGGATGTGAGCGCGCTGGTCCGACTCGCGGAGGCGCGCAAATTTGTGCGCGCTATCTTCTACCCTCAGCATGAAGAGACGCTTAGGCGCATGGGTATTCCTTGCGAAATGCCTTACTATGCGCGGATTAAGCATTTGGAAAGCATGCTGCAGGACTTGCAGTCAGGTGTTACGATTGCGGTCGACGCCTGGGAAGGGAAGAGGAAGAAATATACGCCGCTGGACACGTCCTTGCATTTCTTAACAGACAAGTACCACGGCCCGTACTTTATTGCGATGAGTGACAGATATATGAATCTGTTCGTCACTTACCCCTCTTTCAAGGAATGGATCAAAAATGCACGATTTATTATTCTTCCTCGATTCGGCGTGCCCCTGCATGCGAAGCTGCATGATTACGCGGAGCGATGGGAAGTTGTAGAGATGATTAATGGCATTGAATAGTACGATGACGCGCGGTAAGCTGCTGATTCTCATCCTGGCGGTCGTCGTAGCCGGAATCAGCCAAGGCATGCTGCTGCCGCTGCTAACAATACTGCTGGACCGTTCGGGCCTCTCGGCCGATGCCAACGGCATGAATGCGGCGGCGCTGTACATCGGCATCTTCGCGACGATGTTTTTTATTGAGAAGCCAGTTGGCCGATTGGGCTATAAGCCGGTGATAGCCACTGGCCTCGTGCTGGTTACGCTCGCTACGTTTCTGTTTCCGGTGTGGCAGCACCCGGCTTTCTGGTTTATTCTCCGACTGATGGTTGGTGTCGGTGACAGCGCTCTGCACTATGCCACGCAGCTATGGATTGTGGCTTCGAGTCCCAAAGAGCGTAGAGGCCGCAACATCTCCCTGTACGGCATGGCCTACGGCGCGGGATTCAGCCTGGGGCCGCTCGGCATTAATCTGTTGAAGGTCGGGTTGTGGGCGCCGTTCCTGACCACAACGGTGTTCTTCCTGGTTGTGCTGCTCCTGCTGCTGCGGCTGCCGAATGCGCATCCTGAGCATAACGAGAAGGGGGAAGGCGTACATAAACGCGCTTCCAAGGTGTATCGGCTGGCCTGGTTCCCGCTGATCCCATCGTTGCTTTATGGCTACATGGAAGCTGCGATGAATAGCAACTTCCCGCTATACGGCTTGCGGATAGGGCTTCAGGAAGCCGATATCGGACTTCTGCTGCCCATTATCGGCATTGGCAGTCTGATCACCCAACTGCCGCTCGGCATCTGGAGCGATCGGATCGGACGCAAAAACATCCTGATGGCCGCGGGCCTTATCGGCGCGCTGGCTTTTCTGTGCATCCCCTTCGCGGGCAGCAACATGTGGCTGATTGGCCTGTTATTTGCCTTGGCAGGCGGCATGGTAGGCTCGTTTTTCTCACTGGGCTTGGCCTATGCGGCCGATGTGCTGCCCAGACAACTGCTGCCAACAGCGAATGTGATCGGCTCGATTCAATACAGCGTGGGCAGTATCGCCGGCCCCTTGATTGGCGGACTCAGCATCCGGTTTATCGGCGCTGAAAGCATTTTTTACTTTTTAGGCCTCTTTTATTTCATATTTGCGCTATCCGGGTTTGGCTATCAACGCGCGGCAGCATGGCAAAAGACACTCGAACCGTAAAGGTTGGAGTGTCTTTTTTGGGTCGTTTATCCGATTTCGTAGGCTGCCGCACGGTCGGACATATATCGCTCGGTGAGAATGGTCAGCATCGAAATGCCGATTTCGTTCTCGCCGCCTTCTGGAATAATAATGTCCGCGTACTTCTTGGACGGCTCTATAAAGGCATCATGCATAGGTTTGACAGTCGTTAAGTATTGATCGAACACGGATTGTAGCGTACGTCCGCGCTCATTGATGTCGCGAGTTAAGCGGCGCAAAATCCGCACATCCGGATCTGTGTCGACGAACACCTTGATGTTCAGCGCGCTGCGCAGCTCTTCGTCCGTCAGGACGTGAATGCCCTCGATCAGGACAATCGGCTTCACATCGATCCGAATTGTTTCGACGGAGCGGGCGTGCTGCGAGAAATCGTAAACTGGGATGTTGACCGATCTGCCGCTTCTTAACTCTTGCAGGTGGTCAAGCAGCAGTTTGTTCTCGAAAGCATTCGGATGATCGTAATTAATGCCTTCCCGTTCTTCAAAAGAGAGTCCGTTATGATGTATATAATAATTATCCTGCGAAATCAACGTCACATTTGTAGAACCCAATTTATTCATAATCGAACGCGCGACTGTTGTTTTACCTGAACCGGTTCCCCCGGCAATACCTATTACTAGCATGAACTATAGTGCCTCCCCAAGTAACTTGAAACTCATACCGAATAGTTTAACATAATGTTCGACAAAAATGAAAAAAAAGCGATCGAAAACATCGATCACTTTACATAAGCACTCATTTTAACGAATTTGTCTTGGGGTGTGGAACTTCTCTGTATTGAAATCGATATCTTGTGAAGCCTGGGAAAGCTGCTCCAGCTTCATCTTGATTTGCTGGCCGTACTGCTCATTATTAAAAGTCTCCAACTGACCTTGCGCTTCCGCAACCTGCTGTTTGGCCTGGACAAGTGCGGCTTGCGATGATTGGATCGCTTGCGGATCCGCTTGCGTCATGGCCGCTTGCAATTTGTGCTCTGCTTTCTGGGCGAGCATGATCGCTTGTTCGGCGGCTTCCAAGGCATGTTTGACGGGCTCTTGATGCTGTCTTGTGTCTGTCATGGGATAATGTTCCTCCTACAAGGTTTGAAATAGGCGAAGAGTGTTGATTTGACTTTACTTACCATGCACCAAAACAGAGGAAATCATTCCTGCTCTGGGAAATGGATGAGCGTATGATTTTATTTCCTGGGCAAGCGCAAAATGTGAGCATTCATAAGCTTATTCGACAATGGTTGTCAGATAATTCGGAAGAAACGGATGAATCAAACTATATTCCTCTCTGTACAGGTTCAATATAAAAATTTAATGAGAAAAAGAGGGGTTTTGTTTCTAAGCTAGAATTGTTGTTTTTATTGCACAAAAAGGCACATTGTGGCTTGTCAGGAGATGAAAATTTTCATGAAAATCAAACATATATTCGCTGTCGCAGCATTGACCGCGCTGCTTGCCGGATGCGGAGCAGTCAAGACCGATTCGACAGTGGCCTCATCGTTTACCCCAACCTTGGATTACCGGGCTACGGTAAGCGGGGATACGGTTACGCTCGATATCACGACCGATCTGCAGCTTTCACTTGAGCATTACGACCATGAGCGTAAGCAGGGGGAAGGCCATATTCATTTGTATTTGGACGATGGACAGAAAGTGATTGTCACGAACAAGCAGTACGTACTCGATCATGTGGCTAAGGGAACTCACCAGGTCACGCTTTCCTTACATAATAATGACCATACTCCTTATAATGTCAGCAAAACGGTCAGTTTTGATGTGAAGTGAGGAGAAATCATTGATGCCATTAAAGAAAAAGCGAATGAGCTTGCAAAAACGAATTATTTTACTTGTGACCAGTGTTACGGTTGTGATGCTTTCGACGATGATTGCCTTCGATACGATTAGTATCAATCAATCAATTCGCCAAGCCTATGTGAGTCAGATCAGCGGAATTACGCTGGCCATTAATGGGCGTTATGAAGAGTCCCGATCGATCCAGGATGTTCAACAAATTTTCGATTATATTCAATATAAGAATGCCCGCGTACTGGATATGAAGTTGTACAATAAAGAGGGGCACATTCTCGCTGCCTCGAATCGTACTGAGGTCGGGAAGACGATGAATGAACGGATGTTCACGATTCCGAACCAGGATCAGACGATCGTGGATCGACTTCCGATGGAGAAGAGCAGTAAGCCCGTTGTCCGTCTTATCGCTCCTTTGCAGGAGGATGGAACGGTTGTCGGCGCAGTCGAAATCATCTTCGATTCATCCGAAGAAACGGCTTTGCTGAATGATCGGAGGAAATTGATTGTCATCGTGGGGATCATAGATGCGATCTTGCTGTCTGTGCTGCTTTGGATTATATTACGTAAAATCGTACTGGGACCTTTAAAAAGGCTGCGCGAGGCTGCCATCATTGTCAAGCAAGGCGGCGAGCTGCCGACGCTGGAGTTCTTTGCATCACCGGAAATCGAAGATGTGTCCGAAGCTTTTAACGATATGGTACATAACTTGGAAGTCAGGTATCAGGAATTGCAAGAAGTGCTCAGCAGGCTGCAGCGAACACAGGATAAATTGGTTCAATCTGAGAAAATGGGGGCGCTGGGCGGCCTTGTAGCCGGGGTTGCGCATGAAATCAATACGCCGCTGGGCATCGGTGTGACAGCCGTGTCGTATCTGGATGACAAAACGAAACATTTCCACAGTCTATTTGAATCAGGTAAAATGAAAAAATCAGACTTGGAGCACTTCTTGTCCATCGTGCAAGAGTCGAATGCCATGGTGCAAACGAACCTGGAGCGCGCTTCATCGTTGGTCAGGAGTTTCAAGCAAATTTCTGTGGACCAAAGTGTGGAAGTGCGTCGAATGTTCCAGCTGTCGGACTATTTGCAAGGTATCCTTCTTAGTTTGAAGCCAACGCTCAAAAAAACAAAATTGCGCGTCCAAGTGGAATGCGAAAATGCCATTATACTGAACACCTATCCAGGGGCGTTATCACAAATTGTAACGAACCTGGTTATGAATTCGTTGAACCATGCCTTCTTACCGGAAGAGGAGGGGAATCTGATCCTACGTGCAGCAGAACACGAAGATCGGGTGACGCTGCTTTATTCCGATGACGGGAAAGGGATGAGTCAGGACGTTCTGGATCACATTTTTGATCCATTCTTCACGACAAGCCGCGGCAAGGGCGGAACAGGGCTCGGTATGAACATCGTGTATAATCTCGTTACCCAAACGCTCGGCGGAACGATTAGCTGCTTCAGTGTCGTCGGCAAAGGCAGTCTGTTTCAAATCGAAATTCCGAAAAAGGAGGAGGATGATCGATGATGCTTCAAGATCAAGACGATCTGTTATTTGCGGATGAGGACGATTCGGATGCCTCTTTAACCGTAGAATACGAGCAAGAACCGTGGGTTATACTCGTCGTTGATGATGACAAGCAAGTGCATCAAGTGACAAGGATGGTACTGGAGGACTTTGAATTCGATGGAAGAAAACTGGAAATCCATAGTGCATATTCCGCTCATGAAGCCAGGCAGCTAATTGCCGATCAGCCGAACGCAGCGCTGATCCTCTTGGATGTGGTGATGGAGCAGGAGGATTCGGGTCTTCAGTTAGTCCATTTCATTCGGGAAGAGCTTAAGAACAATGCTATCCGGGTCATTTTGCGAACTGGACAACCCGGTCAAGCACCGGAACGCACGGTGATCATGAATTATGACATTAATGATTATAAAGAGAAGACGGAGCTGACGACCCAGAAACTGTTCACCACCGTCATCACAGCGTTAAGGTCTTATCGCGATATTCGGACGATCGAAAAGAGCCGTTCTGGCTTGGAAGAGATTATTAAATCGTCGGCGACGCTATTCGAGCTGCAGTCGATGAAGAAGTTCGCCTCCGGTGTCTTAACGCAGCTGACATCTATTGTTAATTTACATAAAAATGCCATCCATTGCAGCTTTGCTGTCACCAAAGGCGTTGAAGACATTTATATTTTGGCAGCGAGTGGTGATTTCGCATCGAGCAGTGATCAAAGAGCGCGGGATGCTGTGCCTGAGAAAGTGCTGAAGGAAATTGAGCAAGCTTTCGCCTTGAAGAAAAGCTCATTCGGCAGCGAGCATTTTGTCATTTATTTTCAAAGCAAAATGGGTATGGAAAATGTGATCTATATGAATGGCTTCAAACCGCTTAGCGAGTGGGAGCATTATTTGGTGGATATTTATTGTACGAACGTTTCCGTTGCGTTTGAAAACATTTATCTGAACCAGGAACTGGAAAGCACCCAGAAAGAGATTATTTACACCATGGGTGAAATTACCGAGACGAGATCCAAAGAAACGGGTCACCATGTGAAGCGGGTCGCTGAATATTCGCGTCTGCTGGCCTTGAAATTTGGACTTTCGGAGCAAGAAGCGGAGATTATCCGATTGGCTTCGCCGATGCATGATGTCGGAAAAGTCGGCATTCCGGACGCGATCTTGAATAAACCAGGTAAATTGACCTTCCAGGAATTTGAAATTATGAAGACGCATTCCAACCTCGGTTATGAAATGCTGAAGCATTCCAATAAACAAGTGCTGAATGCGGCGGCGATCATCGCACAGCAGCATCATGAGAAATTTGACGGCTCCGGCTATCCGCAAGGCTTGCGAGGTGACGACATTCACATCTTCGGACGTATTACCGCATTGGCCGATGTGTTCGATGCTCTGTGCAGCGACCGGGTATATAAGAAGGCATGGGGGCTGGATCAAGTGATCGAGCTGCTTCGCAGCGAGCGTGGACGCCATTTTGACCCGGTGATCGTGGATCTGTTCCTGGATCATCTGAACGAATTTCTGGCGATCAAAGAACGGTTCAACGAGCAGTCGCAGCCAGCATAAAATGCCATTCACCTTCTCATACTATGGTCGAGAACATGGAGGTGAAGGCAATGCCCAAAATGAACCGTCCGGACAGCAAGCAGAATCAGCAAAACCAGGCGAGTTTCCAAGAGGAAGCGCAGACACTGAAGAAGCAGAAGGCTGACGAATTCCCTGCGAGTATGAACGGGATTCCCAAAAATATTACGTAAGGCTTGTGAACAAAGGCTGTTTCCTTTCGCGTGCGAAGGGGAGCAGCCTTTTTGCTTTGTCAAGATTGGCAGCACTCGAATGGTATAAGCCCTTTTCTTTTAATGGCAATTTCCTGTATGCTTAAGAGTAGCATTGCGTTTGCCGAACCCAACAGATAGAGAGAAGGTGTACCCGTGGAAGGCGTAGGCCTCGTACTGGAAGGCGGTGGTATGCGTGGCGTATACACGGCCGGAGTCTTGGAATATTTTATGGAGCAAGATTGGTATTTCCCATATGTTATCGGTGTATCAGCCGGTGCCTGCAACGCAGCATCGTATATTTCGAAGCAGCCTGGACGCAACAAGAAAGTAACGATCGGTTATGTTGGCGATACCCGTTATTTAAGCTACCGCAATCTGCTTAGGCACAGAAGTATATTTGGGATGGACTTCATTTTTAATATCATTCCGAATCAACTTGTGCCCTTTGACTTTGACACTTTCTTTGCTTCCCCGCAGCAGTTTGTCATCGGGACAACAGATGCGCATAGCGGCGAGCCGGTTTACTATACGAAGCATCAGTTGAATGAACAGACGATGCCGATCGTGCAGGCTTCAAGTTCATTGCCTTTTGTTTCTACCCCGATACATTATGAGGGGAGGACGTTGTTCGACGGCGGCCTCGTGGATCCGATTCCGATTGAGCGTTCCATCGCTGATGGCAATACCAAGCACGTCATCGTTTTGACGAAGGAAGCCGGTTATCGGAAAAGTCCGTTCAAGCAAAGATGGCTGGCCAAAAGCTTTTATCCGCAATATGACGGGCTAGTCAACGTGCTAGTCAATCGAAGCGCGATCTATAACCGCACGCTGGAGAACGTCGAACAGATGGAACGGGAGGGAAGCGCAATCGTCATTCGTCCCTCATCGAAAGTCGTTGTAGGGCGCATGGAGAAAGATCCGAGCAAGCTGGAGGCGCTCTACCGACTCGGGTATGAAGATGCCAAGCGATTAGGTCCCCATATGAAAGAGTGGCTGTTTGCCTAAATTTTCAATAGATTATCATTGCAATCATGGCCAAGTTGATGTATGGTAGATACAAACCAATAAGACCCACGGGAGCTTGAGGAGTCAGGCTGAGAATGTGACCGAAACCGTCACTTACCGTTAATCTGATCTGGGTAATGCCAGCGTAGAGAATTCGCATGAAGCAATTTGCCTTACGGAATCATTCCGTTCGGTTCAATGATTTTCTACTATTATGGCGCTCCCGGATACCGGGGGCTTTTTCTTTTGGTTGCAATCAGAGAGGAGAAACCAAGCAATGAAATGGAGTAAAATCGCACCACTTATGCTGGTCAGCGCAGCAATCGCTGTATCCGGCTGCGGCAACCAAGCCGCCAAACCTGAGGTAGGAGCAACGGCTGCCCCGTCAGTAGCGGCAACAGCGGCTTCAAGCCAAGCGCCGGTGAAAAAGTTAACCGATGTAAAGGTGGTTTTGGACTGGACACCCAACACGAATCACACAGGCTTATACGTTGCCAAGGACCAAGGATTCTTTGAACAAGAAGGATTGAATGTGCAAATCATTCAGCCTGGCGAAGGCGGCGCCGATGCCATGATCGCGTCCGGAGCAGCTGACTTCGGTGTCAGCTATCAAGAAGGCATTACTCAAGGCCGCATTCAGGGCGTGCCTATTGTTTCGATTGCAGCGGTGATTCAGCACAATACATCCGGTTTTGCCTCGCCGGTCGCCAAAAATATCAAATCGCCTAAAGACTTTGAAAATAAAACGTATGGCGGATGGGGTTCACCAGCTGAAAATGCGATGATCGAATCGCTGATGCAAACCGAGAAGGCTGATCCGAGCAAAGTGAAGATTGTGAACATTGGCGATGCGGATTACTTCACAGCGGTTAAACGCGATATCGATTTTGCATGGATTTATTATGCTTGGACAGGCGTGGATGCTGAGCTTCGCGGTGAGCCGATCAACATGATTTATTTAAACAAATATTCGGATAAACTGGATTATTATACGCCTGTACTGGCCACCAGCGAAAAAATGATTAAAGAGAAGCCTGATTTGGTCAAAGCCTTCACGGCTGCTGCGGCCAAAGGATATCAATTCGCTATCGATAAACCGGAAGATGCGGCGAATATTTTGATCAAAGCTGTTCCGGATCTCGATCCTAAGTTGGTTATGGCAAGTCAGAAATGGCTGAGCCCGCGTTATAAAGATGATGCTCCGCGTTGGGGCGAACAAAAGCGTACGGTTTGGGAAAATTACGCGAACTGGATGCTGGATCATAAGCTGCTGGAGAAAAACCTCGACGTGGATCTAGCGTTCACGAACGATTTCCTGCCAGCCGCTTCCAAATAGTAGCAATTGGAGAGGAGCCCATTCCCATGGCTAATGCACTTGTAAGTATTCAAATTTTACCGAAAACGAAAAACAATGACGACATTATCCCTTATGTCGATCGTGCGATTGAAGTCATTGCCAAATCCGGTGTGAAACATCTGGTCAGCCCGCTTGAAACGACGATGGAAGGGGAGCTGGATCAACTGCTCGCCATCGTGAAGGAAATGAACGAGGCGATGATTGAGATGGGGAGCCCGAATGTAATCTCCCAAGTGAAAATCTATTTCAATCCGTCCGGGGCCTCTATGGACAAGCTGACGGAGAAATACAGATAAATGAAGCAGCAGCGCTGGATTCGTGCAGGATGGCCACCTATAGTCGTGGTCATCCTTGTGCTGCTTATATGGCAGCTTGCCGTGACTTGGGGGAACACGGCCAGTTGGCTATTGCCCAGCCCGCTCAAGATTATGACGGAGGGCACCACAGATATGGCTCGCGTCTGGCTGCATACACAAGCCACGATTAAGATCATGCTGATAGGCTTCGTAGTTGGATCTGGTCTGGGCTTGCTCTTAGCAAGCATACTGCACATCGTGCCAGGATTTAAAGCTGGATTTTATCCGCTGCTGATTCTGTCCCAGAACGTGCCTACCATCGCTTTAGGCCCGCTGCTGATCATCTTGTTCGGATTCGGCGTTCTGCCGAAAATCATACTGATTTCATTAGTTTGTTTTTTCCCGGTCACGATGGCCACGCTGGATGGATTCATGCAAACGGATCGCATGATGTATAACTATATGCAAATGCTAGGGGCGAGTAAGCGACAAATCTTTTTCAAGCTGGAATTGCCGCATGCACTTCCTTTTTTATTTTCCGGTTTAAAAATCTCAGCTACGTATAGTGTAATGGGCGCAGTCATCTCTGAATGGTTAGGCGGCGGCGAAGGTTTGGGCTACTATATGATATTACAGAAATCATCGTTTAGAGCCGATCGTGAATTTGTCGCCATTCTGGTCATTGTTGGTCTAAGCTTGTTATTTTTCTGGCTGATTGCGCTTCTCGAGAAATGGATCATCCGTTGGAACGTGAAGCGTTCTTCGTAAAGGGAGAGTAGGGGCGTATATGAGCAAATTAGAGCTAAAGAGCATTCATCAATCCTTCCCTTCCAAGAAACAAATGACCAAAGTCCTCTCCGAAATTTCGCTGCAAGTGAATGAAGGCGAGTTCGTTTCGATCATCGGTCCTTCAGGGAGCGGGAAGAGCACGTTGTTCCATATTATCGGCGGGCTTCTAACACCTTCCTCCGGCGCTGTTCTGCTCGATGGCAATGCGGTGACAGGGCAAAAAGGCTTGATTAGCTATATGCCGCAGCAGCCGGCGCTGTTTCCATGGCGCTCCATTGAAGAGAATGTCATCCTCGCGCAAGAAGTGGCCGGCATCGCTCGTGACCAGGCGCTGGCTGCGGCAAGAGAATGGCTGCCGAGAGTCGGACTTGGCGGGTACGAGAAAGAGTTGCCCCATGTGCTGTCAGGAGGCATGCAGCAGCGGGTGTCGTTTCTACGTGCATTATTGAGTCCGCAAGAGCTTATGTGTCTGGACGAACCGTTCGGCGCGCTGGATGCATTGACAAGGCAAGAGATGCAAGCCTGGTTGCTGAATATTTGGGAACAGAACAAACGTTCCATTCTCTTTGTCACACATAGTATTGAAGAGGCGTTATACATGTCCGATCGCATCTATGTGTTATCGAACAAGCCGTCAACCGTGCTGGAAGAGCTCATCGTGCCGTTCGCACGCCCGCGTCAGGAAGCGATTATGCAGGACGCGCTGTTTCAAGAAATGCGCCTGCATATTCAAGGGCTGCTGCGCAAGGAGGTACAACATGATCAAAGGCATTGAGGCTCACATCCATTTGGACATGTACGAGCCGTCAACAGCGTGGGAAATCGTCACTCAACTGCAGGATCATCATATAGTGGCGCTTGTTGCAGTATCCAGGCATCTTGCATCGTCGCAAGCCACTAAAGAGCTGCGCGATCAGGCGCGTGATCGTGTTTATGCAGCCTATGGCTTTCATCCGGAACAGCAGCTGCCAACTGAGGCCGAGCTGTCTGAGCTTGAAAGCTGGATCGTGGCGCATGCCGATGAAGCCGTTGCGATCGGTGAGATTGGGCTGCCTTACTACATGCGTAAGGAAGCGGAAGAGCAAGGCCGCGAATTTAAGCTTGAGCCTTATATTAAGGTGCTGGATCGCATGTTGGGCTTGGCTGCCCGTTTGCAAAAGCCTGTCGCACTACATGCCGTATATGAAGATGCGGATATCGTCTGTGACCTGTTGGAACGGCACGGCCTGCGCAATGCGCATTTTCATTGGTTCAAAGGGTCTGTCCGGACGGTGGAACGCATGATTCAATCCGGTTTCATGATTTCGATTACGCCTGATGTGCTCTACGAGCAGGAGATACAGGATCTGGTCCGCAGCTATCCCATCGAGCAACTGATGGTGGAAACCGATGGACCGTGGCCTTTTGAAGGACCGTTTGAGGGCCGTGAAACTCATCCGCAAATGATTCATGCGGTTATCGAACAAATTGCCCATATCAAACGTATTCCACTACAAGAGGCGGCAGAGTGCCTTCTTCAAAATACAGTGAAGTTTTATTCACTTCCCATTAGCGAATAGGCTGCTGGACAAGGATACGTTCTGAGCGATATAATGTCATGAGAACGTATGTTTGATTTTGCTGAGGGAAGTTGGTGTTGGCATGACGGAAAGATGCGGCTGGGTTAATGAAGATCCGCTTTACATCGAGTATCATGATCACGAATGGGGCGTTCCCGTTCATGATGATCAGAAATTGTTTGAAATGTTGAATTTGGAAGGTGCGCAAGCGGGATTAAGCTGGTATACGATTCTGAAGAAGCGTGAGAACTATCGTGATGCGTTCGATCAGTTCGATGCGGTTCAGATTGCTAATTACGATGATGAGAAGCTGGCATCCCTCCTGAACAATCCAGGCATTGTTCGCAATCGCTTGAAGATTGCAGCCGTCGTACAGAATGCCAAAGCATTTCTGCAGGTTCAGCAGCAATTCGGCAGCTTCGATGCGTATATTTGGAGCTTCGTTGGCGGTGAGCCGATCGTGAATCAATGGGAGCGTCTAAGCCAGGTTCCGGCCTCAACCGCACAGTCGGATGCCATGAGCAAAGATTTGAAAAAGCGGGGCTTCAAATTCGTTGGTTCTACCATTTGTTATGCCTATATGCAGGCAACAGGAATGGTCAACGACCATGTTCAAGCCTGTTTCAAACATCAACATAAATAAAGAAGCAGAAGGCGAACTTCGTACAGATTCATTCTGTCTGGAGTCCGCCTCTTTTCTTAAGAAAGCCGATATGCTATCAGATAACCGCATGCGCCTAAGCGAAATGGCTCATGCGGTTATTTATTATTAGGCGTATTGGAGGATCTTCTCCTGTAAATTCGCTTTAATTAAATGGATTCGCTTGCGAACGTAAAAGTCATAAACGGCGCCTGTTAACTCGCGCGGCTTGATCTGGTTGTTCGTATCGTTATCGATGATTGTAACAGAGCCGTCGTCGTAAAACTTGAACGTATAGTCGATATACGAATGAGCGGCTTCATCAATCAGTTCCTCAATCTGCGTAGGCAGTAAACTGTCGGAGTTACATAACGCCTTATTGTACCAATAGTCTCGCTCGATAAAACGAAAATTGTGACTTCTGCTCATTATGTAATAACCTCCTTCAACGAATAGGAACATTTGTTTGTGTTTTTATTATAGCAAACATTTGTTCGTAAATGCAAGTGGTCTGCATAGAAAATGGGAATTCGCTTCATATTAGATTTTGCAGTTATTTTCATCGGAGAGGAGGCGTCGGGAATGATTGACCGGGAAAAAGGCGTAAACGGATCGCAGCAAGTGGAAAGAGATTCCGGACAGCAGCAAAAGCTGGGCCGGTCGGCCGCGAAAAAGAAATCGAAATAGACGTCTGTGAATGCATTTACACGAACGAATATGCGAACAAAAAATGGAGCTAAGCAGCTATGTGCTTAACTCCATTTTCACCTCGAACGGGCAGCTGATAATCGTATAAACAACCAAATTTCAGCGAAAATCATGCTCTATTTGCAGGATAAAAGTCCGTTCCTATCCCACCTTCGAACTAATATGTTCGGTAATCGCAACCCCATGCAAGCGTCCGCTCTCGATGAAGATTTCATTAGCGGCAAATTTGGATGCCGCAACCACGCCGGCAACGTACAATCCTGCTACGCTGGTTTCCATCGACTCGCTCACGATCGGAGCCCCGGTTTCCTCATAGAACTCGACGCCCAGCGAGACCAATAGCTCCCGGTCCGGGCGAAAGCCGGTCAGCGCCAGCACGAATTCGTTATCCAGCGTGACGCGCTCCCCACTCTGATTGACAACAAGGTCATGTTCGCGGATTTCCTCAACCGTAGCGTCAAAAAGCATCTGAATGCGGCCCTTATTCACTGCGCTCTCAAACAGCGGGCGCACCCACGGCTTGATATTAGCCGAAAAATGGCTGCCACGATAAACGACCGTTACTTCCGCACCTACGCGAATAAGGTCCATAGCCGCATCAACAGCGGAATTGTTGCCGCCGATAATCGCCACTTTGGCCCCGGAATAAGGATGCGCTTCCTTATAATAATGCGTCACTTTAGGCAGCTCTTCACCGGGAATTCCCAGCATATTCGGATGATCAAAATAACCTGTAGCCATGACGACATACTTTGCTGTATAAGCGGCCTCATTGCCAAATTGATCCCGTGTCCGCACCACGAATCGTTCATCTTGCTTCTCGATAGCAACAACTTCTTCATATGAGCGAATGCGAAGATTCTCTCTACGGGCTACTTCCCGATAGTACACTAACGCTTCTTGACGGTACGGTTTTTCGTGAGGTGTCGTAAACGAATAGCCGCCGATTTCCAACATTTCAGGTGTGCTAAAAAATTGTAAATATGTAGGATACAAATAAATGGAATGCACAATACAATTTTTTTCTATAAGTAACGGAGAAAAACCTGCGCGCTGCAGCTCGACCGCAGTTGATAATCCGCAAGGTCCGGCTCCCACGATAATGACCTGTTCCAACTTCTATTCCTCCCCAGTTCCTCAGTATAAATCTATCTTTACATAGTAACGCAAGCGAAGGGAAGATGCCAGATTCAGCAATAAAAAAGGACAGCTGACGCTCCTTCACATGTAAGGAGATCGCCAACTGCCCGATTCGCGAAGCCAATTTATGGCTTTACTACGTTAAGCTGCGTTTGTTCCTGACCTTCGCTTAAGTCATCCTCTGAGATGTTCACGGAAGTCATATTTGGGGCATTTTCCAACGTATCATTGACAAATTCCATATCTTGATTTTTCGCATTCATATTCGTTGTTCCTGTGTAGTTCCCACGATGTGTATTATTCTCAACCATAGGTTATTCGTCCCCCTTTCCAAAAAATGTAACGTTCGGCATTAACATGCGCACTTCGGCCTTAAATTATTCATCCGCCCCAAACCGGGCTGAAGATAGAAACGTCCCGCATTGTCCGCTATAATGAAAATAACGATAGGGGAGGGAACGCGTTTTGAAACCGTTAAAATTGCCAAAAGAAGACAAAGATCTGTTGATCGATGAATTGCAAGGCCATTTGGAAATGGAACATGACATGACATTAGGACGTCTGGCGACTGAGCAGCTCGTTGAGTTCATGCTGCAGCAGCTGTCGGCTCCGATCTATAATCAAGCGGTGGAGGATGCGCGGGCTGTACTGATGGAGCGGATGGCCACGCTAGAGGACGATTTGTACGCGCTGAAGCGTTCCAAGTCCGCAAGAAGATAAACATTCCCAACAGTGAAGGAGAAAGGCAGCGTGAGCAATCAAGATGAGATTTTTGATATATATGATGACAAATTGAATTGGATCGGCACCGCACCGCGTTCCGAAGTGCATAAGCAAGGCTACTGGCACCAGACGTTTCAATGCTGGATTCTGAGCTGCGAGGGGCCGGAGCCGAGCCTGCTGCTGCAGTTGAGATCTGCGGACAAGGATTTATTTCCCAATTTGCTCGATATTTCCTCGGCTGGACATTTGGCAGCAGGGGAAACAATGCGGGATGGGGTGCGCGAGCTGGAGGAAGAGCTGGGGCTGAAGGTGGAGTTTGACGAATTACTCGCCTGCGGCACATTTGCCGAAGAAGACCTGGTGTCAGAAACATTGATCGATCGTGAGTTCTGTCATATTTTTATTTATCGCTGCGATCAACCGCTTAAAGCGTATCAGCTGCAGGAAGAGGAAGTTAGCGGTATATTTGCAGTAAATATGAAGGAGCTGGAACAGTTGGTCAGCGGAGACGCTGCAACCGTTACCGTCAAAGGCATCATACCAGGAAGCGGAGAAGTGATCAGAGCCATTGCCTTATCCGATCTGGTGCCGCACCCTGCCGCTTACTATCAATTGCTGTTTCAAGCTTTGCGCAGGTATGAGTTGGCGGGTAAATAACACGCAGCAGCAAAAAGAACCGTTCTCTAACGGTTCTTCTGGGCAGCCTGGATGGCTTAGACAAAGTATTGATTCGCTATGTACGCATACAGGAAATAGCAAGCGATGGAGACTATGACCAGCAGAATGCCGGGTGCAATCTTGCGCTTGAAAAGAAGCAGGAAGCCAAAGCTGAATGCGGACCCCATGACCAGCATGGATACAAACGTTAAAATGCCCATCGTACGGTTACTCCTTACTTTTTGTTGACGTATTCACGTACCATATCTTCAGTTACATAGGCACGGAGCGGAGAAATACCCTTCTTCGCATGCGCGATGATTTCAGCGGTGATCGCATTGACTTCATCGACACGGAAAGGAAGACCACGCCGGCATAGATCGAGGCACGCTTCAATCGCTTGCTCGCGCTGCTCATCCAGTTCAGCAAACCGAACCAAATGCAGATGCTGCGCCGTGGAATGCTTCGATATCGCTTCATGTACATTCATGTTAAAGTTCTCCTTCGGTGACCAGTTTCTCCCTTAGTATACACGATTGCTCGGAGAAGGAACAGGTTTCGACAGGAAAACAAGCAACCAAGCAAGAATATTCAAGCGTATAATAAAATCACCTATAGTTGTACCGGAGTGAACACAAATGAACTTATTGCCGATTCAATCGGTATTACCCGAGTTAAAAGAAACTTTATCCCATCACCTGTGCGCCGTTCTCGTCGCCGAGCCTGGAGCGGGAAAAACGACGCAAGTGCCTCTGGCGCTTCTGGACGAGCCGTGGCTGCAAGGCCGGAAAATTGTCATGCTGGAGCCGCGAAGGCTGGCAGCACGCTCAGCAGCGCGCTATATGGCGAAGCAGCGGGGCGAGCAAGTGGGAGAGACCATCGGTTATCGCGTGAAAAATGATACCCGGGTCGGTCCCCGGACGCGCATCGAAGTGATCACGGAAGGCATCCTGACGCGCATGCTGCAATCGGATCCGGCGCTGGAAGGGATCGGTGCGGTCATTTTTGACGAGTTTCATGAGCGGAGCTTGCATGCCGATGTCGGTCTGGCGTTTTGCAGACAGTCGCAAATGCTGCTCCGAGAAGATCTGCGCATGTTGATTATGTCCGCGACGATCGAAGCGGAAGCTGTCGCAGCGATGCTGGACGATGCACCGGTGTTGAGAAGCGAAGGTCGATCTTTTCCGATTGAGACCTATTTTCTGGATAAACCGCTGGAAGGCAAGGTTGAAACGGCTGTTGTCCAAAGCATTCAGCATGCCCTGCAGGCGCATGAAGGGAGCTTGCTGGTGTTCCTGCCTGGCGCGGCCGAAATTCATCGCGTCGAGCACATGCTAGCGTCTTTCATCGCTTCGCAAGATGTTATTGTAGCACCGCTTTACAGCAATCTGTCGCAGGAAGCGCAAGATTTGGCCTTAACGCCAAGCCGTCCGGGGCAACGAAAAATCGTGCTGGCGACTTCAATCGCTGAAACCAGCTTGACGGTTGAAGGCGTCACTGTTGTCATCGACAGCGGGCTGATGCGGGTGTCGCGTTTTTCACCGCGCACGGGCATGACCCGGCTGACGACCGTACCGGTGTCGCAGGCTTCGGCGGATCAGCGGCGCGGCCGCGCCGGGCGGCTCGCTCCAGGCGTGTGCTACCGCCTGTGGAGCGAACAGGAGCACCGGCATAAGCCGCAAGCCGGCACGCCGGAGATTCGCGAGGCGGACCT
>Ga0209566_100730_pt1 | contig 18498 bp, 18 predicted proteins | sample Araplavi_mTSA_r2_2_FD_184287 | JGI IMG/M metagenome (GOLD analysis project Ga0209566, IMG submission 184287) | Arabidopsis root microbial communities from North Carolina, USA - plate scrape CL_Cvi_mTSA_r2 (SPAdes) (version 2) | ecosystem: Host-associated > Plants > Roots > Endosphere | place...
ATCTGGGCCGCGTATCCGGCGGCGTTCATTGCCATGTTCATGATGCAGGGGGCGTATTACGCGTTGGTGTGGCGGCGTCGCGCGCAGCGCTTTGGCATTCGGCGCATGGTGTGAGCAGTTTCAACGGAGTTTCGTTGGGGGGGCGGAATGTTCGCGGCGGATGCGGCCTCGGTTCGCAGCGGTCGTTAGCCTGATGTTTCCATAGGGGCAGAAGATCGAGAAAAGCAGAGCGTCAATGGAAGGCTGCCTCGCCATCTCGAAGCCCCTGCGTTGAGGAAACCACGATGCCACGAATCACCCAGTCCACCACCTCGCACGTCAACCGTGCCTCGCAAGACGCTGGGCAGACCTCTGCCACCCCGTCTTCCGGTGCGTCATCCAGTGCGCCGGCCAGAGCGCGCACGAGCACTTCCGTACTCAAGGGGCTGAAGTCGCTCGCAAAGACCATTGGGATCACTTCGGCCGCTCCCAAGCGTTCCAAGCCATCGCTGGCGGCACTCATGCACCAGGAAGCACCGTCGAAGCTGACGCGTGCCCACATGGGGTTGCCTGACCCTGGCGATAGCAAACCGTCTTCGGCATCGTCTTCAGCGGTGCCATCGCGGCAATCCTCGGGGACGGGGCCATCCGGGTCTGGGCCAGCCCATGCCGTGCCAGGACGCGGGCGCGTGCAGTTCCAGAGCACTGTCCGCACGCGCGTGATCCACAATCAGGCCAGCGAAGCATCGATCCGCCGCGGCACGGACAAACTCGATTTCGCCAGCGAGCTCAGACCGTCCGGCATGCATACGCGGCCGGCCAAGCACGTCGACGCGCTTCGCGCAGCGCAAACCACACCGCATCAAGACATCCTGATCGGCCAGATGGTGCAGATGCTGAACGAACGCATGCATGGTGCCGAAGCCGACCCCGAAGAAGCGGCCGAAATCAAGCACGAACTCGCGCAAGGGGTGTTCCCGAAAAACCTCGTATTTGAGGCGCAGATGTCGGGGCTGACGACCAAGGAAAGCCAAGCCGCCGTGGTTGCCCGCTTTCACGAGCTGGCGGCCGATGATGCCGAACTGGCCCAGGGTCCGGCGCAGCCAACCTAGGGCCTGTTCTGCAATGCCTCTTGCCCGCGAGGGGGGGATCAAGGGCCATCGTCGACATACACGGCGACGTGGTCGTCGGTGACCCCGACGGCATAGCTGTCCAGGCAGAGGCGTGCCCCGCCGGGTGTGCAGCCGGTTGCGAGATCAAAATGCAACCCATGCGCGGGGCATTGCAGCCGCGTACCGTCGAGCTTGCCATGCGCCAGCGATGCACCCTGGTGCGGGCAACTGTTGTCGATGGCGTACAGGGTGCCCTCGATATTGAAGACCACCACACTGCGCCCCTCAATGAACACCAGCTTGCGCTGGCCCGGCGGCAACTCCGCCATGGGGATCGACGCGGTATTCGGCATGTGGCTGCTCCGTTTCAGCGCAATGCCTGGATGAGCGTCTGCGCCTGCGGCCACGGGCCAAAGCCCGAAGCCGGGTTCAGATGCCCAACTTCCCCCAGGTCGATCAACCGGCTACCCCAGTCCATCGCCATGCTGGCCACGCGAGTGTAAGACGCCAGCGGATCATTCCGGCTCGCCGCAACAATGCTCGGAAACGGCAGCAGCCCGCGCGGGCAGGGCAGCCATCCGTTCTTCTGCAACACATCGTGCGTGGGATAGCCCGAGGGTAACGGCGTATCGAGATCCGCCGGCGCAGCCAGCAGCGCGCCGTGAATCTTGCGTGTGTGCCGCTGGGCCCAATGCACGGTTGTCATCACGCCTGCGCTGTGCGCGACCAGAATCACCGGGCCATCGATGGCGGAGATGGCCTTGTCCAATGCGGCCACGCGTGCCGCGCAGCTCAGCTTGTCTGCTTCCAGCGGCGGAACGGAGGCGGCGCGGTGCCCTTCGGCCTGGAGCGCGGTCTGCAGCAGCGTCTGCCAGTGCTCGGCCACGTGGTCGCGCAGGCCCGGCACCATGAGGATGGTCGGAAGGGTCTTCAACATCGTTATCGACTTCAGTTTGGGAAACAAAAAACGAGGAGGTCGCCCTCCTCGAATGCCGACCTGGGAGATGGAACGTCAATTCCATCTCCCCTGGTTCTGGCCGCTCAGAACTTGTGGCGGATGCCGACTGCGGCGCCGACCATGCTGTTTTTGCCAGTCGCCAGGCCGTAGCCGGTGGCGTTGAGATCCACCGTGGCCTGATCCAGTGCCAGGCCTGCGTTGCGTGCATAGGCGGTGGTCAGGTAGAGGTCGGTGCGTTTGGATAGCGTGTAGTCGGCAATGAACGCGATCTGCCAGGGGTTGGCTTGCGTGGAAGGTGCACTGTTGATCGTTTTGATCTTCTGGTACGCATATTCGAGCGACAGGCCCAGTGCATTGGTGGCCTGGTAGTTCACGCCGGCCCAGTAGTAGTCGTCACGCAGGGCGACCGAACCGTTGGCGTTCTTGTTCTGGCCCCAGCGATAGCCGCCCATGACCTTGACGGTGTCGCCAAACAGATAGCTGCCCGCGATCGCCGCCTTGCGTACCGTGCCCGAACTGAAGGCGCCGCCGCCCAGCGCCACGCTCGGGTTGTACTGGTCAAACGCCAGCGTGGCGCCGATGGGGCCGGCCATGTAGGCCACGCCCGCGCCGTAGCCGCTGTCGCGTCGCGGTTGCCCCGGCACCTCGCCGTTGCCGCCGCCGGTGGGGTTGGCGCTCGGCGCGCCAGTGCCGAAGCTCCAATGCGCCTGTGCGGTGACGGGGCCGAAGGTGCCGGTATACATGGCCGTGTTGTCGGACCGGAAATTGACGCCCGTCTGTACTGCGGCCGGTTCGTACTGCGTGGAATACGCCATCGGCTCAAAGTTGGCGAGCAACTGGAACAGCGTCGTGTATTGCCGCCCGAACGTGAACTGCCCGACGGTGGTGCTCTTCAAGCCCACGTAAGCCTGCCGCCCGAACAGGCGGCCACCTTGCTGCGATTGCCCCGTATCGCTCGCGAAGCCGCTTTCCAACACGAAGAGCGCGCTCAGGCCGCCGCCCAGGTCTTCCGTGCCGCGCAGGCCCCAGCGCGAGCCGGAGAGCCCGCCGCTCTGCATCGACACACGGTTGCCGGAGCTGCCCGGCGTGGCGCCGGGCAGGTTGGTGGCGTACTCGATGTTGGTGTCCACCACGCCGTACAGCGTCACGCTCGATTGCGCGCACGCTGCACTGGCGCAGGCCAGTAGCGCAATCGGCGCCATGGGGGCGATGTGCTTGCTCTTCATGTTGCAGGGTCTCCTCTTGGTGTTGTTGCCGCGGGCTCTAGTGGCCCGACGATCGTTAAAACGGCTTGCTGCCGATAATGCCCGCGCGCTCCATCTTGCGATGACACGGCGCGTAATCCATGACCGCGTAGTGCTGCGTGGCGGTGTTGTCCCAGATGGCCACGCTATTGGGCTTCCAGCGCCAGCGCACCTGGTATTCGGGGATGTACGCCTGGCTGATCAGGTAGCGCAACAGGTCTGCCGCGCCGCTGGTGGCGTCCTGCCCAACGCGCACGCGCGCGGGCGTGTGGTAGTTGGTGAAATGCGTGGTGAAACCGTTGACGTACAGCACCTTCTCGTCGGTGTCCGGGTGCGTGCGTACCACGGGGTGTTCGGGGTCGGGGTACTGCGCCTTGAGCGCGAGGCGCTTTTCGATCGGCATGGCGGCACCGAAGCTGGCTTCGATGCTGTGGCGCGCGCGCAGGTTGGCGATGTCGCGTTTCACGTCATCGGGCAGCTTTTCATAGGCCAGCACCATGTTGGCCCACATGGTGTCCCCGCCCACGGGTGGGCATTCCACGCAGCGCAGTACAGCGCCAAACTGTGGCGCCTCGCGCCAGGTGGTGTCGGCGTGCCAGCAGTTTTCGTAGCGGTCGTTCGGCTGGTCGGGCGTTTTGTAGATGCGCACGAGGCCGGGGTGCTCCGGGTCGCTGCCGGCCACGGGATGGTCTTCCAGATCGCCAAAGCGGCGCGCAAAGGCGACGTGCTGCGCGCGGCTCAAGTCCTGGTCGCGCAGAAAGAGCACGCGGTGCGTGAGCAGCGCAGCGCGGATCGCGTTGAACAGGCCATGGTCTTCAATGGCGTCGGCCAGTTGCACGCCGATGAGTTCGGCACCCAGCGCATTGGTCAGTTGTTCGACTCGCATGGCGGTGCCTCAGATGACGAAGACGGACGAGCCCGTCGTCTTGCGCGCTTCCAGATCGCGGTGGGCCTGCACGGCGTCTTGCAATGCGTAGCGCTGGTGGATTTCGATGCGGATGCGGCCGGCGGCGACGTGGTCGAACAGTTCGCCGGCAAGCTCGGCCTTTTCGGCCGGATCGGCGATGTAGTCCGCCAGCGCGGGGCGCGTCATGTACAGCGAGCCCTTCATCGCCAGCAGTTGCGGATTGAACGGCGGGACGGGGCCCGACGCCGTGCCCACGCACACCATCAGCCCGCGCCGCTTGAGCGAATCGAGCGACGCATCAAAGGTGGCCTTGCCCACGCTATCGAACACTACGTTCACGCCCACGCCATCGGTCAGTTCGCGCACGCGCTTGGCGACATCTTCGTACGCGTAGTTGATGACGTGGTCGCAGCCGTGCGCGCGGGCGATGTCCGCCTTGGCTTCGCTCGATACCGTGCCGATCACCGTCAGCCCGAGCAGCTTGGCCCATTGCGAGACGATCAGCCCCACGCCGCCCGCCGCCGCGTGCAGCAGGATCGTGTTGCCCTTGGCAAACGGATAGATGCGGCGCAGCAGGTAGGCCGAGGTCAGGCCGCGCATGGTCATGGCGGCAGCGGTTTCGCAGGCAATGGCATCCGGCAGCTTGATGAGCGGCGCGGCCGGGATCAGCCGCTCGGTGCTGTAGGCGCCCAGCGTGTTGACGAAGCCGGTGTAGGTCACGCGGTCGCCTTCAGCCACATTGGTCACGCCGTCGCCCACGGCTTCGACAATGCCTGCCGCTTCAACGCCCATGCCGGCGGGCAGCGGCACCGGATACAGGCCCGAGCGGAAATACGTATCGGCAAAGTTCAGGCCGACGGCCTCGTGGCGCAGGCGCACCTGGCCGGGGCCGGGGCGGCCGACTTCGACGGTCTCGCAGCGCAAGACTTCGGGGCCGCCGGTTTCATGAAAGCGGACTGCGGTTGCCATGGGTGTCTCCAGTGTTTCAGCAATGTTTGAGGGTGCGCGTCGCCCGCACGGCTCGCGGTGCGAGTCGCAGTCAAAGCGGGGGAGAGGGATGCGGGTGCCTTGCCGGGCGGCGCGCTTAAAAGAGGCGGCTCAGGTGATCATGCAGATGCCACCGCGGGAGGGCTGGCGACCGGCGCGGCATCCATCGGCACATGCGCGACGCGCTTGAGTTCCGCTTCGTAACTGCGCGCGGCCAGCAGGAAGCAGATGGCTGCCACGACACCAAAGAGCGGCATCACCGCCAGCGCGGTCTGCAAGCCCCATGCATCGGACATGGCACCGCCCACGAACGGGCCGATCGCCAGACCGAATAGGTTCTGGAACAGCGAAAGCAGCGCCGCACCGGTCGAACGCACACCCGGATGGATGACGTCGAAGACCACACTGGACGCCGGCGCCACCGTGCACGTCATCAGAAAGCCGCCGAGCGCGATCAGCAGGAACTGTTGGCTGGCGGGCATGGTGGAGCCGAACGCGGTCATGAACACAAACACGGTCACGATGGCCAGTCCCGCAACTGCAATCAACCGGTTGCGCTGCCGGCGTGCCGCCACCACATCGGCCACCACGCCCCACACGAACGCACCCAGTGCGCCGCACAGCACCACCAGCGCGGCCTGCATGGCGGCATGCTCGGGCGCCGTGCCGTGATAGCGGTTGAGGTAGCTCGGCAGCCAAGACCAGATGGTCGAGACGACGATCAACTGGAACGCCGCGCCCAGGCATGTCCACCACAGCGTGCGCGAGCTGCTGATGGCCGTTGCCACGCGCTGCACGAGCGTGCTGCTGGGCTGTCGCGCTTGGGCGTCATTGGGGGCCATCGCCACGGTCTTGTAGTCCGGCACGAATATGTAGAGCAGCGCCAGCACCAGCCCTGGCACGCCCACCACGCCAAAGGCCGCCTGCCAGCCCCAACGCGCGGCAATCACGCCGCCCAGCAACACGCCCAGTACGGAGCCCACGGAGGCCGCCGCAAAGAAGGCCCCCATCAACGTCGCGCGCAGGCGCCTTGGAAAGAGGCTGGCGATGAGCGCCGCGCCCACCGAGCCATAGCCTGTTTCGCCCACGCCCACCATGGCCCGCGCCGCAAAGAGCTGCGCATAGTTGCGCGTGAACATGCAGGAGATCGTCGCCAGGCTCCACACCGTGGCCATCACGACGATGCTCTTGACGCGGCTGAAGCGGTCGGCCAGCAGCGCCACCGGCAGCCCGCCCACCGCCACCACGATGGAGATGACGGACACCAGCGCACCCAACTGCTTGTCTGACAGCGCCCACGCCGTCTTCAGATGTGGGAACAGCGACACGATGACTTGCCGGTCGATGTAATCGAACAGCATCAGTGCAAAGGTCATCGCAAACGCAAACCACGCCTGGGGGCGGCTGACGAGGTAGTCGTCTTGGCGGTCGTGTGCAATAGTGCGCAGGTCGGCGGCATGCAGATTCATGGTGGTCTCCGAGTGGCGGCGCTTGCGTTGAGCGCCGCCTGTGTTGGCCCGGTGATACAGCGGCTTCTAGTTTAGGCCGCGCGCAGCGGCAGATTCTTCACGTTCGGTGCGCGGTTGGGCGACATGCCGTTCTTGGCCAGCGTTTCATCCACGCTGTCGTATTGCACGCCGATGCGGTAGATGGCGCGGGCCTCCTTGCCGCTGGCGATTTCACGGCCCAGTTCCTTCGCCACGCGCACACATTGCTCGATCTGCTGCACGGAGGTCATGCGGTTGCCGTGCTGGTCGATGATGGTGTCTTCGATGCCGCAGCGGGGGTGCAGGCCCATGGCCATGGCCATCATGTTGAAGGGCAGCACGTTCTTGAGCAGCGATTCAGCCGTCAGCGTGCAGCCATCCGGCGCGCGGTGGATGAAGTTGAAGAAGTTGAACGGGTTGGGGCCGTCAAAGCCGCCGCCAATGCCGATCCACGTAAGGTTGAGCGGGCCCTTGTAGACGCCCTTGCGCACGAGGCGCTCCAGCGTCTCCAGCGCGTGGATGCCGGTGAGCTGAAAGTGCGGCTGTACGCCCGCAGCCTGCAGGCGGCGCAGGTGCTCTTCCACCCATTGCGGGCCGGCCGGCACGGTCATCTCGCGATACGCCTGCTGATACGCCGGGTGCGACAGGGAGGTGCCTTCCAGATACTCCGGATACAGCAGCTCCATGATGTTCATCTGCGTGGTGTTGATGGCCACGGTCACCTGGTCGGGCGTAGGCGTCAGGTCGGCCAGCATGTGGCGCGTGTCATCCGACAGCCACTTGGCGGCCTGGCCCTCGTCTTCCGGCGCAAACGAAATCGAGCCGCCCACCTGGATGATCATGTCGGGCACCGCCGCGCACACGCCGGCAATCAGTTCGTTGAACTTCGACAGCCGCTTCGAGCCCTTACCGTCCAGCTCCCGCACATGCAGGTGCAGCACGGTGGCGCCGGCGTTGTAGCAATCCACGGCTTTCTGCACCTGTTCTTCCATCGTCACCGGGATGTCTTCTGGAAAATCTTCCGGCATCCATTCCGGGCCGTATGGCGCAACGGTGATGACTACCTTGTCCTGGTTTTCGGGGTGCAGGGAATCGTCGAGGAATTGCATGGGTTGTCTCCGCTAGGGATGTCTCGGGTGGACTTCACTATAGGGAAGCAGTAGCTTTCAATTTCTCAGTTGGTGCCAAGTTTTTATCTTTTGGTGCCATTCCGTGTAAACACCAACCCCCCACCAACCTGCCGGCAAACCCAACGGAACCCCCATGGAAACGATGGTGCGTGCGCGCTCGCTCAACGGCTACTTTCAGGTGGTGCGGCGGCTTGGGTTCAACCCGCAGGAAGCGCTGCGGCAGGTGGGGCTGGACCCAGCCAAGCTGACCGACCCCGAACAGCCGGTACCCGTGGTGGCGACGTGCCACTTGATGGAGATCACCGCCAGCAGCGCACCTTGCCCGACGCTCGGTTTGCAGATGGCTGAGGCCCGGCAGGAGTTGGACTTTGGCGTGCTGGGCCTGCTGCTGGGCCACAAGCGCACGCTGCGCGAGGCGCTGCAGGCCATCATCCAGTACCGCCATCTGCTGAATGAGGCGCTGGCGATTTATCTGGAATCCGATGGCGACATGGTCGTCATTCGCGAAGAGGTCATCACCGAGACCCCTGTGCCGCTGCGCCAGGCCAATGAGTTGGCCGTGGGTGTGCTGGCGCGGACATGCAGTGCGCTACTGGGGGTGCACTGGAAGCCGCGCAGCGTGCACTTCACGCATGCCGCACCGGGCGATCTCAGCCTGTACCGGCGTGTGTTCGGTTGCCCGATCGTGTTTGGCAGCGACTTCAACGGCATCGTCTGTGCGGCGGCTGATCTGGAGATTCCCAACCCCGCTGCTGACCCGGCTCTGGTGCGCTATGCGGAAAGCCTGGCCGAGCCGCTCAACGTATCGGGCCCCGACGTGATGGTGCGGGAGGTGCGGCGCGCGGTGTATCTGCTGTTGCCGCTGGAGCGCGCGTCTGTGGAACAGGTGGCGGAGCACCTGCATCTGAGCGTGCGCACGCTGCAGCGGCAGTTAGAGACCGCAGGTGCCACGTTCTCCGAGCTGGTGGAGGAGGTGCGCCACAACCTTGCCGTCCGCTATATGGCGAATCCGGCCTACCGGATCGGGCGGGTGGCGGCGCTGCTGGGCTATACGCGGCAGGCGTCGTTCACGCGCTGGTTCATCGCGCATTTCGGCATGACGCCGCGGGCGTGGCGCGATGCGCAGCGCCCTGACCGGGCGGGCGATGTGGCTCAGGCGGGCTCGAGCCCCGCCGCCGACGCAACCTCCGCACGCGGCTGACGCGCTAGCCGCATCGCCGGCGATTGCAGAATGCACAGCAACTGCAACGCAAAGCCAACCAGCGCCACCAGCAAGCATGCCCCCATGCCAGCTTGTGCCGCTAGCCACGCGGCCATGAAGAGCGCTACAGAATCGGTGCGAACAATTTGGCCACGTGCATGATCACGCGGCGCAGCGGGTGGGCGCGTTCGTATTCGTCGCGGCCGATGCGCGTGGCTTGCGCAAAGTCGGCGTCGAGCATTTGCGCCACGTCATTGGCGAAGCGCTGGTCGGCCGTCACGACCATCAACTCGAAATTCAGGCGGAAGGAGCGGTTGTCCAGGTTCGCGCTGCCGACGGCGGCGGCATCGTCGTCGATCAGCACCACCTTCTGGTGCAGGAAGCCGGGCAGGTAGCGGTAGATCTTCACGCCAGCGCGGATGGCCTGGTGGGCATACAGCGTGGAGGCCAGGAAGACCACGCGGTGGTCCGGGCGCGATGGGATCAGGATGCGCACGTCCACGCCGCGCAGCACCGCCAGGCGCAGTGCCGCAAACACCGCCTCGTCGGGAATGAAGTACGGTGTGGTGATCCACAGCCGGTGGCGCGCAGACTGGATCGCCTCCATGAAGAACAGCGAGCAGGTTTCCTGCTTGTCGGCGGGGCCGCTGGCCACCACTTGGCAGACCATGTCTTCGTCGGGACGCAGCTCAGGCACGATCAGTTGCGGCACTTCATGCGCGGCCCAATACCAGTCTTCGGCAAACGTGAGTTGCAGGTCCATCACCGCCGCGCCCACGATCTCGATATGCGTATCGCGCCACGGGGCCAGCGGCGGTTTCTCGCCCAGGTATTCGTTGCCGACATTGTGTCCGCCCACGTAGGCGCGTTCGCCATCCACCACCACCAGCTTGCGGTGGTTGCGGAAGTTGAGTTGGAAGCGATTGACGAAACCCGCGTGCGTGGAAAACGGCTTGGCGTGCACGCCGCCGTCGGTCAGGCGCTGCACATAGTGGCGCGGCAGGGCGTGGCAACCGATGCTGTCGAACAGGAAGTACACGCGCACGCCGGCACGCGCACGTTCGAGCAGCGCTTCGGCCAGGCGGCGGCCGAGCGTGTCGTCATGCACGATGAAGAACTGCACGATCAGCACTCGCTTCGCCTGCGCGATGGCCGCGAAGATGGCCTCGAAGGTCTCTGCGCCGTTGACCAGCAGGCGCACGCGATTGCGAGACTGGCAGGGCACGCCCGTCAGCCGGGGTAGCGCCTGCATGCATGCGTGGTGCGGCTCGACGACTGAGGATTCGTGATCGCGCAGGCGGCGCCAGTCATCCGACAGCGTGATCTCGCGCATGCGCGCATTGTTGAAGCGCCGCGCATCCACGTAACCGGCAAAGGTGCTGCGTCCGAAAATCAGATACGGGATCAACGTGAACTCTGGCAGCGTGACGAGCGAGATGGCCCAGGCAATGGCCCCCTGGGATGTACGCACGGTCAGCACGGCGTGCATGGCGGCCAGCACGCCCACGCAGTGCACAACAAACAGAAAGGTGGCGAATGCGGTGGTTTGGGTCAGCATCAGAAGGGGCAGGGAGGGCATGCCACGGGGCATTTTGACACGCCTGAGGTGGCGTCGGATAAACACGGATACGAGGTGCCGGGCCACCGGTGTAGCCTGGGGAGCGCCTGTGCTACCGACAGGCACGCGGCATGCTGATGTGCAGTTACCGTCCTGTCGATCATCTGTAGCACAACGCGACAAACCAACATGCAAGGGCGCCCGCTGATCTTCCGCGCATTTCTACGCGTCTGGCTGAGCTGCCTGACAGCGCTGCTGCTGGGTGGCTGCGCCAGCCTGCCCGAGCACGTGGAGCGGCCGGTAACGACAGCGCTTTCGGGGGCGGAATCGGTGACCGCGCTGGGGCGTTTGGCGCAGGCGAATGCCCCCTCCGGGGACGTGTCGGGGTTCCGGCTCATCCCCTCCGGCGAAGAAGCCTATGCCACCTTGCTTACGCTGGCCGACCGCGCTGAACGCACCCTGGATCTGCAGTACTTCATCATCGGCAGTGACAACGCCGTGCGCGAGCTGATGCGGCACGTACTGGCCGCCGCCGAACGCGGCGTGCGCGTGCGCGTGCTCGTCGACGACCTGCACAGCGATGGGCGCGATCTGGCATTCCTGAAGTTCTCGTTGCACAAGAACATCGACGTGCGGCTGTTCAACCCGTTTCCCGGCGGGCGCATGTCGAACCTGACGCGGTACTTGAGCGGTGCAGCCGAGTTCCGCCGCGTCAACCGGCGCATGCACAACAAGGCCTTCATCGCCGACAACGCATTGGCCGTGACAGGCGGGCGCAACCTGGGCGCCGAATATTTCACGCAAGACAAGACGACCAACTTCGTTGACCTAGATGTGCTGGCGGCGGGGCCAGCGGTGCGGCAGTTGTCTTCCGCATTCGATGCGTATTGGAACAGCGAATTTGCCTACCCCGTGCAGGCATTGGCGCCCAAGCCCAGCGACGCCCATCCGCCCGAGCAAAAGAACGGCAACTACCCGCCGCCCGTCTCGATGCCTGCAAGGCCCGAAGCGCCGTTACGCCGCATCGACGTGCCGACTGCGCCGGTCGCAGCGATCGACATGGGCTCCGCATCCGGCCCGCAGGCCTCCGCCCGGCAGATTACCGACCCCGAGCAGCAGCGCCTGCGCAATCAGACCGACCTGGCCAGCCCCACGCCCGTCGACCCATTGCCGCTGCGGCCCGCGCCACGCGACTGGTTCCTCGCCGACCAGATCGCGCGCGGCCGCCTGAGCCTGGAATGGGCGCCCGCCAAGGTCATCGTTGACCGCCCCGCCAAGGTGTCCGGCGAAGACATCGAGCCCGGCGGTGAGCGCCTCGCCCGCACATTGATGCGTGTCGTGGACGAGGCGCAGCGCGAGGTGATCTTGATCTCGCCATACTTCGTGCCCGGCAAGCGGGGCGTGGAGGTGGCCAAGGGCCTGCATGAACGAGGCGTGCGCCTGCGCGTGCTGACCAACTCGCTGGCGGCCACCGATGCGCCCATCGTGCACGTGGGCTATGCCAAATACCGTGGAGTGCTCATCGATAGCGGCGCCGAACTGTATGAGCTACGCCCCACGCTCGGCGATCGCCCGAGCGTGGTCGGCACGTTTCGATCATCGCAGGCGAGCCTGCACGTGAAGTCCGTCATCGTGGATCGGAGCACGCTCTTCGTCGGCTCCATGAACATCGACCCGCGCTCGATTGCGTTGAATACGGAAACCGGGCTGGTGATCCGCAGCCCGGTGCTGGCGCAGGCTGTGGCCCGGTTGTTTGATGATGCGGTGAAGGAAAGCGCCTATCGCGTGACCAAGGCGGACGACGGCCAATTACGCTGGACCACGCACGAGAACGGCAAGGAAGTCGTCGTCAACCACGAGCCCGATGTCGGCTTCGGCCGCCGAACGTGGATTCAGATGCTGGCGCCGTTTACGCCAGAAGAGTTGTTGTAAGGCCCCCGCCCAAAGAAAAACGCCGCGAGTTGCGGCGTTCTTCTCATCCAGCCGAGCGACGAGCGCCCCGGCCTTCGTGTCATTACATCTTCTGCTTGGTGTTGTCCGCTGCGTTTTCCAGCTTCTGGCCACCAGTCTGGATGTCCTTGCCCATGCCTGCCATCGTGTTGCAACCCGCCAGAACGGCGCAGCCCAGGGCCAGCAGTGCAATCAGTTTCTTCATCTTGATCCCCTTGTGAGCAGTGCGGCCCTTTGAGTGAGCAGCACGATTTCGCATGATTGCCACCGGGTGGGTGGCGCAACCCGCATTTTAATGTCACCCCACAGGCGCTGGGTGCGTCGGGCGCATCTTTTTTACAGTCTTGCATATCACCTGCGACGTATCCCGGACATTCAATGCCTGGACCTCCATTTCTCTCCTGGCTTGCCGATAGGACTTTTCAGGAGTGAATCGGGTGCCAGACGAGCGGCGCATCGCAACCGAACCAGACAACGCCAGACGGCCCAACCAAGCGGGGGAAAGACCTATGTGGAAATGGATGGATACAAGCATTCGAACGCGACTGACGATTCTGGTGGCCGCGTTCGCCGTGATGATTGCGGTGGTGGGCGCCGCGGGCATCGCCACCGGCCGGGCAACCAACGCCGACTTGCGCGCCGTGTACCTGGAAGACGCCAAAGGGCTCGACCTGCTGGCAAAGGACACGATCAACCTGCTGTGGGCGCGCATTCACCTGACCAATTTCGATTCGGTCTCGTCACCCGAAGAACTCAAGAAACTGCTGACGGATGCGCACACCATGGTCAAGACCGCCAACGATGCGTGGGCCGAATTCATGAAGCTGCCGGTGCCCGAAGCCGATCGCGCCCAATTGCAGGCGGCCGACGCTGCGCGCACGAAATTCGTCAAGACCGCACTGGAGCCGGCCATCGCCGCGCTGGAACGCAGTGACCTCACCACGTACCGAGACTTGAATACAACCCAGGTGCCGCAGCTCTTCGTGACCTATGACACGGCGCTCGGGCCGCTGGTCAAGGCGCGCTTCGCCTATGGTCAGGCGCGTTTTGACCACTCGCAGTCACGCTACGCCATGAGCATCTGGGTGTCGGGCGGTTTGCTGGCGGCCGCGCTGTTGTTGTCGGTGGTGGCGCGTGGCGTGCTGGGCCGTACGGTGGTACGTCCGCTGGAGCGCGCCATCCACGTGTTCGAGCGCATGGCCTCAGGCGACCTCGCCACGCGCATGGAAGGCCAGACCGCCGCCGGTCGTCGTGACGAAACCGCGCGCCTGATGCACGCCGTGGCCTCCATGCAGGCGAGCCTGCAGCGGATCATCGGGCAAGTGCGCACGGGCTCGGACTCCATCGCCAGCGCCACCAAGCAGATCGCCGCAGGTAATGCGGATCTGTCGCAGCGCACGGAGCAGCAGGCGAGCTCGCTGGAGGAAACCGCATCCAGCATGGAAGAACTGACCAGCATCGTGAAGCAGAACGCCGACAACGCCCGTCAGGCCAGCACGCTGGCCGTCAATGCATCGGACATCGCCGTCAAGGGCGGAGAGGTCGTTGGCCGCGTGGTGGACACCATGGCCGGCATTAACGAGAGCAGCAAGAAGATCGCCGACATCATCGGCGTGATCGAGGGCATTGCATTCCAGACGAACATCCTCGCGCTGAACGCGGCGGTGGAAGCCGCACGTGCGGGCGAGCAAGGCCGGGGCTTTGCGGTGGTGGCAGGGGAAGTGCGCAGCCTGGCGCAGCGTAGTGCCACGGCAGCCAAGGAGATCAAGGAACTGATCGGCGATTCCGTAGGCCGTGTGCAAAACGGTTCGACGCTGGTGGCCGAGGCCGGCGCGGTGATCGAGGAGGTGGTGACCGCCGTCAAGCGCGTGACCGACATCATGGGCGAAATCAGCGCCGCGTCGGAAGAGCAGAGCAGCGGCATCGAGCAGGTCAACCAGGCCGTCACGCAGATGGATCAGGTGACGCAGCAGAACGCCGCGTTGGTCGAGCAGGCGGCAGCCGCGGCTGAATCGCTGGAGGAACAGGCGGAGGCGCTGCGCGGTGCTGTGGCGGTGTTCCGCGTCGAACACGCATAAGCACGCATAAGCGGCCGGTACAGGAGTCCAAGACGCGACGCCCTTCCATGCCTGTGGAAGGGCTTTTTTTTTTACGGCAGCAGGTCGCGCGCGCGTTCGGCAATCACGCCTTGCGTGTCATCGATCCACCGCGCAGGGAAGGGCTGCGACAGCAGATAGCCCTGGATGACATCGCAGCGGCAAGCGCGCAGGGCTTGGAGCTGCGCGGCGGTTTCTACGCGCGTAGCCGTAACGGGCACGCCGACTGCGTGGGCGGCGGCCACCAGGCGTTGCAGCGTGCCGTGGCTGTGCGCATCCGCCACCGCGCCGACCACACCCTGGTCGAGCTTGACCTGGTCGGGGCGAAAGGTCTCCAGGCAATCGAGGCTGTGCTCGGTGGCGCCAAAGTCTTCTACCGCCACGCGCGCACCGCATGCGTGGAGCGCTTCAATGGCCTGGCGCGCCGCACCGTTGGCCTGTTGCAGCGTATGTTCCGACACCTCGAAGACGATTCGTGCCGGCGGCACGGCATGGCGTGCCGCAATATCGCGCACCACCTCGCTCAACTGCGGGTCCAGCAACTGCGCCACCGACAGGTTGACCGCCGCATGGACGCTCGGTTGATGCCGCGTGCCGCCCCGCCCGGCGCGCTCGGCTTCTTCGCGCTGCAGGCCGGCCAGCATTTGTGCGGCGTTGTCGAGCACCCAGCGGCCTACCTCGCGGATGTCGCCCGTCTGTTCCAGGATCGGCAGAAAATCTGCCGGCGCCACGCCACCGAGTTCTGGCGAAATCCAGCGCAGCAGGAATTCATAGCCGACGATCCGGCCATTGGCCAGGCTCAACTGTGGCTGCAGGTTCAGGCTGAACTGGCGGCGCGCCAGTGCGTGGCGCAGTTGCGCAGCCAGGCGCGGCCGCTGGGCCACGGCATCGTTTGCCTCGGCAGCCGACGCAGAGGCGTTGGCATGCGGCAGGGCGGGGGCCGGCGCATAGACGGCTGGGCTCTGCTCGCCGCCGTGCTGCACGTGATAGAGCGCGCGGTCGGCTTGATCAATCAGTCGGGCAGGGTCGGCCGGTGTGCTTTCGAACAGGGTCATGCCGATGCTGCACGAGCAGACCAGCTCATAGCCATGCGCGATGAACGGACGCGTCAACGCGGCAGAAATGCGCCGCGCGAGGTCGTGCACGGCTTGTGCCGAGGTGAATTCAGCCGAGGCAATCGCAAAGGTTTCGTGGCCGACGCGGCCAACGAAGGGCGCTGTGCCGTCGACGCTGGCTTCACACAACGCTTTGAGCCGCGCCGCACATTCGACCAGGATGGCCCTTGCGGCCAGCGGGCCCAACGTGGTGGTCGCCTCGGCAAAGTGGTCAAAGCCGATCAGCAGCAACGCGCCAGTGCCATCCGGCTGCGCGGGCTGCGGCAGCTCGGCCAGCCACCGGATGAATCGTTCGCGGTCCGGCAACCCGGAGATGGGGTCCAGACCCGATGGCGCGACGGACGTGGCGCGACTCATAAATGGAGATCGTCCTGCAAATACCTGTGAAACGGAAATGCGTTGGTTCGCGCGGGTCATTCAATTGTGTCGAGTTGTCACGACGAACCTGCGGGCATCATAAGCCGAAACTCCACTTGCCGGGCCGTTGCCCGGCGCATTGTCGCGGGAATCGTACGGGCGTTTTTTATGTTTAGGGTTAATTACATCTGATAAAGATATCGTGCATATCCCTGGTGTTACGCCATGCGCTGGCCACCCCAAAGCAATTGCTCGTAGATAAAACACTGCAGCAGCATCCGTTGCGAGGCCCCCAGCTCGATGAACTCCACGCCGTACTGATAGGCATTGGGCAGGTCGGCCGGCTTTTCGCTGCGGATCAGCGCGGCTGCTACCAGCTCTGAGTGGTAGTCGCGGGTTTTCACGCGGAACCGCAGGCGCGCGGGCGCGCCGCTCAACTCCAGCCGATGGGCCGATCGGAACGACGCTCCCGTGGTGCTGATGTCGGAGATATGAATCATGCGCGGCGGCTCGCCGCTCACCAGCATTTTGCCGACCACGTTTGCCCGTACGCGCAGCGACTTGCGCAGCGCGCGGCTTTTGATGCGTCGCGGCGCTGACAGGACGACGTATTCGAACGGGATGCGGCAGACGGCCATCACCGTGCATTCGAAGCTGGCAATCCCCTCGCCCGAGAAGGCGTGGATCTCCAGCAGCTCGTCTTTGACCGGCATGACGGCGCGGCCACCGTCGGCCGGCATGGTGATGAGCAGATGACGCTGCGGGCTATAGCCCATCACCCGCGCGGCCCCCTTGCTTTGCCCGGCACCGGCCGTCAGGCGCACGGTCAGCATGCCGCCCGGGCGCAGGCCAAGCTGCTCCATGGCGATGGAGCGTTCGCTCTCCGGGGCGTCCGCCATGTCGGGGAACAGCGTATTCGGGAACTGCGTGTTGGCGAATGGCGAAGCGCTGCCAGGCGCACCGTCGGCCTGACGGTGTGGCCGGTGCAGGGTGAAGAGCAGGTCAATCTCTTCCGGCGAGTGGATGACGTCGCCTTTGGGGACGAGCAACTGCCCGTCGGCGTCGAGCATCGGCCACGGCAGGGGGATCGCTAGCGGAATGTCGAGAGGTTGGAGTTCGAGCATGTCAATGGAGCGCCCGCAGCCGCGCGGGTGCCCACGTGCTTATACGGCAAAATGTTGCCCAACTTTAAACGGGCACGGGAGTTGCGCGCCCTACGGCCATGACTCAGCGCAATTTTGATCCTCAGGCAGATGGACCGAACGCAGACCTCGCGCCCGCGCAGCGTTTCTGGGCTGTGGCGGCACAGTTCTCCCGCTATGTCGTGATCGGCTTCGGTGCCACGCTGGCGCACTACGTGGTGCTGTTCGGGCTGGTGCAGGCGGACGTGTCGCCTTGGCGGGCGTCGGTGGCCGGCAGCGTGATTGGCGCCACGCTCAACTACATCATCAGCCGGCAGGCGGTGTTCAACAGTACGCGCGGCCATATTGGCGCGATGGTACGGTTCGGGCTGGTCGCGTTTCTTGCGCTGGGGTGCAACGCGACCATCATGGCAATTGGCCTGTCGCTTGGGCTGTATTACCTGCTCGCGCAGGTGTTTGCCTCGGCCATTACCGCAGTCTTTAATTTTCTGGTGCACCGGCATTGGACGTTCCGCGACGCCGCCGCTGTCGGGGCACCCACTGAACCGCAACCCGCCATTGTGCCGAAGCGGCCGGCGGGTGGCAGGCGGGGCTAGTGGTCAATGTCGGCGAGCGGTGGCGCGCAGGCCTGAGGCGTCGTCGGTCGGGAAAGTCACCTCGGCCAGGCCGTCCGCAGAGCGCGTCTGGCCATCGTCGCGCAAGCGCTCCACGATCAAGTGCACGTCGATGATGTCGGCCATGCCCGCAGCCTCCAGCGAGACGAGTGCGGCAAGCTGCGCAATCGCAAACGTATCCGCGAGCAAGGGCGTGTCGTCGTGCAGGTCGCCGGTGGGGCGCATGTGTGGAGCGCCTTCGCCGGCATGAGCGGGGGGCTGCGCCGCGTCACGTGCGCGGTAGGCAAAATAGGCGTCAGCAAAGTGCACGCGGTGTGCGTCAAAGACGCGTACGGCGGCGCTCAGCGCGTCGTCGATCCAAGTCGGATCAATGGGGTCGCTCCCCTCGGGCAGCCCCGCCAGCTTCAGCGCATAGCGGTGCGTTTCAGTGCCCGGGGCGACGAAACTCAATTCCATACCACCTCCTACAACCGCAGGCGTCGCGTGGCGCACGGCGGCTCGCTGTGTTGACTCGTCCCCCCGGAGCGATATCACTCATAGTAGTGGAGCCCGTGCCGGTGTGATCGCCGTTTCGTTCTTCTGGATGAGTCCGGCAGCATTCGCTGCCTATGCAGGTATCCGCAATGTGGAGGTGTCGGCGCTTGCCTCGGGCAAACGTATG
>Ga0209566_100735_pt1 | contig 18399 bp, 22 predicted proteins | sample Araplavi_mTSA_r2_2_FD_184287 | JGI IMG/M metagenome (GOLD analysis project Ga0209566, IMG submission 184287) | Arabidopsis root microbial communities from North Carolina, USA - plate scrape CL_Cvi_mTSA_r2 (SPAdes) (version 2) | ecosystem: Host-associated > Plants > Roots > Endosphere | place...
TAATCATGCGCGGTCCATTCTCATCCTCGTAGCCTTTGGCGCCATCGACGGCATAACCAACACAATCAACGAGGCGTACGTTAACGTTCAGCCCTTCGGCTACTGAGATTTGAACTGCCGTGTTCGGTACAAACTTCGGCTCGGTTGTCATAATCGTGCGGCCAGCAGCGCTCTGCGGGAGTTCATCGGTAGCCCGGATCCTATCCGCTTCGCTTTGAATGTTCGGAAGCACTACAGATTCCACAAAACGTTTAATAAAGGTTGATTTTCCTGTCCGGACCGCGCCGACAACGCCCAGGTAAATGTCCCCTCCCGTCCGTTCTGCAATGTCCTTAAAGATATCCACTTTCTCCAAGAGAATCCCTCCTACAGTTTGGTCGTCAACTGACGCATAGTGACGGTTACAATTGACTACTCGTACATCATATAGGGACTTTTGATCTTTCTTTTTTTGATCAAACGCTCACCTATTTGGACTAGTAAGAAATATATGTACGTTCGATAGAAATATGATAGATGCGCAACATCTTTTTTTCGCAGCCCACATTTCCGTTAGAAGCACATCGAACCTTTGAACGAACGTCAAAGTATCGCCATTGAAGAATATATGTGGCAGCTGATTCTGATATTCTAAGAAAAAATAAAACCTCTTACGTATTCACGTAAGAGGTTTGTATGTCTATTCGATATCCTGCGGCATCGGCTGATCGTTCTGCCAGAAGTACGCGTAGCTGCGAATCGGCACAAAATAAGATTTGGCCACCAGCAGTTCACGCAGATCCTGATCCGGCTTGAGCGACCCCTTCAATGAACCGCTCTCCACCATTTTCATGATATCCATGCCATAATCGATCGCGACGTTACCTGTCTGCTTATTCACTATATAAGTAACCAAATTAGGCCTGCTGTAATCGGACTTCACTTCGGGAGATTTCATGCCCAGCTCATTAAAATCCACATAATCAAACACATCGTTAATAGCAACGCCTTTGGGCAGCTCCCCGTTATGCTTCAGTTTGTACGCATCCATCTGCTTCTGCACGTCATCGACGCTCTGGTAGGCAGACAGATCCATCAGCTTCACAGTCGGCTTCACCTCGACATCGACAAGCACATACATGAAGATGCCGCCGCTTTCAAATGCGTTGGCGGGCACACTGCTAAGCAGATGCGACTTTTGCAGCTTGGCGAAATCAATGACGTATTTTTCATATAAAGGCGTCGTCATCTCGCTATTCTTAATAGGAAGTACGCCGCTCTTCTCATGGTATTGATCGATCGCCTGCTGCACTACTGTAATAAATTCCGCCGGATTGATCTGATTCTCTTTGCGTAATTCCTTCGGGTATGCACATCCGGAAAGCAGCAGCATAAGCGCAATCGCAGCGCTCAGCCATTTTCCAACAAATTGAAATCTTCGCAATGTCACTGCTGAACCATCCTAACTTTTAAAATAAATCGTCGTCCTCCGCCTGCTTGGCAAGCTGTTTACGGATCGCGGCCTTGAGCGGGTCTTCCAGCACTTCAACGGTAACCGCTCCTACGACTCTAGCTTGACAAGCGAGCCGATAGCCCTCTTCTGCCTGCGAACCCAGCTTAAATCTTTCATTGTTATTCAGTGGCGCCAGGCCGCTTTGATCCTTCACGATCACCTTGCACATCAGGCAAGCCGCTTTGCCGTCGCAGCGCGTACGGATTTGTACCTTAGCACGTCGACCTGCATCCAGCAGCGTGGTGCCGGAACGAACTTGAATACGCTTGTTATCCGGCCAAAAATGAACATCGAGTTGAGACATGGTGTACCTCGCCACCCATTAGTTTTGAAATAAATGTTCCAGACGGCTGCGGAATTCGCTGCCCATCCGGTTCCGCTGAAGCAAATCATGTAACGCAGGCATGTGCAATTCCGGGTTTTGGCGCATCGCCTGCGCAATGGCTTCATACCGGTCAGGGCGCTCGCGCAGCAAATTGAAGATAAGCTCGTGCGCAAGCGGCATCATTTTCACGTGACAAGCGAGTCCCTTGAGCGGGAGCTCGATAGCATGATGCGCCCAGAAGTACGCAGCTTCGATCGTATACAACGAATCAAGCGCCTGAACGCGAAAGTCGCCTACAAGCTCGACGGTTGCGCCCATCACTTCGTAATGGCTCAGCGTAGAAGCGTAGATCGGCGTTTCACTGTATGCCGGCTCATCAATAGCATAGCCGGCAAGGGCCGCATGAATCGCCTGAACGTCGCCCCCATCCACGTAGAGATCCAGATCCCGCGGACTTCTCTGCGTGTCGACTTCATGCATTACGAGTCCGCAGCTCCCGCCAATCAGCCATTTGGCATCGACGCTGCGGAGCTCTGCGACCAGCTTGTTGATTGCCGGCAGCATGGGTTCTAGCAGGGACATAGCGCCAACACCTTCCATTCGACTTATAGATTCCACAGTAAGCGCTAGAAGTATGGCTTGTGGGTCACAGCAATATCCCCGTTCTGTTTCACGACGCATTGGCAGGCAAGCCGGTAGCCTTGCTCCAACTCTTCCGGCTCCAGACGGACTTCCTCGGCCTCCGTCGGCGCGGCAAGCAGCTCCCGTCCGGCTGCTATGTAACAACGGCATCGGGCACAAGTCCCTCTTGTGCAGGAAAAGCCCCATTCGACGTCATGCTTCAGCGCATGATCGAGAATCGTAAGCCCGGTATCCGTTTCTACGGATTTGTTCGTTTTGCGTGTTTTTAATTCTAGCATTCTGGTTCCTCCAACAAACTATAACATGGATAACAGCATGTACACGAAGATTGGGATAAAAAGTAAAAAGGCGACGGTCGACAAAATCGTCCGCAGCGCCCCCTTCGTGCGGGTTCTGGCATAAGAAATAAGAAGTGAGGCCACGACCATTAGTCCAATCGCTACAAAGGACGCCCACATTTTGTCTAAGCTTGACATTTCCACTGCTCCTTCGATCTTGATGCGACAAATTCTCCGCTAATTATAGCATAAGGGCAGAAAAAAAGCATAAAGGGGATAAACTCCCCTTTATGCTACTTATTCTTACCGAGCATCATGCTCATCAGCTGCTGCATGTTGTTCATATCCAGCTTGCTGCTTTTCACAGCCTGCACGATCTCATTGATCGTCTCTTCGGATACTTTGACGTTCACAAGCCCGGAAACCTGTTTAATCAACTGACGAAGCTGCGTCTCGCTTTGTAATGTCGACGGCTTCACACCGCTGGCAATTTTTTGAATATCTTGGGGTGTAACGGTTTTGCCCGTTTTCTTCTTAACTACGTTTAATACGTCCTTCGACATATCCTTTTTCGTCAATGATGTCGCCTCCCTATACCTCATGTGACCAATAGCGTCTAAGGTATAGTATGAGTCGGGACATCATCTGGTGTAGGCTACCCCTGCCATTTTGTCGCTGCGTCAAAGGCGTTTTCTTCGATTTCATGGGTCCTGACGCGGCCCATCAAATCTTGAGCGGCCAATTTGGGCGATTTGCCGTCAAACATCACGTTGAAGAGCTCGTCCGTGATCGGCATCGTGACCTCAAGCCTGCGGGAGAGCTCATGTGCGTTCTTGGTCGTCTTCACACCTTCGACGACCATGCCCATATCGGCGAGCACCGCATCCAGCGGGAAGCCCTGCCCCAGCTTGTAACCGGCCCGCCAGTTCCGGCTGTGCTTGCTTGTGCACGTCGCGATCAGGTCGCCGATGCCGGCAAGCCCGGCAAAAGTGAGCGGATTCGCACCCATTCGGGTGCCAAGCCGGGTAATTTCCGCCAGCCCTCTGGTGATAAGCGCCGCTTTGGCATTATCGCCGAAGCCCAGCCCGTCGATCAGTCCGGCACTGAGGCCGATGATGTTTTTCAGCGCACCGCCGACCTCAACGCCCGCTACGTCAGGGTTCGTGTACACCCGGAAGTAGCTGTTGATCAGCAAGTCCTGCGCCGCTTCCGCCGCTTCTAAGTTCTGCGCAGCAACAACGACCGTGGTCGGACTCTTACGGATCACTTCCTCGGCATGGCTCGGTCCGGACAAGACCACGAAGCGAGCAGGATCCATCTCAGGCAGCTCATCGATAAGCACTTCCGTCATCCGCTTGAGCGTCCCGGTTTCAAAGCCTTTGGTAGCGTGAATCAACAACGCGTCTTGCTTCAGATGCGGGCGGATCTGCGAAGCAACCTCGCGCATCCCCGCCGAAGGCACGACCATAACAACGGCGTCTGCATCTTCGACCGCTTGCTGAAGCGAGTTCGTCGCCACAATCAGCGGCGATAGCTCGACGCCAGGAAGGAAACGCGTGTTCGTATGCGTTTCATTGATCTCCTGAACCTGCTGTTCGTTGCGCGACCATAACAGCACCTCTTTGCCGTTATCTGCGAGAACCGAGGCCAGTGCCGTTCCCCAACTGCCTGCAACAAGCACGGATACTTTGTTCGACATGGAACTTCAACCTCCCCTTCAACGTTGCTGTTTTAGGCGCGTTTTTGCCCCAGTTTATTTTCTTTCCCTTGAATGAGCTTCACAATGTTCGTCCGATGGCGCACGATGGCGAAAATGCACAACAGGATGCTGATCAACAGAATCGGTACCGGACGGTCCATCCCCCACAAGAGAAAAGGTAAGAGTGCTGTAAGTATAAGGGAACCGAGCGATACGAATCTTGTAACCGCGATGATCACGATGGCTGTTAAGCCGGCAATCAACGTTGGAATAAAACAAAGTGTCGCCATGACGCCAATCGTTGTCGCGATACCCTTGCCACCGCGGAAGCCGAAATAAATCGGCCAGTTATGGCCAATGATGGCCGCCAAACCGCAAAGGACAGGGATCCATAGGCCTTCCGCTCCGGGCGAAGCCCACTCGCCGAGCAGGACGGCGACAACGCCTTTGACCCCGTCAAGGAGCAGAACCATGATGGCCGGCCCCTTGCCGAGTACGCGCAATGTGTTTGTTGCGCCTGCGTTGCCGCTTCCATGCTTGCGGATGTCGATTCCTTTGATCCATTTGCCGAATAAATAACTGAAGCTAATGGATCCTAACAAATAACTCACCACAATGCTAATAATGGAATACAAACAAAATGACCTCCTTTGAGTTTGGCATTTCCTTGATTATTCATCATCCGAAGATTTCCTGCGGCTCAGGATTCGGATTGGTGTACCTTCAAAGCCGAATGCGGCGCGAATCCGGTTATCCAAATACCGTTCATAGGAGAAATGCATAAGCTCAGGTTCATTCACAAACAGCACGAACACCGGAGGTTTCACAGCCACTTGCGTGGCATAATTAATGCGCAGACGCTTGCCTTTATCCGTCGGCGGCGGGTTGTAAGCAACCGCGTCCGAGACGACGTCGTTCAGGACGTGCGTTTGGATGCGCAGCGCATGGTTTTCCGCCACTTGCATGACGACCGGCAGCAGTTTATGCAGACGCTGTGTCGTTTTGGCGGACACGAACACCACTGGCGCATACGTCATGAACAGGAAGTGATCGCGAATCTTCTGCGTGAATTGGTGCATCGTTTTGTCATCCTTCTCCACGATGTCCCATTTATTCACAACGAAGATAGCCGCTTTGCCTGCTTCATGCGCATATCCGGCGATATGCTTGTCCTGCTCGATGATGCCTTCATTCCCATCGATGACGATCAGAATCACATCCGCGCGTTCAATGGCTTTCATCGCCCGCATGACGCTGTACTTCTCTGTATTCTCGTAAACTTTGCCCCGCTTGCGCATGCCTGCGGTATCGATAATGACAAACTTTTGGCCATCACGTTCAAACGGTGTATCAATCGCATCGCGAGTCGTACCGGCGATATCACTGACGATCACGCGCTCTTCGCCGAGAATCGCATTCGTGAGCGACGATTTCCCTACGTTCGGGCGGCCGATCAACGCGAATTTAATCACTTCTTCGCCGTATTCTTCATCCTTCTTGTCTGGAAAATGCGCGCAAGCGGCTTCCAGCATATCGCCGATACCGATGCCGTGCGAGCCGGAAATCGCGATCGGATCCCCGAAACCAAGCGAATAAAACTCGTAAATTTCATCCTGGCGCTGCAGGTTATCCACTTTGTTCACGGCCAGCACAACCGGCTTCTTCGAACGGAACAGCAGCTGCGCCACTTCTTCATCTGACGGCGTGACACCAGCTTTGGCATCTACCATGAAGATAATAACATCCGCTTCTTCAATAGCGAGCTCAGCCTGTACACGCACAGACTTAAGGATCGCATCTTCATCATCGATTTCAATACCGCCCGTATCAATAACACTGAACGATTGATTCAGCCATTCACCGATGCCATACAATCTATCCCGTGTAACTCCAGGTCTATCTTCCACAATCGCCAGGCGATCGCCTATAATCCGATTAAATATCGTGGATTTGCCGACATTCGGACGGCCAACAATAGCAATAATAGGTCTAGCCAATTTCCATTCACTCCCTAGGTTTGCATGCAATTCACGTTCCACGGTACCTTTCTTGTGCAGCCATGGAAAATTACGCAACTTACATCATAACAAAAAATCGGGCACTTTGCTAATCACTTTTGAAAATATTATCGCACTGGCCGTATTTGGCGCATGTTAATTGTGTTTAACCAAGATGATATTGCCGTTTTTCAAATCGTGGGCATTGGCATCCAATATTTTTTCCAGCGTAAAAGAAACCTTCTGCTGCTCTTCCTTTGTAGCGACGGCGAAAATAGGGGCTCCTCCAGCCACTTGATCCTTATCCAGCGTGACGATTGCAAGAATTTGCGACATTTGTATTTAGCCCCCTTTCTGTTGATTGACGCCGGCCTCGGAAGGCTTGCGCACTGCGCTCTCCAGGACGGGAATCCGATGCAAGGCCGTCTTCACTTTGTCTGCGTCCTTCTCCTGCGGCAGGAGCAGCAAACCGAGTTCTCCCGTATTCAAGTTCAGCTTGGCCATCGGCATGAGCGAAGGCTCCCCAGTGTCGCGATAAACGCCAAATAAGGTCGAGATATCATGGAGAATCGCCTGTCTTTGTCCGAGATTGGCTAAGGTCACGCGCGAATTGCGGTTTTTCGGCTTGATGATGTAGCCCAGCGCCTGCTTCTGGATAATTTGCCGTGTATCTTCCAGACCGATGTTCATGATGTAGATCGAACCAACGAATAGATCAGGTCCCTCCAGACGAATAGGTACATGCTCGATGTCCGCAATTGATTCCAGATTTTTACCAGTCTTAAACATATTCGCCACGAAGATCGACAAGATACCTGCCACAATCCCCCAGTACCAAGCGAAACAAATGCTGAACAGCGAAGCAACGAACGCGGAAAAAATGACCAGGTAGTTCCGGCCTTCGAACACCATAGCAATGCCTTCAATGTAGGCGGAGCCGCGCGGAACGAGCTCCAGCTCGTCCACTTTGGTCAAGCTCTGTCGCTCCATGTTGCGGACATCACGGAATTGCTGCGCGGCCAAAGAAAGAAAGGTCACTGCCGTGTAATTTTTTTCCAAAAGTGCCGGAACCGCGACAGCCCCCAAACCCGCTGCAATCACCCCGAGGGAGATGTGAATGATTTTGCCATGCGGGTAGGTCGGATACTGCCGGTAATCGGTGCGCAGCATGTTCAAGCGCGACATGATGCCAAAAATCACGCCCACGACAACACCAACCGTATATCGATGCGAATAGAACCAATCCATTATTTGCGCCATCCTCCTTTTCGATTCATCCAGCTTCTTATGATTCCACGACAGCCGTTGTAGGCGCTTTGCAGCATAACAGTTAACGTTCGCGCGGCAAAGACGGTCAGCCACCATTGATCTTGAAAATGGGTGCTTCCGAGCCGGTGATTCACATGCCCGTGATGAAGGCTGTTCTGATACAGATCCCCCAGCAGGTAGCCAATAGAGATGGCGGCGATTTGTTCGAGCACACTTCGCTGCAGCATCGTCGCGGCAACGGCAAGCAGCAACGCCGTATCCCATTCGGGGTTGCCCATAATGAGAATCGGATCCATCATCAGCAGCTGTCCGATCAAGAAATGCAGCGAACCTAGCAGTAAGCCGATGGAGAGAAGATGAAGCTTATGAATAAATCCGTGCGTAACATAGAGGATGACCAGGCAAGTCACAGCTATCCATAGATAGACCACTTGCAGCTGAACTTGTGCAATGGTTACGGCAAAGCGTGAACTGATCAGCCAGCCCACAAAAAAAAGAAGTATGGCCTTATGGGATATACTTCTTATAAATGTCTCCTTCCATCCGCTGGCCAGTAAAATCAGCGTGATGCAGAGAATTATTAAAGACAAATAACCGGAGTTCATAATCGATACCACCCTGCAGAACATCGGGCTCCCCAGCGGGGAAGCACCTTCTGTTCCTTAGTATGGCAAATAATCGATTATTTACTCCGGCTTCCTCTTAATGCATAGTCTGTAAGGTCAATGCCGCGTGCCTGGCACCACTCTGCCGTCTCGCCTGTGATGACGAGCGGACGCTCCCATAATTGGCTCACTGTTTCCGCGCCGAGCGCGGTCATAATTAAGATGAGTCCTTGCTCGAGCTCATCGACGAAGCGCAGCAGCGCATCAATCCCTTCGGCGCGCAGCACCTTCAGGAACGCGCCGGCCATGCCGACGGCGGATGCGCCGAGTGCGAGCGCTTTGGCAGCCTCCAAAGCGTTCGTAATGCCGCCCGAGGCGATCACCGCGCCTCGCGGAAACACCGACAAGGCTTCGAGCAAGGCAATGCTTGTCGGAGTGCCCCAGTCGTTCAGCCACGCCAAGGCGGCAGAACGGCGCGCATTCTCGATGGCGGCGAAATTGGTGCCGCCAGACCCGCCGACGTCCAGCACGCGGACGCCGATGTCGTGAAGCTGCTTCGCATTATCCTTCGGAATGCCGAAGCCGACTTCCTTAACAATCACCGGGACTTCGACCCGGTTTACAATAGCTGCGATGCGGTCGAGCATGCCGGCGAAGTTGCGGTCGCCTTCCGGCATGATGAGCTCCTGCATCACATTCAAATGAATCTGCAGCGCATTTGCTTCGATCATGTCCACGGCGCGGAGCGCCTGCTCGACGGAAGCTTCGCTGCCCAAATTGGCCAGCACGATGCCGCGTGGATTCTCGCGCCGCACTACTTGATAGCTCGGCGCGACCTCGCTATTCTTTAGCGCTGACATCTGCGAGCCGACCGCCATCGCTAACCCCCGTTCTCTGGCCACGATCGCCAGATCCCGGTTAATGCGCTCTGTCTCCTCGGCTCCGCCGGTCATCGCATTAATGAAAATCGGCGAACTCAGAATGAGATCGCCGATTACGGTCGTTAATGCAATTTGATCCGTCGAAGTCTCAGGCAGACAGTTGTGCACAAGCTTGACATCCGACAGACCCTGCTGTCCGGATTGGCCAAGCTCCAGCGCATAATGGACATGCTCCATTTTGCGTGAGATGCGCATGTTCCAGTCCTCCTAAGCTAACAGTTCGTTACATATACAACGACTTATTTAAATTTGGACAATTTGTCGCCGAAGCGCTCGCCAAGTGTCATGGACATACCTTGATTGCTCAAAGAGACGTTCTCGTTGCCTGCAATCTCTTTTTGATGGTTTTCTCTGCTGCCGCGGTCGCGATCAGGTCTTGGTTGTCTTTCTCTTTCTGGCTTCGCCGCTGCCGCTGGAGCTTCAGGCGCTTCTTCGGTTTCTTTGATGCTCAGGCTGACGCGTTTCTCGGAAGCGTTGATTTCGAGAATTTTCACTTTCACTTCTTGTCCTTCTTTCAGCACTTCGTGCGGAGTGCCGATGTGACGGTGGGCGATTTGGGAAATGTGAACAAGTCCTTCGACGCCAGCAGCTACTTCAACGAATGCTCCGAAAGCAGCCAAGCGCTTCACAGTACCTGTCACGATATCGCCAGCTTTGAATTCACGCTCCACTTTGGACCATGGTCCTTCTTGTGTGGCTTTGATGGATAAGCTGATTTTCTCGTTAGCTGGATCTAGCTTGAGAATTTGAACTTTCACTTTGTCGCCTTCTTTAACAACATCCGATGCTTGCTCAACATGATGCCAAGCCATTTCGGAAATATGTACAAGACCGTCGATGCCGCCGATATCGATAAAAGCACCGAATTGTGTTAAGCGTTGAACAGTACCGTCCAGCACTTGACCAACTTGCAAGCCTTCAATAATTTTCTTTTTGTTCACTTCGTGCTCTTCATCCAATACATCTTTTTGGGACAGGATCACTTTGTTTTTCTCACGATCCAGTTCTTTCACACGCAGGCGCAATGTGCGGCCTTTGTAAGAACTGAAATCTTCAACGAATTGACGCTCAACCATGGAAGCCGGAACGAATCCGCGAACGCCGATATCGACAACGAGTCCGCCTTTAACCACTTCAGCAACGACGGCTTCGATGATTTCTTTGCTTTCCAGTTGGCCTTGCAGTTTGTCCCAAGCCTTCTCACTGTCTACAACGCGTTTGGAAAGAACCAATGTTTCTTTCGCATCGTTGATGGATACGACTTTCAATTCTACTTCTTGGCCGATTTGTACGGCTTGGCCAGCATCATCCAAGGAAACGGAGGAAAGCTCGCGAACCGGGACCACGCCGTCATATTTGTAGCCGATATCAACGAAAGCTTGATCTGCGTCTACCTTCACGATTTTACCTTTGACAGTAGCGCCTTTCTTCAGCACAGCCACATTGTTAAGCGCGTGCTCGGCTTCAGCTTGAGATACAGCTGTTTCTTGTACTTCTTGCGATTGATCTTGAACTTTTACTTCATCTGACATAGGGTTACCCTCCTCTATTTACAAACAACAATAAAAATTTATAAGTCACAAAGCAGCTGCATATAGCGTCTACTCTGTTTCACACACAAAGTTCCCATACAATTTAAGGATAGTATAATTCCAACCTTACATTTCCATACATAATACTTAAGCTTTGCTATGAGAAGCGTGTAAGCTGCGAATTGCACCCATAATCGCTTCTGTTGCCAGCTCCAGATCCTCTGAGCTCCCGCCTGTATAAGCACTTAAATCCATCGGCTTGCCGTATACAATCTTCATCTTGCGAAATAGCTTGTAATTCCCGATGATGGCCACCGGAACAACAGCTGCGCCTGCTTTCAGCGCCAGACTGGCTGCGCCCTTCTTGCCCATACCGCCGGCATTGCTGCGTGATCCTTCAGGGAAAACGCCCATCACCTTGCCATCCCGCAGCAGCTGGATAGCAAGACGGATTGACTCCTTGCTGACACCGCCACGCTTGACGGGAAAAGCCCCTACCTTCGAGATCGCCGATCCGAGAACCGGTATATCGAACAGTTCAGCCTTGGCCATGAAATGCACTTTGCGTTCCAGTGGCGAGCCTAGAAGCGGAGGGTCCCACAGGCTGATATGATTGCAGCATAAGACAACCGCGCCGTCAGCCGGAACATTCTCTTGGCCGAAAGCTTGAAGACGGAAACATAAAGTGTAAATTATACGGAATAAACCTCTGCCAATCAGGTAGAGCATTTTACTTGCCACCTCCGACCTTGCTTTTGCAAAGTCCCAGGATCTCGTCCACAACTTCGTTAATCGTCATGGACGTGCTATCCATGAGGATAGCGTCGTCAGCTCGGCGAAGCGGTGAAATCTCCCGATTCTGATCCAGCTGATCGCGGCGGGCAATGTCCTGCTCCAACTCGTTTAACGTCATGGTGCAGGTTCCGCTGCTTTGCATTTCTTTAAAGCGTCGTTCTGCCCTCTCGGATACACTGGCCGTAAGGAAAATCTTAATCTCTGCGTCGGGAATGACGTGGGTGCCGATATCCCGGCCATCCATGACAATTCCTTTGGCCGCCGCCATTTGCCTCTGCATAGCGACTAGCAGCTCGCGAATCGCTCCGATGCTGGCAATCTGGGAAACATGATCCGTAATGGCAGTCGTACGAATCGCCTTCGTCACATCATCGCCATCGACGTAAACTTGCTGCCCTTCGGCCGTCGGAACCAACTCGATGCACATGCGGTTCGCCAGCGCGATGACGTCAGACTCTTGATCAGGAGACAGTCCTTCTTGTTGTACCTTCCATGTTACTGCGCGATACATAGCCCCAGTATCTACATAAACAAAACCTAGTGCGCCAGCTACAAGCCTTGCTATGGTGCTTTTACCAGCGCCAGCGGGGCCATCTATGGCAATATTGAACTTATCCAAGCTGCCGTTCCTCCTAACAATACCTTACGAACAAAAAAGCAGGCACTGCCTGCTAATTAAGGAAATTATACCACACTACTAATGTATATGCAAAACTTGGAGAATGCTAATAGCAACTATTTGCTCGTCTAAGAGCGCTCTTTATCCGCACCTGCGGGCTGAATATACGGTCTTCCCTCGAGCGGCTCCACCCTTGTAATATGCTTGCGCAAATAAGGGATTTGCAAGAGCGCCTGGGCGCATAAAAGCAGCACAAAAAACACGAGCGCCAGCCTGAGCAAAATCTTCTCTACCTTTGCTGAGAAAAGTACAAACAGCTGCTCATACGATCGATGTTCCTGATCCGATGCCATGGAAGTTTCACCTGCTTACTTCAATTCATTGCATCGTAGTATACCCAAGAAGATCAGATTCCATGCAATCAGCGTTTGCGGAAATCCATTTGCCGCTCAAAGCAAAAACGGATGAGCTTCTGGCGTTCGCGGTCCGTAATTTCCACAAATCGAACCATCATCAGCTGCCTTCCCGTTTCCAGCTTCTTTACTCTGACAATTTCCCCTTTAAATGGAATATGCTCAATGGAGCCATTCTTAAAAGGCACGAGCAGCCAGCAGGATACAGCGGCTTGCAGGCCCAAAGGGATGTGCCCTTCACACGTGAAGGAGATCCCTCCTCCACCGACATCCTCGGTTAAAGCGACGAATTGAATTTGTTCGGAAAATTTCACTGCGATTTCAAGCTCGGCAAGTACGCGAAGGAAACTTCTGCGCTGAACTTGCGTAATTGAATCATGCTCAGGCAGCTTCAGCTCGACCAACCGGACGACATCTTCACGAAAGCCCGAAACGCTGGTGGTGAAGTAGTGCTTGACTCCGCCCATGTTTAAAAAATAAGCGTTCAGCTCATCGCCCTCATAGAGCCGTTTCAGCCTGCCTGTCTGTTCATTCAGCGGAATTTCGATCACAATTGCGGTGTCTGTGATATCGGCAATTCTTGACTTGTATTCAATCTTGCTTTCTTCGTCATCGATCGAATTGACTTGCATGTACAAAATCTGATTAACCTTGGGAAGCAATCCGGGCACCTCCGACAATCTCTGCCAATTTTCCTGTTACTTCATCGATTATAACACGAGAATTCGAATTAGAAAGTAAAAAAAGAAGCGAGGAGGCTGGCTCCCGCTTCTCTGGCGTTTATTTCGTTACTGCCGGCTTTGGGCTTGGCGATGCCGTTGAAGCAGCCGCTGCTGCTGCAGCCTGGTCCGGGCGAATCGTTTCTATTTTTTCTTCCGTTCCGTTGTCCGCATTGATAAACACTCTGTACAAATTGCCGTTCATTTTACCGACAATCTCGTGACACAGCACTTCCTCATTCAGTTCATTTTCAATGACGGCCAGCTTTTGATTGCTCACTTGCATTTTGGTATTTACAGATTTACGGGCTTCCTCAGCGGTGACCTTAGGCTGTCCGAGATTCCGCAGCTTATGGCCGAATATGTATTCGCTTGCCTGTAGACCCGTCACTTCCAAATTGTCGAGTGCGACTCTGACACTGACTTGCTCCGGATAGACCGTCACATCTTTTTCACGTTTAGCGAAAACGATATTGGCTATATGCTGGTACTGGTCGTAGCTGACAGCACTCATATCTTTATATTCATGCTGATCCAAAAATTCATTCGCGACATCTCTTGCTTGGCGAAGGTCAAACTTCGCTTCCTGCACCGTGCGCGGTTTCATGAAATAAATCAAATGACCGCCTTTTTTGGTGTAGTCCATTTGAATATCGTTCTCACCGTGGCCTTGACCGGGAACAACGACGCTATAAGTTTTGTATTCCGGCGTAGAGCTTCCGTTCTCAATAACCTTCATATTCCCGCCGTCATGGATCCCCAGGAATTGAGCCGCCTTCTGCTTGACCGCATCCGCCGTCATCTCTTCGCCGGACAGCATTTTGACATCCGTTTGAGATAACGCTGCAAAATTGCCTGGTCCCCAATCCAGTTCCTCATAAGCGCCAACCGCTTTGTCGACCGTCGAAAACCCGTCGATGATCACGTTGTCTTGCGGCTCGTTCTGCGATGCCAGGGCTGATTCCACGTCCATCCAGCGCAGGTTGTTCGCCATGACTTTATCCTGCACACCGCGCAGCGAAGTCGTGATGGATTTGGAGTGATCGTAGAGCGCGCTCAGCGTCTTCATCTCTTCCTCATTGAGCGGTTGTTTCGTCATGTCGCGGACGGACAAGCGATAAGAGAAATTTGCCATGTTCGCGAGGAAATCTCCCGTTTTGTTAAAAGGCAGCAGGGTCAGCGGCAGCTGGTTGATATCGTTTTGCGCCTGGCTCGTCAGCCGCCAAACGTTCACTAATCCTTTGCGGTAAGAAGCCTCGGAGGTTGAATTGACTGCCAATGTATTGCCCAGTTCCGTATGAAGCTTATCCATGCGGAAAGAGAGATCATGGAACGCGCGCTGATACTGATTCTCAGCTTTGATCAGAATGGTGTTCTTCTCTTGATGCTCCAGGTACCCCCACACCGACGTCCCGATTAAGGCCAGCACAAGGAAGGGGAACATCACGATGCTTAGTCTTTTGTACATAACAAGACTCCTTTCATTTCCGTTAAACTTGCCGTTAGTTTTCGCGTGGAAAGAAAGGTTTATACATACAAAAATGACAGCGAGGAGTTGCGGCGGCTGCGCGGAAAGAGCGCTGCACACGGCGCGGTGATCGGGCGAGAGCGGGTACGGGAGTAGTGCGACATTGGGCACTCGGCGAGAGGGCTGCTGCGGGAGAAGGCTAGAGAGCGTCATGTGCATTGCAGCCCGCTGCGCTCCGGGCGAGAGAGGCTGCTGCGTGATATAGCCACCTAACAGCACTCGGCTCTCGAGCGAAAGTTGCAATGCGACAAAGCAGCCTTGCAGCGCTTGGCTTTCAAGCGAGAGAGGCTGTAGCGACAAAATCGCCTTACAGCGCTCGGCGATCTAGCGATAGCCGCTCCAACGCAACATCCCCGCCTTACAGCCCGCGCACCCGGGGGCCCCGCCCCAAGCGCTTTACAGCGTGCTCGCGCACAAAAAAATAACGGAACATCACGTTCCGTTATTCCGCAGGCGAACCTTCAAGTTCCGCCTTATTATTCTATTCGTCGGTCTCCACATCAAAATCGTGCTCGTTGCTGCAGATGCATTGACGGAAGCCCGTTTCGATTTTCCCTTTTTCCTTCTTACCCTTAAGGACAAATCGTTCACCGCACTGCTTGCAGCGAATCGTTACTTTCACTCGGATCGTAGACATGTATACCTCCCGGCCATTTCCGGGCAGCATTCGGTTCGAATCGCCCTCATACAGTCCATTATGACCCTATTCAACTCATTTTAATCTTCTCGTCCGTAGGCGCAATACGCAGCGGCGAACGCGCGTTCGCTCGATCCACCCGCCAGAGTGTGCGAATCCACAAATAAGTCATAACCGGAATCATAATCCAGACCCAGTACGATTTGGCCACGAGTAAAATGTAATCGAACAAGCCGTGCCATAGAATCGGCAGCAGCAAGGAGTACCATAGGTACCTTTGCGACTTCTCCGGCGTAAATTTGGCCTTGCCCATGTAGTAGCCCATCATGACTCCGAACAGCGCATGACCTGATACAGGCAGAAGCGCGCGAATCAGAAGCGCCGAGAATGAGGACGCATTAAGAAACGCATAGATAATATTCTCGAGCGTTGCATATCCCAAGCTTACAGCCACGGCATAGACGATCCCGTCGTAGGGCTCATCGAAGGAAGCATGGCGATAAATCAGATGGTAAAGGACGATCCATTTCAAAAATTCTTCTATCCCGCCGGACAGAAAAAAGGCCGTTGTAAAATTGCCATCCCCGATCTCCTCAATAAAGGAGCGCTGCAGGACCATCGTCGGATATACGAGCAGGAAACCGAAAACAAACATGCGGATGACTAGATGGATCGGCTCTGTTTCGTATCGGTCTTTTAAATAAAAATAGGCTAGCAAAGAGAGACCTGGGGCTACAGATGCCAGCACAACGGGCAAAATATGCATGCATAGCTCCCCCTTTGGCGTTAGTGCTCACGAATGATTGGGTCTATTACACCCAACCGCGGAAGCGAGAGGCTTCAGCCATTTTGCGAACGCCCACCATATAGGCGGCGAGTCGCATATCCACTCCGCGCGTGCTATGAATATTATAGACATTTTCAAAAGACTTTTCCATGACTATTTGCAATTTGGCATGAACTTCTTCTTCTGTCCAGTAATATCCTTGATTGTTCTGCACCCATTCGAAATAAGACACGATCACCCCGCCGCTGCTCGCCAGCACGTCCGGCACGATAAGGATCCCTCTGTCCGTCAAAATTTTGGTCGCTTCCAGCGTCGTTGGACCGTTAGCCGCCTCAACGATTATGCTCGCTTTAATCCGCTCTGCATTCTCCTTCGTGATCTGATTCTCAATCGCTGCCGGGACCAATATGTCGCATTCCTGCTCCAAAATTTCTTTATTCGATAACGTATCCTTGAACAAATTCGTGACACCGCCGAAAGAATCGCGGCGATCCAACAAATACTCGATATCCAGGCCGTCCGGTTTATATAACGCGCCATGCACATCGGAGATGCCGATCACTCTTGCTCCGGCTTCATGCATGAACTTGGCTAAATAGCTGCCGGCATTGCCGAAGCCTTGAATAATCACCCTTGCGTCCTGCAGCGCAATGTTTTTCTTCTGCAGCGCTTTATCGATCATGATCGTAACGCCCTTGGCTGTTGCCGTCTCGCGGCCATGCGAGCCGCCCAGGACGATCGGTTTCCCCGTAATAAAGCCCGGGGAGTCGTACTCGCGAATCCGACTGTATTCGTCCATCATCCAGGCCATAATCTGCGAGTTCGTCATTACATCCGGCGCCGGAATGTCCTTGGCCGGACCGACCAGCTGGCTGATCGCCCGCACATAGCCGCGGCTGAGCCGCTCAAGCTCACGGAATGACATTTGCCGCGGATCGCAGATGATGCCGCCTTTGCCACCGCCATAAGGCAGATCCGAAATGCCGCACTTCAAGCTCATCCAGATGGATAGCGCTTTGACTTCATCCTCGGTCACATCCGGGTGGAAGCGGACGCCGCCCTTCGTCGGACCGACAGCATCGTTGTGCTGTGCTCTATAGCCTGTGAATACTTTTACACTGTCATCATCCATCCGGATCGGAATACGTACGGTTAAGACACGAAGAGGTTCTTTGAGCAGTTCATACATTTCTTCCGGATAGCCAAGACGCTTCAGCGCCTCGTGGATGACCGTTTGTGTAGATTGCAGAACGTTTAGATTTTCTGTATTCGACATAAAGTCCACCTCATGAGCGAATTATTCAGTAAATAGAGCGCGTTCATCATGAAAATGCATCGGCAAGCTGCCTAAGGTGCCATTACGATTCTTCGTCAATTCGATCAACATCTCTTGCCCGGTTGCATTGTCACTAGCTGGAATCGGCCGCATAATCATAACAACATCGGCCGACGCCTGCACCGCTTCGGGGACATTGTCCTCCCCGGATTCCAGGGATGTTGCGGCGATAACAGGGCAGTTCCACTCGCGCGCCCACATCTTCAGCGTGTACGCGACCGCCGCTTGCGGCTGCAGCCAGCTGGGCTGCGAGCTCGCCTTCTGGGCCGGGATGCGCTGCAGATGGTCTATGAAGATGACCGGGACTCTGCCGACGATCATCTCGATCCGTTCGATGGATGCGGCGACTTGTTCCAGCGTCGTATCCATCGTGCATTCCAGCGTCCACAGCATCTTGCTGATGGGCGCGTAAGCTTTGTTCGCCTCGGCGACTTGATCCGGCTCCACTTTGCCGCCGAGCACTTGCTGCGGCGCAACGCCGAGAATGCGCGCCATGCTGCGTGCCCACAGCTCGAAGCTGGTCATATCCCACGATACGTAAATCACGGGGATTTGTTCAGATGCCAGATGATCGGCCATTTGCTTCAGCAGCATGCTCTTGCCGACAGAACCTGTGCCCGCAAGCAGGTACAATCCGTGATCAAATCCGCCGAACAGCAAGGTGTCCAGCTTAGCGAAGCCGGTAGGTATGCTGGCGGCCTGACCGCGGTGTCTTTTCATATATTCTTCCAAAAAAATCGTGCTGTTCTTGATATCCGGCGCGACCGGCGTCAGCATGGCGGCCT
>Ga0209566_100736_pt1 | contig 18387 bp, 17 predicted proteins | sample Araplavi_mTSA_r2_2_FD_184287 | JGI IMG/M metagenome (GOLD analysis project Ga0209566, IMG submission 184287) | Arabidopsis root microbial communities from North Carolina, USA - plate scrape CL_Cvi_mTSA_r2 (SPAdes) (version 2) | ecosystem: Host-associated > Plants > Roots > Endosphere | place...
AATCGTATTGTAACGATCGTGATGACACGAGACAGGACGTGAGGATAGTGACGAATCAGAATGAATGCAGACAAGGCCCTGCTTATTTGGAAGGCATTGCAATCCCAGAGAAGCCTGCGGCATGGCACGAGGTAGAATGGACAGGAAGGCTGTCTATTGATGGTGGAGCGAGGAAGTTCCATATTTTCTATTATGGGGAGCTTATCGATGATCTGATAGCGTCGACGGACTTTGCACCACCGCTCATTCTTGCTGAAGATCCAGCAACGGGGAAGCGCTATGTGCTGTTCGATGGATGCAAGCATGGATATGATGCGATGCTGTGCGATACGTATACTGTGGAGCAGCATAATGAACGGAAGCCGCTGCTTCCTTATGTCGATGGGGACGGAGAGGATGTATTCGAAGTATTCGTAACCGTCTATTACAATGTCGACTGGGACGAGGAATTCGAAGAAGAAGTGGATGAGGACGGGAAGTTGGAGCTGATTAGCGGGGAAAAATGCGATTTCGATGAGGCGAAGCGCAATGGATACGACGCGATCAGCATCACAATCGTGAACTCGCGCGGACGCAAGACGGAAATTGCTCAAGAAGAGCTGGCCTAGCCAGGATAAGTAGAGAGTAGCGGCCATGAGAAAATCAACGGTTTGTGTACTGCTGGCATTCCTTTTCGCAGTGGGAGTACTGGTCGGTGGGGGAAGTTATTATTTGCTGCTGCAGCCCTCCGTTCAGGATATGTTTTTGACTCGACCTTTCATGATCGTGTTGTTTATCGGTTGCGTTATCGGGATCGTGGCCTTGGTCGGGAGCATGGTGAAAAGGCTTTTAGGTTCGGAGTTGTTTATGTTGTTTTTAATCGGGATTGTGCTCGGATTCGCAGGGATCTGGATTTGGGCGATGACAGGCATGCTGTCGTAAATCGCTAGGATGAACCATGGTCTAGTACATGCATATATGTGATTATGGACAAGCGGTTTAGTAAAAAATGGAGCAGATCTTTAATGCAACCTTTTGATCGAGTGCCCCGTCTGAGTGTGTGAATCAGCTGAAAAATCATTGCGCAATGCGTCACCACACAACGAACCATTCGAGAGGAAGTAGATACAGATGAAGAAGACAACCATTGCAACTACCGTAGCTTTAGCTCTTGGATTGATGGGCGCACAAGCGTATGCAGCCCCGGCGACACAACCAGTCGACACGAAGGCTGTTGCAACGAACATGGAAGTGAAAGACCTGGGCACGAATTTCTACGACAAATATGTGAAGCAGTTCGTAGATAACGAGAAGGGCGACATTGTTGGGACAACACGTGGTGTTTCTCTGGATAAAAAATGGGTACATAACGTCAGCGCTCAAACATCGGTAACCATTAACGGTAAAAAAGTATCCAGCCAAGTGAAGGTGGACGGCAACCATATTCTCGTACCAATCCGTACGGTAACAGAAGGACTGGGCTACAAGCTGGATTGGAATAACAAAGACAAATCGATCACTGCGGTTAAGGGAGACAAGAAGGTTACGGCCGTGTTGAACAAGGATGAGTATGGGCAAGCGAAGGATGTCCTTCAACTTGGAAAAGCAGCATTGCTCAAGGATAAGCAAATCTATGTTCCACTGCAATTTGTAACGGATGTGCTGCATGCAGGCGTGACGATGGACGCCAATGGGCATATTGATATCCTTCAAATTGATCAAACCCCGCAAGACTCCTTCGGCGGCATGCACTGGGTTCTTGTTGTGAATGGCGAAGGACTTGGCGTAGATAAGAAGGATATATACACAACCGAACACAACGTCATGGTACCTGTTGAAGAAATCGGCAAAGCACTCGGTTACAAGATAGAGAAGAACGAGAAGACTGGCGCTTTCGAGTTCACACGCGGAGCGAAGTGGATTGCGTTGAAGGAAGGCGACACAAAGGCATCTGTAGGCAAAATGTTTGTTGAACTGAAGGAAGCTGTAGCAGTTAAAAACGGCAAGCTGTACATGCCAGTTGACTCCCTAGGCGACGTCTTCGGCGTGAAGTTCGGCATCGATCCGACTGGCGTAATCGGAATTAGCGAAGGGGCAGACGGAAAAGAAGATCCAAACCAAATTCCACAGGATTCCTTCGGCGGCATGCACTGGGTACTTGTTGTAAACGGTGAAGGCCTCGGTGAGATATCGAAAGAAGTATTCACGACTGAACACAATGTCATGGTGCCAATCGAAGAGATCGGCAAGGCGCTTGGCTACAAATTCGAGAAGAACGAAAAGACTGGCGCATATGAGTTCATGCGCGGAGCGAGATGGATCGCGCTGAAAGAAGGCGACAAGAAAGCCTCTGTTGCTAAAATGTTCGTCGAGTTGAAGGAAGTACCAGTCGTGAAGAACGGAAAGCTCTTCATGCCACTCGACTCCATGCAAGATGTCTTCGGCGCCAAGTTCGGCGTAGACCCAACAGGCGTTGTTGGGATTAGTGATCAGAAGTAAGGTGATTGTTACTATCTGAGGCTATCGCTTCAGTTTAGATATAAATAGATTAAAGAGATAAATAGATATAGAGAAAGTACAAGAGAAGATAAAAGGTTAGAATTATAGAAGAGTCAAAAGACATGCTGGCTGTTAGGGGAATGTCCCTAATTGCTAGCGTGTCTTTTTGTGTTGGAATAGGGCAATGGAACTTTTTTATGGGTGAGGAGATAATGATTTATCAAAGAATTGGTAATGATTTCATGGTCATATCGACCTATTCGTTAGATAATTGCTGATGGGGATTTGCAAAATTATTCTATAGATGAGAGAAGTGCCGTTTATTCCTTATCGTTTTAACCTTCATTAGAAGCAGTGTATGAAAATAATATTATCCATAAATTACCGAAACATTTATGTTTTATAATTCCAGAAACATAAGTATACGTTATGAACCATATCGTGTCTATGCCTCGTCGCTTTCACCTGTCCGAGGGATATCGGGAAGCACCCAGTAAGGCTAAATGGTGGAGTCACCCAATCGCTAACCTTTAAGTCTTTGGGTTCGTAGATACAAGTAAGTTATAAGAAATTGGCGTAAACCTATTTAATCACAAGGAGAAGAGATAGGTGAATTCTTAAAAAAAGGTATGAGCTTTGAAGGGAGGATAATTTTGAAGATTGATAAGATATTAGTTAATAATCTAAGTGAAAATAGATACTTTAACTGTGAAAAAGTTTTTATTAGAGGCTCATATGCATTAAAAACATCGAATCAATACTCAGATCTTGACATTTTAGTAGTATCAAATGACTTTGTTGGTTTAGATATAATTACAAGAAAAAGGCTCTTACATAAAAGTTTTGATGTCGACCTGGAATTAAAGTTGGATCCAATATGCCTTACTCTTGATGAGTTCATGTATGTATGTAATGATTCGATAAATAGTTCATCAAATGAAGAATTATATGAGGTGATTATATGAAAGAATTCTTAGAAGTGCGATTGAAAGAAGAGCTTTATCGTCATAATGAAATGTTAAAATCTGAACCACGTCAACTTCAAATAAAGGAACTTTGTGAATTTGCATTTCTACTAGAGGACATACTGAAAAATGCTACTTTGAAAAGTGAAGATAATGTATTGTTATCAAGATTTATAAAAAACATTGCTAGTAAGGTGTATATTCTTGATAAAATATTCTATTTTCATAGCTTATATAAATTACCCCAAGAATTTTTTCATGCTGATTCAGATTCAGTTGGACGTGCAACCTATAAAGCTAACATTGATATTAATATAATGAGGCTTCATATGAGAGAAGGAATGGTATATGGTAGCTCAGAAGATGAGTATTTTTTTACAAGAGGCGACTCGGGATTAGTTCGTGCAATGAATAACTTACTTAATCATTGTAATGAAATAGACGTTTTGATACCTGCTTTCTATACCGTTCTAAACTATTTACAAGCTATGATCGAGTATCTTAAAACAGAGTCTAAGTTGTATAAAGATAAAGCTGATAATTTAGCTGTTAAATGTTTAGGCATTGTTAAAAAATTTGTAGAAAAAGAAGGAATGGCAGCTTATTTAGAAAACAACTCACAGTTGAACCTGTTTTTAATTGCTACAATAAAGCATTGTGAAAACCACTTTGATGATGAGTTTAACTTCGTCAATAAAGCAATAGGAGATATTGGGGATATAAAGTCTATTACTAAGAAAATATGGGCATATTTAAGTCTTGCGAGTATTAATCATGACCAATTTTTAGACAACTTCCCAACTGACTTTTGGGATATTTTTGTAGGAAGATATAGTGAGCTCAAACCTATTGAGAAAACGATACTTCTTAGAAACTGCGTTGAATTACTTAACAGTGAGGGTGAAATTGATTTAACAGGGTTAAGTATCCCTGTAATTGAAAATTTCAAAATTAATGAGTGGTTCACTATGGAAAGTTTCTTCAAGGGTTATGGGGAACATATGACTGTTGAATTAACAGAGGAGGATAAAGAAAAAGTTCTAAATTACAACGACGATCAACTTAGGAATGCTGTAGCTCAAATAATAATAAATATTGATAAATCAGCTGTAGATAGGGAAAAGGTAAAACCTCATGGTGTATATGAAATTTCAGATATGGAATTGCCGATTAGAAAAGGAAAGTTTGATAGTACCCATTATCTATGTATGCCTTTTAAGTCAGGACGTGAAATCAAGAATAAAGTAACCGAAGATGTATCTTATCAAGTGTACAGACCATTTGCAAATTTTGGTGACAAAGCTGTTGTTGTTTTTGTTTCTCCATGTGAAGGAACAGAACCATTCCATAATGCAATCAAGCGTGCAACTACAAACCTAAATTGGACAATATATACACTTATGGGTGATAACTTAATAAAACTATTAAAATATAACTCTGTTATGTAATACTAATTATTAAAGCTTTACAAAGGACGTTATATTACTCCTCGGCTCTTTACATTGTAACAGAAAAAAAGTGTATTTTTTTCAAAGCCTTATTAGCATATTCCATGAGGCGGCAACATCTTATAACATTACATTTAAGTATCGGGGCTTACTCCCCTCGGTCGCCAAGAGTATGAGGCAGGAGAGAAGATTCAGGCGACAACCCTGCACCGACTAAGCGCATCGCATCGCGCCCGGCCATCGGCCTTTAGTCGGTGAGGGGTCGTGAATGTGGGAAAGTTATATGAAATATTAGGTTTTATTAAAAAATAAAATAAGTGATTGCAACTGATCTCACTTGCGATTTTTAGAAAATATTTCTAAAAATAATACCCATCCCTAATTAGTTTTAGTAACTTTTTCAGGTTAATTTCCACTGAAAAAGGTTCTCCACATTTGCCGGAAAACCAAAATCATCAAGTAAACTTTAGGTTGTTGTATTCAGGAAAATCATAGTCTTCACCAAGAACATTCATGCAATGTTTCAAAATTTCCGCTTTAGTTGAACTACTTTCATCGATCCCAAACTTGTGAGTTATTATTCATTACCTGAAGTAGCTCAATTGATTGTTCTTTGTTAAATCATTTAATATTTTTTTATTATTCCTTCATAACGATAGTCCGCCATATCATAACTCCAACAATTCTTTATATGGAAAGTTGCGGTATCATCTCGATAGGTATCTCTAATTTTTCGATAAAAGCTCAATGAAGTAGTCTTCGCTAAAGTGTAATCCACTATCAGTGCTAATGGGCGGCTTTATAGATATTCCTTCAAACATGTTACGAATATGGGCCTCATCATTTTCTTATGAAAGTCTATAAAGTTGATTCTCATTTTCTAATGCTGGATGGGCAGATAAATTTTGATGAGATTTTAAATGATCTAAGTTTACTTTGTCGCTAAGCTCTAATAAATCTGTCTTTTTTATCTCCTCAATAAGGTGATTTTTCCCAATCTGATGATGTGTAGGGGGGCTAGTCCATTTTTCATTTTTTTTTAAGAATATAAGTAGCTTTATCGTTGTTATATAAATCTCTTAATTCTGTCAATTTGTAAAGAAAGTCACAGATAACAACTGAATAGAGCACCACAATGGGTAAATCTCGGCATATGTACGAAGAACTTCAGAAAAATATTCTCTTGTTCTTTGAACATACACTTTTTCTAACTTATGATCTAATGTTAGAGAAATCATTCTTTTTCTAATCAACTTGAATCAAGTTGATCTAAACCTAATCATAAGTATAAATATATCATTTTTTCCTCAATTTCTTATTCGCGTTAATGAATTTTTAGAGTGAAGTGAAATATTTGATTCATTATCTGTTTTGTATGAAAGTGCAAAAAGCCAAAGATTTATTGTTTATTTATAGGTGGTCTATAAATCTCATAACATCGTATCACGATGTAGAACATACGTCTGCCCTTAGTGTACCAGAGTCATTTTTGGAGAAGGGGAGTCAGGCAAAACAACCGTGTAAGACTCTCAGTCTCTTACTCGGTTCTTGGCGCCTTAGGCCTTTCGGGTTCGGAGATACACAAACGATATAAGTAAGATCTGGCTCGAAAAGCATCTACAACGTCCTGTTACTCGAAGGAAAATGAAACAAAAATCAAATCACTTATAAAGAGCCAAAAGAAATAAAAGTGATAGCTGAACTATTGCTATCATTTTCTATGTGTATATTAGGTAATTGGTATTACTTGAATTAATTCATTTTTCACAATTTTTTTAGAAAGGATCTATGTGAGGCTTTGGAAGTGAGGTATAATTGGGAATAGTTAACTTTCGAAAATGACAAGTTAAGATAGAATTGACGAGGATGATGTTATGGTGTTGAGGGATTTAGTGGTACATAAGAAACCAAGAGAAACCAGCGGATCACGTTCTGCTAATCGCTTCGATTTTCAGAAAGATTGGGCAATATTAAAACTTTTTGAGTTGCATCAATATAAAGACGATTATCTTCTTGTATTAGATTATCATGATGATGTGATGGTATTGGATTCAGAACATGACCCTCAATCAGCAGCATTTTTTCAATTAAAAACGAAAGAAAATGGTGTTTGGAAACTAAATGATATAAAAAAGTCGAGTAAGGGAAAAAAAGGTCCATTACCTTCTATAATAGGGAAGTTGTATAATTGTAAATTGACTTTTCCCAACCACACACTTTCTCTTACATTAGTTTCTAATGCTTGTTTTGAAATATGCCTACAAAAACATGCTGGAAAAAGTACAGAAAAGAAGTTGATTTGCTTAACTGACATTGAAAAGAACGATTTGAATAAACTTATTGCTGCAGTTAAAGCAGATCACGCTTTGCAAGACGATCCTGATTTCGTTGAAATAACTTTCCTTGAAGTTACAGATTTAAATATTAAAGACAGAGAAACATATATGAAAGGTAAACTACACGAATTTTTAGAGTCTATAAATCCAAAAAACGGGAAGTTCCGGTTAAGTTTAATTTATAATGCGATTTTTGGTGAAGTAAAGCGAAAAAATGATTATGAGTGGAGTGTTTCAACATTTGATGAAGTGAAGAAGTACAAAGGAATTAGTCGTTCTCAATTCCAAAATATGCTAAGACACTTTGATATTGATAATGAGTTTGAACAATTGTGGGAAGAGATTTCAAAACGATTGAACGCCGATAAGGTAGATTTTAAAACGATATTAAAATTAAAAGCTGCTTGGAAAGAGCTTGAAATCGCTCGAATGGATGTTACGAATGAATATTTCCAATCTCAACAGCTTGTAATTCAAGATATTTTATATGAAAAAGAACAAATACCTTTTTCATTTTTATATCAAGATTTAGTGGAGTCGGTATTTACCGAATATAAACAACGTGAACCCAAAAGCATGATTAATGAATATTTGATAAAAGCCACAACATTAATGGAGTATTGCCACGTATGAAAGAGTATAAAAAACTAATTCGAAATTTGAGGGAACAGAATTATGCAAAAATTAATCTTCAAGGAAATAAAAATACTCTCAAGAAACGAGCAAAGAGCAAGGATAATAAAATTCCATCCCAAAATGAATCTCATCAAGGGTGAGAATCATGTTGGGAAATCTTCACTAATCAAAAGTTTATATTATACATTAGGGGCTTCACCTAATATTATGCATCCTAAATGGTTAGGGGCTGAACCCATCTGTTTACTAACATTTACTGTTGATGATATAGAATACTCAATTCTTCGTAGAAAGAGCTTTTTTGCGGTTTATAATAGCTCAAAAGAATGCATCGGAACATTTGATAAAATAACAGATGGCTTGGGCCCATTTTTATCGAAATTATTAAAATACAATATTAAACTACCCAATAAAGAAAATCGGCTTATTACTCCTCCGCCAGCTTATTTCTTTTTGCCATTTTATTTGGATCAAGATAGTTGGTATAATCCGCTATCCTCTTTTGCGCGTTTAACACAGTTAAAGGGTCAATGGAAATCAAGTATGCTACATTTTCATACTGGGATAAAGCCCAATGAATATTACCATGCTAAAGGACAGATGGAAATAATAAAGGATGGAAACCGGCAATTAGAATCACAAATGAAAGTATCCAAGAATGTAATGAACAAACTAAATGAACAAATGGGATTAATGGTTCTAGATGCTGATTTGAATACTTTTAAAAAGGAAATTGACGAACTCTTAGAACAATATGAGCTATTAAAAGGTAAAGGAGAAGTATTGAAACGTAATATAGTAGATTTAAATAATGGGAAAATACATATTCAGAAGCATATAAAGTTACTCGAAAAATCAGTACATGAACTGAATGAAGACTATAATTATGCACTTTCCATTCCTGATGAAGAAATTGATTGTCCAACATGTGGTGCGGTTTATTCAAATTCCTTTGTTGAAAGATTCTCTATTGCTAAGGATGAGGATCGTTGTCATGATTTATTAGAGGAATCGAAAATAGAACTACGTGAATTGGAATCTAAAATAACGAAAGAGTACGAGTCATATGAGGAGTATGCAGCGGAGTCCCATCGAATACTGAGTTTGTTAGAAAGAAAGCAAGGTGATGTACAATTAAAAGACATTATTCAGAACGAAGGAAAGAAGAATTTAAAATTGATAGTTCAAGAAGAGCTTGATGGGCTTCGGAATCAAGTGGCAGTAAATGAAATACGGATAAATGAACTTAAAAATGAAATGAAATCTTACGAGGACAGAAAACATAAAAATAAAATTGAAGAATTTTATCGTGGTCTGATGTCTGAATATTTAGATGATTTGGGTGTAGAAACCGTTCCAGAAAAGTCATATAAAACAGTAATTTCTAAAGTGACAGACACTGGTAGTGGTGCACCTAGAGCTTATCTCGCTTATTATTATAGTTTGCTGGGGGTTATTAACAAATATTCTACTTCAACGTTCTGTCCAATAGTGTTAGACTCGCCCAATCAACAAGAGCAAGATAAAACGAATTGGGAAATGATTAAGGACTTTATTGTTGACAAGCAACCGTTGAATTCACAACTTATCTTAGGCACAGTAGAATTTGGGGATAGACAATTTGAGGGTGGAATAATTGAATTAACAGAAAAGTATCATTTTCTTCAAAAAGATGACTTCAATGAAGTCTCTCAGGAAATTAACAATTTATTAAGTTCCATAACATAAATTTTATTTTATAGTGACTCATCTTCCGAGTCACTATTATTTTTAATTTTGGAAGTGGTGAAGGTTATGATGTATCAATCAAGCGATACGAAAAAGCTTGTGATTGAAATAATTGCAACACTAGTTCATATCAAAAGTACTATGTATGAGCAAATTCTTAAACCTGCGAGTATTAATAAAGAGTATTTTCAATCATTAACTAAACAAAAGAATGAATATGGAAAATGGCTCTCGAAAAGAGAAATTGCTTCTAAAATTATCGTTGCAATTGAAAATCATGAAAACTATGAAAAGATAGTGCGTTCCATTATTAAAACAGCATCTGAGTGGAACCAATTTCATTTAGCGGATAATGAATATGAAGCACGTGCTACTGTTCAAAAAGCTAGAGAAGTTCTTGAAGTATTAGAGATTTGGGAAGAGAAAGAAGCAAGGGAAAGGGAACTGGCTAGGGAGAAAACAGTAAAAGATATTCGCGTCCAAAGAGAACATGAGTTAAACAAGCAATTACAGCTCCTTCTTCTGATGTATGATAGTATTTCGGTGCAGAGTGAAAATCCTCAATCGAGAGGTACAATGTTAGAAGATATTGTGAACAGACTTTTTGATGTTTACGACTTAGCAGAGCAATTAACAGTTGTACAAGCTTTTAGACGCAATGGTAATGGTGAACAAATTGATGGCGCATTTAAACTTGATGGATGGCACTATATTGTTGAAATGAAATGGACAAGACAAGTTTCTGGTATTAGAGAATTGGATTCCTTGTATGGGAAGGTATCCCGTTCGGGCAAGCAAACAATGGGAGTGTTTATCTCAATTAATGGATGGTCCACCCATGTAGTTGACCTTTTAAAGCAAAATCCTGATAAGTCCATTTTCTTGATGAGTGGGTATGATTTGAGGGCTGCTTTATCAAAAAATGTGGATTTGATTAAGATGCTTCATAAAAAGCTGTCTAAATTAAATTTAGAGGCTGAACCCTTTTTTGGAGCAGAATCCATGATGGAATAGGAGAACGAAATGGTCAATACACAATTTAATTTTTATATCTAAGGATTGCATTAGCAAGAGAGGATTGTAGAATCCTGATGAAAGGGAAGTATAAAATTTAATAAATACACGCCTGTTGATTAACCAGATAACGGAAAATGGTGCTTCTCCAAAAGAGCAAACCTCTCCTTAAAAAGTGAAAGCTTCACATGCCAAAGCTCAGGCAGTTGGTCGTGTAGTAGAAGTCGTGAAAACTTCGCAAAGGCAAGGGTGGCATGACGTGGCACCACTGAACTACCTGTATCATAGAAAAATTTCAATAACACATAGACAATCTAAGCCGAATAAAGCTGCCCATATACCGCATTTTCCGTCGTACCAAATAAAGTTGGCACGTTAAGATGCTGCTTTATCCAACGAAAGAAAAGCTCGATCTGCCAGCTATTTTTATAAATCTCAGCGATTTGTTCTGTAGAGATCGTTCTTAGATCTGTAACTACCCGAATTTCATGTCCATGCCCATCTTGAAACATAACGACTCAATGCCGCTTCTTGGGATCAACATTGAGTTGTTCCGAGTAAACAAGTGATGTCTTTGGTAACCAGAGGAATCGTTTGTTTTCTGACGACGCAAAGAATGTGGAAATACGATCTGTACATTCTCTTTCAGTCGAATGACAAAGGACTGACCTTCCGTTTTATAGCGATCAAATCGTTCGATTTTTCCGTACGCACGATCCTGCACGATAATATATGCCGAATCCGCAAGTTCCTCGCCAACAGGCCCATCATGTCGGGAGCCAACTGTCTCTATCACGTTCTGTGGCTGACCACTGGCAGTGTGGAAGGCAATGTGCAGCTTAATCCCAGATCGTTCTCCATGAAATGGAGCCCAAGGCAGACGAGTCTTACCAACAGTGACCGTAGTTGAATCGATAAACAATAATTCCTTTGGGAGCTTTAATTGACGTTTAGCCCGCCGATTGCATTTTTGAAGCACAAGATGAAATAATTTTTTGAACATCGCGAAAGGAACAGCCTTAGCTTTCTTTGAAAAAGTCGAATAATCGACTTGGGTAAGTCCACAGGTAATGGCACGGTCAACACCGTCTCGAAAGCCATTCCATTGTTCAAAAGAGCTTGTGTCCAGTATTGTAGTAGGGTGTAGACCGAAAATTTGCGAGCTGTCTCATGATATCCTACCAGTTGAGCTACCTTCATGATTTCTTCTTCGGACAGTACGGATTGAAGTAATGACTGGAACATGGTAGACTTTTTCATGAGGTCGCCTCGTTTCGGAAGTTTGTAGGGGTACAAACATTTTACCGAATGAGCGGCCTTTTTGTTATTTCAAAATTGTATTTTATTGGATAATCAACACGTGCCATGATTTATATTAAATAATAGAAAGTGGTGGGTTTTTAATGATAGAGAAGAATTTGGAAGATGTAGTATCTTGGTACCTACGAATGAGACCTGTATACAAAAACTTAGCAAGCAAAGTTGAATCAATTATTAGAGAAGTACTGAATAATAGTGGTGTGAATTATTACACTATTACAAGTAGAGCTAAGGAAATAGAAAGCTTCTCAAATAAAGCAAATAAAGAAAAATATAAAAATCCACAACAAGAGATTAAAGATTTAGCTGGGATTAGAGTAATCACATATGTAAAGTCTGAAGTGAATCAATGCTGTGAGATCATCAAACCACTATTTGAAATTGATCAGGTACATAGTGTAGACAAAACAAAAGAATTAGGTAGTGACAAGGTTGGCTACAGATCAATCCACTACGTTGCCAAGCTTACTGATGATAGGTTAGGACTTCCTGAATATCAAGTCTTTAAGGATCTAAATTTTGAAATCCAAGTCAGAACTATTTTAGAACATGCTTGGGCTGATATATCTCATGATAGAAATTATAAGTTTAATGGTGTATTACCACCCGATAACGATATTCAACGAAGATTTTCATTAGCCGCGGCGACTTTAGAGTTAGTTGACCGTGAATTTGATAATTTGGCAAAAGAATTAATTATGTATGATAATAAGGTGAAAGATCAAGTAGAGAATGATGATTTAAGTATTGAAGTAAACACTACTTCATTAAGAAACTATCTTAATATGAAATTTAAATTATATATTGATAGCGGAGCTATTGGGACGACTTTTAATAAGGGTAGTAAGAGAATTGTGAGAGAGTTAAAGGCATTTGGTGTCAAAGATTTAAATGATCTTGATAGAATTATTAAAGAGGATGTTGATAAATATATTTATGAAGAAACCAACTTCTTAGGGTTATTAAGGGATATTATGATGATAAATAATATTGAGTTATATTTTGAAGAAGTATGGGAAAGGGATTGGACTGGAATGGATAAGGATCAAGTAGAGTATTATAGAGAGCTAGGAATTGATATTGATTCAATAATAGACGAATATAATTTAAATGTTGATGATGGTAGTAGCGAAAAAAAAGAAGATGAAGATTATTTATTCGAAGATGAAGTAAGTTAAGGCCAATCAGGGATTCTCTTATTTTAAGGGAATCTTTTTTATTATTTTGAAATATTATGGAGTATGCATACACCTCTAACACCGTATTCATGCTGAGTATCTGACGATCCTTGGTTCGAAGGAAGCAATTTTGAGGAAGCTCAAGCCGCGGACAACCTTCTACGGAGGTGTAGATATAAATTATTCACTTATGAGCATGCAATGTATAGGGAAGAAGAAACAAGAGCTTTATATATTGAAGAAAGCGAAAAAAATGATTATGAAAATAATGTTTATCCGTTTGTAAGAGAAATTTCAATGGACGTAACGAATGAAATCAATTTTAATACAGAAGGTGAAGACTTATAAAATTATTATTCGTATGCAGCAAAAATAAATGGAGAAGCTTAACTGCGGAGAAAATCTTTAATATTTTGAATGAATATGATGTAAGGTCGGCAGGTACTGAAGAGGGTGCTCGGATTAAGGTTACGGGTGGCCATATTGGCTGGGCAGATATCATTTTTGTGATGGAGAAGAAGCATATAAGAAGATTAAGAGATAAGTATAGTTTAGAGTTGGATGGTAAGAAACTGATATGCTTGGATATTCCAGATGATTATACATATATGGATGAAGAACTAATCGAATTGTTGAAAGTAAGAGTATCCGAATATATAGAAATCCCAATTGAATTCTGAAAGAAATAGAAGAAGCCTCAACTGCGAACAAAAATTTACATTGGAGACATTATGGGCATCAAACTTGTTCTTGTTACCGTTGAGGAGAAGGAATTATTAGACTGAATGTTGATTAACCGCTAGGAACCTTTTCAGAAATTTAACATCCTACACTACTTGCAATCTCAATATGATATTGTCCATAATCGAGTAGAGTGGTTTCAATTGATTGATTACACTTTCCGGTATCTCGTCCAATACTATTTTCTTAATGGAGGTATCCGTATGTTGCAAGTTCAAGCTTTGGGTCTTCTGAAAAAACAGTTGAAAATGTTCACACCTGTTGTTCTCGCCATTCTTATTTTTGGAATGTCTGTTTTGCCTGCTTTTGCGGCTACTCCTGGGAAAACGGTAAGCGCATCGGCAACGCTCGCTTACAATCTTAAAGGACTGAATCACAATGTGGCTGTGCAGAAAGCTTACATCGCAGATAAGTATCTTTACGTAACTCAGCGGTCGGGGGGAACATGCTATCTTTCACGATTGCTCATAAACGGAAATAACGCTACGTACGTAGATGAAATGACCGTTACCAACACCGGACATTGTCAAACCCTCGATATGTATACATACAACGGTATCAATTATTTCTATTTCAGTTCAAAGGCGGATTCTTCAACATCGAATTATTGGTCCCTCCAGGTGGCAAGACTTACATACTCTGCCGGCACAACAGTTGATTATACGGCTCTTCATCGGGTCACCTACATGAATTATGCGAATAAAACGGGTGCAAGACTAGGGGAGACCTATCGTGTTGATGGGGGAGGCAATAGTAAATATACGGTTTTCCGGGTACAAACGAAAGAAGGTACCGTAACTTGGTCGATTTATGACACCGTGGCATTGAATAAACTCCTTGATAACAACGAACAAGTTCGTCTGGATAGTGCGGCGGCAATAAACGCATGTGTGACCAGTTTTACTCAGTCAGGTGATGGTATAGTCAGACCTAATGGATCTTTCCAGGGGGCTGATATGCTCGATAGCACAGAAATTTATACGTCAGGCGGAGCAGAAGGTGAAACCCCGCAGATTGCGATGATGACAAACAATGGAGCGTACAAAACCCTCGTGAAAATTACGAATGTGGGAACTCATGAAATCGAGGGAGTACAGACCAAAAACAGTAACGTATATTTTACAATAGTTACGGATCCCGTAAATAAGAAAGATACGCAGAATGTTTATTACGTTCCTGATAGCATATTTAATTAACAGTCAAACGGGTCAACCTTAGTGCGTAAAGTTTCCAAACAGAAATCAAGTGCACACATAAAAAGCTGCCAATTTTGCGGCTTTTTTGTTTTAACATAGGAGAATGCTGCGTGCTTTGAATGATATGGGAATTATACAGATAAGATGTAAAGAAGTATTTCCAAGCGTTCAGTACGAAGAAATAGAGATAACCAATCAGACAGGGGAAGCATTTAGAATGAATCAGCAAGTTGTATTAGACCATATCACAAATCTCTTGAAATGTGAGTTATCGCAATCGCTAGTGGGAATCTATTTACACGGTTCAATGGCGATGGGGGCTTTACCCCTCAACAAAGTGATATTGATCTATTAGTCATTGTATAGGAAAACCCCAATGATATGTACAAGATTATTGCTCGGGAAATAATTCGCCTATAAAAGGATGAATGCTAGAGCACGGCATTCGATATTGGAGTGAATGGAGTAAGGTAGAAAAGTATTTTTAGTTCCGAACTCCGTGCTCTAGCTAGGCCTTTACTTGTAACGAAGATTACATGAATTATGGCTGATTACAAATCTAGCTCCGGCTGTTGCACTTCTTGCGGAACGGATGCCCGAAGCACCTGAACGTTGGACGTCGCCTGGAGTCCCCTATAGGCAGCATGGATTTTCGTGAATCCCGCCTTACGGCCAATCAGGTTCCCCTCATTATCGCACTCGAGAATGTCCGGATTGGCGCTTCGGAAAGTTGCTTCCTTGGTCACGTCTATTTCTTTATGTACGGAATAGTCGTAAAGTATGACCTTCACATCGATCATGGAGCCGGCACTTAGCGAGTAGTCGTTCGAATCCAGCCGGAGGTCTCCGCGGGCTGGTTCAGGCTCAACCCAATCCTCAGGCAGCACGGTTACTTTCAAGCTGGCATTGAGTCCTCCGTAAGTGGCCCCAATATAAGTGACTCCAGGCTCATGACCCGTGACCCGACCCGATGTGTCGACGTCGGCAATACGAGAATCATCCGAGCTATACACGGCTGCGCCTGATATATCGCTGACCATTCCATTACCGTACACGGCTTGAAGTACAGTAGGCATGCTGGTGCCTGATTTTACTTGCATCTCTTTCTCCATGAAAGAAATGCTTGCCAATGTCTGTTCGGTAGGAGGCATGTTCTCGAATGGAGCCAGCTTCATGAGCTGAAGCTTCCATACCTCTCCTCGTTTCACGGTTCCGGTGAAAATAAATCCGCCGTCGCGAGCTACTGCTGCCTTGCCAACGTCGCTCAGCGGTGGGCCTGGGAGCGCTTCGCGGCTTGTCAACTCGCCGTTTACGTCGAACGTGACTATCGCATATTCCGATTTCCAGCCTGAGCTCTCGCCTAACATACGCATACCGAGCATGGCATATCCGTCTTTCGTCCGCACCAGACTTTTGAATAATTCCGAGATCGGTTCTGTATATGTTTTTTCCCATTCCGTTTGACCGTTTACGTCCGTCTTGGTGAGAATGGTGACATCACCCTGCTTTGTTCTTTTACGGTTGCCTACCAGATAACCTCCGTCATCGGAAGAGATGATAGAAAAGGCACGCCGTCTCGTATTTGGTTCTTGGAACGGCCGTGACCATACGATGTCGCCCTGCTCATTAAGCTTCATCATAAGCATGGCGTCCTCATCGCCAGGCTCATAATCTGGATAGCCTATGCCGCCAATAACAATATAACCTCCGTCACTGGCGGGGATCATATCGGCAAAGAATTCGCTGCCGATAAAGCGATAATCACGATACCATAACTTTTCTCCGTTGCTATCCACCTTCAGGATGTAGCCCTTTTCGTAGGCGCTTGCAGAGAACATCCCTCTCCCGGCAATCATAAAGCTGCCGTCATCCGTTTCAATAATAGCTACCGGAGTGTGGTGGAATTGTCCATCATCAACAGCCTTGTGCCACAGTACTTGTCCAGACGCATCCAGCCGAATGAGATATAGCTTGTCCATCGGTTTGCCGTCGTAGGACTTGTAGGTGCCGGCTACTAAATATCCTCCGTCCCTAGTCTCTATCGCCCGATATGCGGCATTCCCGGACGAATAATGATCTAGCTTTTGCTCCCATAGCGGCTGTCCTTCTACATCCGTTTTAATGATATAAGCCTTAACGACATATTGCCAACTATCTTGCCCAATCATTTCCTTCTCCGTAATGCTGCCTACCGTCACATAACCGCCATCGGAGGTAGGAATGACTTCTTCCCCTCTGGAACTACTTCCATAATCCCTAAACCATTCCACGGCAGCCCGCGGTTGCGATGGCTCGGCAGCTGCTGGACTCATCGTGCCCTGTAACCCAAGTGTTAGCATGATTCCGGCAACGCACGCGGCGATCAAGCGTGTACATGTGTTGAACAAATGACGCACCTCTCTCCATGAATTTTTGCTTGATGTTTGATGATTGCTGTCGAAGCAGGTGGTGTGGATAGTCTCTATTATGATTATTCATTGGATCATCAATCCTGTGTATCCCACGAATTGCATAATTCTGTATGACGCTCGAACGGTTTTTAATCCTGCACGATAGGGACGGCCTACCCATAAGCTCCGATGAAATAAACAAATGATGTTGTCACATTGATGAAAATTTTGGATAATAATTGTGTTTTGATACGAAGGTATGAGACGATGGTAGGTATAATGATCCAGCATTAGAGAGTAGGCTGATTCAGTAAACTTCAAGTGTGGCCGGAAACAGCTACAGTGATCGGAGTCAGATTGAATTCGAATCGGCTACGTCCTCCTGCAAAATTTCATGTGAACGCAGGAATCAATTATCGTTACTTTATAGCTTCTCTATCAAATGAAATTGTCTTATATCGAAGGAGAGTATATGAAGAGAATATATTTGACTCGTATCACAATGAAGACGTTGCTGAGTGTGCTAATCCCTTGGGCATCGGCTCGATGGCATGCAAAACGAAGCGCACACAGACGATTTATCACTAGAATAGATACCGATTCTCTGAGCAATAGGGAGAGTTTTTGTAAAGTGAAATATCGTTCACTACCATTGAGAATGGTTATCATTTATAATGGTGGCAAGAGTCAGCAGTGATTTGGAAGGTGGTATGAAGAGAATGAATGCCGATGAACATCTATTGCTTTGGGATCATGCTGCAATTAAGGTATTGGATGTCCGCCATATTATGATGGGGATGAATGAGGTTGTGCGCGATTATAAGCTTCCAGCCAGCATGTACCTGCTTGCGACGCGCGGCAGTGCCCAAGTTCGGCTGGATGGAGAAGAATATCTCCTTGAATGTTTCCAAGTCATGCACAGCGGTAAGGGGACAATGCTGGACATTTCTCTTATCG
>Ga0209566_100737_pt1 | contig 18357 bp, 15 predicted proteins | sample Araplavi_mTSA_r2_2_FD_184287 | JGI IMG/M metagenome (GOLD analysis project Ga0209566, IMG submission 184287) | Arabidopsis root microbial communities from North Carolina, USA - plate scrape CL_Cvi_mTSA_r2 (SPAdes) (version 2) | ecosystem: Host-associated > Plants > Roots > Endosphere | place...
GAGTGCAAACTTGAACCCTCGAACACTTCTATCATCCAAGTACTATCCGATTACACCAGAAGATCGAACAGCGTCTTGTCTTTGTTCACCTCAATGTATTGGATGCCCCTCTTGTTCATCCGCTCAATGAGCGGCTCATAATCTTCCTTATACTTCAGCTCAATGCCGACAAGCGCAGACCCATTATCCTTGTTATGCTTCTTATTATACTCGAAGCGCGTAATATCATCGTTCGGACCGAGCACATCCTGCAAGAACTCACGGAGGGCTCCTGCCCGCTGCGGGAAGTTCACCGTGAAGTAGTATTTCAGGCCTTCATAAATGAGAGAACGCTCTTTAATTTCCTGCATTCGATCAATATCGTTGTTGCCCCCGCTAATAACACATACGATATTTTTACCGCGAATCTGTTCCCGGTACAGATCCAAGGCTGCAATCGGCAGGGAACCCGCGGGTTCAACTACAATCGCATTCTCGTTATACAACTGAAGAATTGTCGTACAGGCCTTGCCTTCCGGTACCTGAATCACATCATCCAGCAGATTCGAGCAAATTTCATAAGGCAGTTGTCCAACCCGCTTGACCGCAGCGCCATCGACGAACTTATCGATCGTATCCAGCGTAAGTACTTCCTTGCGTTCCAATGCCGCAGTCATCGACGCTGCTCCTTCTGGCTCTACACCGATGATGCGAGTTGTTGGACTAACGGTCTTCACATAGGTGCTTACCCCCGCCGCCAAGCCGCCACCGCCAATCGTTACGAACACATAGTCTGCCGCGCCTTCCAGCGACTCCATAATCTCCATGCCTACCGTTCCGTTGCCCGCCACGATATAAGGATCATCGAACGGATGGATGAACGTACTGCCCTTCTCGTCACAGATGTTCATGGCTGCCTCGTACGCATCGTCATACGTATCCCCAGTCAGCACGACATTGACATATGATCCACCGAAACGCTTCACCTGCGTTACCTTCTGGCTTGGCGTCGTGCTCGGCATTACGATCGTGCCTTGAATTTGCAGTGCTTGGCAGGAATAGGCGACTCCCTGCGCATGGTTGCCTGCGCTTGCACAGACGATACCGCGCTCAAGCTCCTCCTCCGTCAGGTGGCGAATCATGTTATAGGCGCCGCGAATCTTGAATGAGCGGACAATCTGCAAATCCTCACGCTTCAAATACACATTGCAGTCATACTTAGCGGACAATATGGGGTCACGCTGAAGCGGTGTCCGAACGATGACTTCTTTGAGCACGTGATGTGCACGAACGATATGTTCCATAGTAACTGCAGGTGCTGCTTGGGTCGTTTCCATTGTCGGTTCCTCGCTTTCGATCGAATATACGTATTTTGTACACAGTGATAATGAAAGTACAACCTCTACAAATAGAAAAAACTCATCCCTAAGAAGGGACGAGTTTGAGCTCGTGGTACCACCCTTGTTCTGCAGCTGTACATCGCTCCCTCTTCGGAAATCGACCTGTTCTGCTGCAGCGCTTGGCCGCGTATTCATCGCGAATCCGGGTAACGGTGGAACTGCCGTCCTTGCTTACTCACACATCTGTGCCCCGCAACCCCAAAGAATAGGAGGCGCACAGTTCGCATTCAGCAGGGAATCTCGGAGAGGATATTCGGCCATGTCAGCCATCGACTCGCACCACCCGTCGACTCTCTTCAGACTGCTTCATAGCGTACTCGTTCTCGTCATCAATTGTTGACCTGTCTTGCAACTATTATCCCTATATTATGAACACGCGGCGTACCCAATGTCAATGGGCCGCCGCAGTTGTTCCGATATTCTATTCGAGCAGGATTCGTGTATGTCTGTTACGGACAAATAGAATCAGCATCTCTCGTATTGAAAAGCATTAGCCTTCCGTACCTGTCGTCCGCTGAAGCGAATCATTCGGTGATGGCTTGCGCGTAAGCAAGATTGGAAGCATCACGAGAATACCCAATATGAAGAGCACGGTTGCTACCTCATATATAAATACAATAGAAGTAAGCTGCTTAATACCTCCTGATAATGACATCGTCAGTACCATGGCACCCGTGAACATCGGGCTAAGAATACCATTAACGCGACCGATGAAATCACCTTCAGTATTTTGCAAAATCATCGTGTTGATCCCGATTTGAATGCAAGGCAAGAACAATCCACTGATGAACTGAGCAACCAGCGTCAGCCACAATTGCGTAGAGAGGCCTGCCATCAGCATGCCTCCGCTGCTCATCAGCATCCCTACAGCCAGCATGTGCTGCGGAAGCAGCTTCTTCGAAATGCCCATGGCTAGCGCACCGCCAATAAGCATTGCACCGCCGTTAACCATCACCAAGTAACTAAGATTCTCCTTCGGCAACCCAAGCCGTTCCGTTACAAGGAAGGCACCCATCGGTTGAATCAATCCAATTGCCAATCCAGCAAAAGCAAAACAACCGCCAAGCGGCTTCAATAGGCGACTCTTCATGACATAGCGGAAGCCTGCCGCCAGCTCCTGCGCCACATTCGTTTGCTTATGCTTCTCTTTGTCCTCTGCATGATCAGCAGGAAGGAACAGAAGTGCTACTGCTGACAGAATGAACGCAATCCCTGTAATCACAAGCGACACTTGTATCCCATAATGTTGGAAGATGGTCGTGCCGATTGCCGGACCTAGAACCATGAACAAGGCTACCATCGTCTGGAATATCGACATGCCGGCCTGCAGCATCTCCTCTGGCACGTGCTGCTTGAACAGCTTCATGGATGAAGGCTGCGAGAATTGAGACAAAATAGCCGAAATAAAGGTCGTGAAGAAAACGGCATGCCAATCTCCTAAGACGATCGTCCACATCACGGCGAACACAGACAAAGCACTTAGGAAGTCACACCATATCATGGTTCGCTTTGGACGCCACCGGTCTGCGAATGTTCCTCCGATAAAGGAAAAAATAAAGATAGGCGCAAACTCAGCTACGGATACCATTGAGACGGCGAACGGATCTCCATTCGTCATTTCCATGACAAACAAAAGGACAGCAAAGTTCCGTACCCATACCCCAATTTGCATAAATAGACCCGCAACCATAATCGCTTGGACAAAGCGATTGCGGAACAAACTAAAGACGGACTTGTTCTCGCCCGACTGTACATTCCCAGATTGTGCATGAGTCATAGACAACTCTCCCTCCACATATAACAAATAGCAGTTCATTTATCTCTAATTTGACATGAACTTTATTAGTGTATAGCAATCAGGCAAAGATCACATCAGTTCGAAGACGGATATTATTAGTAATTTTTGTAAAGAACACATCGTACGTTAAAAATACAAAGAGGTTGAGCTTTACAGGAAATGATTGTACGTTGCTATGGTAAAGTGGTAATGTTTTAATTAGGTATCATAGTGACGCAAACGTAAAGTTGAAATAAAGGTGGCATCAGACGATGAATGCAGTACTACTATCATTGGCAATATTATTCGGATTAAGTATGCTTCGCGTACATGTTGTACTTGCGATGCTGACAGCTACTGTTGTAGGCGGGCTAGCAGGAGGCCTTAGCATGTCTCGCGTACTCGATGTCTTCGGAGAAGGACTGAAAGACAATGCCGGAATCGCTCTAAGCTACGCATTGCTGGGGGCATTCGCCGCTGGCTTGACGGAAACAGGATTGCCGGACAAGCTGGTGCGCGGCGCGGTAAGCTTAGTACAGGGAAAGGATAGCACGAAGGCTCCTCGTGCCGCTGCACGGTATCTTGTGTTGGCCGCCATTGCACTCATTGCTTGCATGTCGCAAAATGCCGTTCCCGTGCATATCGCCTTCATTCCCGTGCTCATTCCACCGCTGCTCGTGCTGTTCAATTCACTGCACATCGATCGGAGAGCCGTTGCATGCGCGCTTACATTCGGTCTTATTACACCATACATGCTTATGCCTGTTGGATTCGGAGCAATATTCCACGACACCGTAGCAGGCAATATAACCAAGAATGGCCTTGCAGTCGATGCATCACTGCTCCCACGAGCCATGCTGATTCCGGCTGTTGGTATGGTGATCGGACTTATTGTCTCACTTGCAATCTCTTATCGCAAGCCGCGTCAATACACAGCAATAGAAGGAACAACGCAGCCTGGATCTTCTCCCATCTCAGGTCAAGACAGAGAGACAAACAAGTGGGCAGCTTGGTCAGGACTCGCTGCTATCGCGGCAATGCTGACGGTACAGCTCAGCACAGGATCTATGATCTATGGGGCGGCCGCCGGATTGGCAATCCTCATCCTATCACGTGTCATTCCGTGGAACAGAGCAGATCGTGTCCTAACAGACGGCATGCGGTCGATGGCCTATATTGGCTTCGTCATGATGTCAGCCTCTGGCTTCGGCGCTGTACTGCGAGATACGGGACATATTGAGACACTTGTGCGAGCTTCTGTGGAGGCAGTTGGGGATAACCGGGCAATAGCCGCGCTGTTAATGCTTGCGATCGGCCTGCTTGTTACACTTGGCATCGGTTCCTCGTTCTCCACCATTCCGATTATCGCCACTGTATTCGTGCCGCTGTGCATCGGACTAGGATTCAGCCCGCTAGCCACTGTTGCCCTTATCGGAACAGCAGGTGCACTGGGTGATGCTGGTTCACCTGCCTCGGACAGTACACTTGGTCCTACGGCTGGCTTGAACGCGGATGGGGAGCACGATCATATTTGGGATACCTGCGTGCCAACCTTCCTCCATTACAATGTACCGCTGCTTGTCGCAGGCTTCATTGCTGCTATGGTGTTGTAATAGATTGTAAAGCATTATGCAGCAGGCTGCTGCACGGTACCACCACCTCATAAAAACTAGGGATTGTCTGTGCTTCGTCGAGGCAGTGACTCGTATGGACAATCCCCTGTTAAATATCCATAAATACGCCACCTACATAAATCAGCGAATTCCTATCTACAATCATTTATCTTTATGGACACGGCCAAGCAGCATGCTTGCTGAATCAACATGTGCCCTTTCTACCTTTATACCCCGTAACAGTGCTGCGCATTCGCACGCAGCAGCCTCGAAGCTTCCAATATGTCCATACCTTGCAGCGCAGCCCACTCGATGGCAACATCGCGCGCCATAATGGGCATCGTATGTCGGCCTGTATACACCCCTTCGAATGGCCACGGCCCATCCGTTTCTGTCATCACCTGCTCCACTGGATACTGTCTGGCCAACGCGCGGATCTCATCCTCATAATGAATATCTGGCGTAAATGAGATGAAATAACCGTTGTCAGCCATGCGGGATATCGTCTTCCCATCTCCCTTGAACCAGTGAAAATGCGCGCGACGCACACTATATCGCTCAAGTAAATCAACGACAATCGGTGCGTCATCGTACACGGCGTGAAGCACAATTGGCAAATCCCATGCAGCAGCCCGCTGCACGAACAATTCAAGCAGCTCTATATAGGGCAAGCGGTCAAATGAGTCGCCGCGCTTCTGCGACTCCTCCCGCATATAATACGGCAAACCAACCTCACCAATGGCAATCATGCTCTCCTTATGCAGCTCAAGCCAAGCCAGCAGCCCTTCCTGCTCGTCAGCACTTGGAAGAGCTTGCTCAGGATGGAATCCATATGCAGGGAGTACCTTGCCGGGATAACGATTCGCCCATTGCTCGGTGTGGTGGCAAGAGGCAAGATTCATAGACACCGCAATCACGTAATCCAAGTATGGATGGTTTAGTGACGCTTCCAGTTCTGCGACTGCTGCTTGCTTATATCCATCAATATGTATATGTGCATCCACAACATGCACTTCATATTCGTTCATTGTGTTCAACCCCCATCTCAAAAAACGCCGCAGGCGTCACGTCTTAGACGAGTATCCTGCGGCGATTCACTTCAAAGGCTACGGCCTTGCTTTCTTTACATTTCTCCGGCTCTCAATTCACTTGCCTCATTCGAATTTCCGCCACGACCCTGACCTTGATCCCCTCGAATCATCCGAGCATTCCCCATAAGCGCAATACACACAAGCGCACATGCTACTGGGATGAGGGCCCATTGGAAGGTGCTAGCAATCGAGTCCGCGAGAGCTGTTGTCAGACCTCGGGCCACTTCAGGTGGAAGATCGCCCATCTGCCCGCTCATTAGTGTCTCGGGTTTAAGCTCCATCGCTGCACTGCCCGCAGGCATTACCTCCTGTAAACGCCCTTGGAACATATGCGACTGGATCGTACCGAACAAGGTGATACCAATCGTCATCCCAAGCGAGCGTGAGAAGGAAGCGGTCGAGTTCGCTGCGCCACGCTGATGAAACTCCATGCCGTGCATAGAGGACATGCTGAGCAAGGAGAAGGAGAAGCCGACACCAAGTCCCGTTAAGACCATATACAGCGTCAACAACGTACGCGGTGTATCTGTCGAAATCGTACTGAGCGCGAACATACCGCCGATGAAGAAAATACCGGATACGATCATCAAACTGCGGTAGCTGCGCTTCGCAACCATAATACCAGCAATCGAACTCGTCACAACGGAACCGATCATCATCGGTGTCAAGACGAGACCACTATCTGTTGCCGAGCCTCCATATACCCACTGGACAAACAGCGGGATATATACGGTAGCAATCACGAACGACACCCCGTAGAAGAAGCCGACACCCTGGCTTGCCGCAAACAAGCGGCGCTTGAACAGATTGAACGAAATAATCGGTTCCTGCACCCGTGTCTCAATGATCAAGAAGGCGATCAAGAACACAAGGAATATCGCAAATAGACTTATAATAACTGTTGAATCCCAAGCGTACTCTTTGCCTCCAAGCTCAAGCGCGAACATAAAGCTGACGATTGCAACGACGAGTGTAATGGCTCCGCCCCAGTCAATGCGCTGCTTCTTGGTCGTAGTCTTCTCCTTATAGAACTGCATAATGAACCATAGGGAGATAAGGCCAAGCGGCAAGTTGATGTAGAATACCCACTCCCAACCGATATATTGGGTAATGTATGCGCCAAGCAGAGGGCCCGCCACACTCGATACTCCGAACACCGCACCAAATAACCCCGTCATCTTACCCCGCTTCTCAGGCGGGAACACATCGAAAATAATCGTAAACGCGATCGGCATGACGGCACCGCCGCCAATCCCTTGAATCGCACGGTAAATTGCAAGCTGAATCATGCTGTCCGCTGTTCCGCACAGCGCACTGCCGACCAAGAAGACGAGCAAACCAAACACATAGAACCGTTTGCGGCCATACATGTCGGACAGCTTTCCGAAAATCGGCATCCCTGCCATTGTCGCTACCATGTAGGCTGACGTCACCCACACGTACAAATTAAAGCCGCCCATCTCGCCTACAATCGTTGGCATCGCCGTTGCAACAATCGTATTGTCCATGGCTGCCATCAGGATACCAAGCAGCAGGCCGGCAACGACCATCCGCAGATTGCTTTCTTTCGTAATCATTTGAATTCATTCCTCCTCAGGACACACCGTCATCTCTATACAGCAATGCACAGAGTTGCGGCTATCCATGTCTAACGAGATTTAATTATAATCTTTGCCTCTAACTTTTTCCACCAGAAAATGAACAGCGGGTCATTCCAGGCAGCGGGCAGAAAACATATATAAGATTTGAGATGGATAGACAATAAGGGACTAGATAGGGCTGCATCTCATCTCTATATTCTCCCCAAAAAAAGCTGCCTCTTATTAAGAGACAGCTTCACGCTTCAATGTATAGGAGATGAAGATTGTATACTACGCAGCAGATCGGACAGTTCGCGCTTCATGCGGACGAACTCGGCCTCAGAAGCCAGCGCTTCCGTTCGCGGCCGCGCGAACGGAACAGCAACTCGCTCTAACACTTGCGCGGGGCGGTTGGATAGTACATATATCGTATCTGACAGCAGCAGTGCTTCCTCAATGCTGTGTGTAATGAACAGCACCGAGCGGCGATTGCGTTCCCACAGGTCAATGAGCCAGCGCTGCATATCACTGCGTGTTAGCGCGTCAAGTGCACTGAACGGCTCATCAAGCAGCATCAGCTCATGGGGGCTCATCATTGCGCGTAGGAAGGCGACACGCTGCTGCATGCCACCGGACAGCTCATGCGGATACGAGCGTTCATAACCCGTCAATCCAACATTGCTTAGCCAGCGGCGCGCTTCCTCCCGCGCCTCCTTCTTCGGCTTGCCTGCAATTTCTGGAGCGAGGATAACATTGTCCTCCACCGTTCTCCATGGGAACAACGCGGGCTGCTGCGGCATATAGCTGATATGGCCTGTCTGACCAACCACGTTCTGCCCATGGACGAGAATATCCCCTTCTGATGGACGAAGCAGACCGCCAATGAGATGGAACAGTGTGCTCTTCCCCGATCCGGATGGGCCAATAATTGAGACGAACTCTCCTGCCTGCACCGTAATGGATACTTGATCGAGCACATGAAGCCGTCCCGCTCGACCGTCAAATGACATGCTGACATCACGCAGCTCAAGAGCGGCCTGCTTCTGTTCTGCCTCATGCTGATGCACATGATCAGCATCTCGCTGGGCAACTGGCTGTTGTTCGTTTGTTGTGATCATCTTTAACGCTCCCCCTTCACCCCTGTTTATTATCACGGCGCCAATGAATGAGCAGCCGTTCCAATGCACATACGAGGCCGAACATGGCCAAGCTCAATAGAATGACAACTGCGATTGCCACGAACATGCGATCCGTGCGATAGGCTGCTTTTTGCAGTACCATGTAGTAGCCGATCCCTTTGTCCGTCCCGAGCCACTCGGAAATAATCGCACTCATCACGCTATACGTCCCTGCTATTTTCAAGCCTGAGAAGACAGATGGAAGTGCATGGGGCAGCTCCAGCTTCCAGAACAGCTGCGACCGGCTCGCGCCCGCCATACGCATATAATTCATCATCGTGCGGTCTGTCTGGGCAAGACCATCCAGGGTAGCCACGCATACGGGGAAGAAGCATACCAGCGTAATGGTGACAATCTTCGGCATGAGACCGAAGCCGAACCAGATCATCAGCAGCGGCAGCAGCGCAATCGTCGGGATATTCTGACTGACTATGACAAGCGGATAGATCGCCCGCTTCAGCCACGGCATCGGATGAAGCGAACAAGCCAGCAGCAGGCCGACAGCGGTGCCTACACAGAAGCCAATGAGCGTCAATTGAACAGAAGCCCATGTATGCATAAGCAGACCGCCACCATTGCTTACGGCCTCTTGTACAATATCGAGCGGACTGGGCAGCATCCACTTCTCAATGCCTGACACCATTACTCCTGCCTGCCATATGGCGAGGAATATGATAAATGCAATGATCGGAGGACCGATCTTCGCGATTCGACGTCCACTCATGGCCGGTACTTCACCGTCAATTCATCCATCGTAATGCCGGAAGGCTTATACACAATCTTCACTTGCGATAACACATTGATGCTTCCCATCTCAATCATGGCCTTGTTCATATCCTCAATAATACGGAAGAGTTCACTAAGTTCGCCTTCCATCGTTGTCTCCAGTGGATTTACCTGATATTTCACACCCGATGCTTGAATGACTTCGATTGCACGATCTACATAGGGAATTACGTCTTCCCCATTTTTCGTCTTCGGAACGATCTGAATGCTTACTAAACTGTTCGCCATCTTGCTTCTCCTCCTCTTTCTCAATCCTCATGTAATGATCAACTTGTAACGGTCTTGGTGACGATTATCTCGTATCGATATCATGTAACGATATACACAGGTAACGATATACAGCAAAAGGGCGCATATGCGCCCATTGCCTATTCCTATAACCGTATAGGCTTATGAAGCTGGCAAGAAGTCATTCGTAAACGCCTTGTCTACATCGATGCTCTTATCCATTAATTTGTTCTCCACGAGCCAATTCATGTAATTTGCCCATACGTCACGCTTTTGCTCGCCCCAGCGAGGTGCATCGTCTTTATACTTCGGACTCAGCCATTTCTGGCTCGCGATAACCAGGTCTTTGTTCAAATCCGGCACAGCTTTAAGCAGCAGGTTTGCTGCATCTTCTGGATTGTCAATCGCATATTGATAGCCCTTGGACGTAGCACGCATGAATGCCTTAATCAATTCAGGATCTTCCTTGATCAGCTTCTCGCTTGTCGAAAGAACCGGCGTATAATAGTCGAGTTCCTTCGCATATTGATTGACGTACAGCATATCAATCGGCTCACCACGAAGCTCTGCTTCAATACCTGTCCAAGCGTAAAAGATCCACGCGAAATCAATATCCTTCTTCACGGCTGTAAAGTAATCGGCATTGCCCATGTTGACGCTCTTCAGCTTGCTATAGTCGCCGCCGTCCTTTTCCATAATCGTGCGGATAATCATCTCCTCAACCGGAGAGCCCCAGCCTCCATACATTTTTCCTTCAAAGTCCTTAGGTGACTTGATGTTCTTACCCTTCGGCGCAGCAAAGCCTGATGTATTATGTTGAATGATCGCACCAATCGACACGATCGGAACATTTTGTTGTCGAGCCATCGTAATGCTTTCCTGAACGCTAACACCGAATTGCGCTTCTCCCGATGCGATCATCGCGTCTGATGCGCCTGTGCTCGGCTGCAATATCTCGACATTCAGACCTTCTTCCTCATAGAAGCCCTTCTCCTTAGCTACATACAAGCCGGTATGATTCGTATTCGGCGTCCAATCAAGCACAAGCTTAATGTCGCGTTTCTCCTTCGACTTATCCGTTCCTTGCTCCTGTGCCGTGTTCCCCTCTGTCTGGCTCCCTTGTCCTGCTTCCTGACCCTTGCCGCCGCAAGCAGCGAGCGCAAATGTCATCATGATAACGAGCGCCAGCATCAACCCTCGTGTAAAGCGTGTCCGTTGCATATGATGAATCCCCCTTCTCTTCCTTCCCTCACTAGTGGAGAGCCGATCATGAATTTAGAAAGTGCTTCGATAACGCTTGCCGCATTCACCAGTTGGACGATCCGCTCGATCGTATATGTATGGATGAGCAAGTTCCCGTCCCGCCGTCCTGCAACACGATTCAGATCCACAAAAAAAAGCGCCCCCTCTGGGACGCTTTGTGTGCCGTTCTACGCGTATATGCGAATGTGCATCATACGATGAATCACGTCAATAAGGTCATCCGGCATTCGTTCATCCGTACTGCAATCATGTCCATTCTGCCCAAAGCAGCGCACATTCATGCAGAGCATGACGAATAAGCAAGCAACCTAATTATAACAATAATGACGCGGTTCAACGTCTTTCCTACGCTGGCATTACCCAGATCAGGTGTAAGGGTCGGTATCTTAATGGGATACAATCTCAGCCGGCCAAATTCCAGCACCCCTAGCGTGCATATGCAGTTATCGAAGCTACCATATTACACGGGTAATTATAGTCCTCATCCATCAGAAAGTCCAGTGACAAACAGAAATTGCAAAGTGTCCGCTGATCATTGGGGCAATGCTTATATCTCCCATCAACTTCGTTATTCGTATGCTTTATGACAGCAGATTGCTCATATTCACTAGATTCCTGTCGAAAAAAGTTCCATGTGAAACAAGGGACAATCTTCCATTTTAACTCAGAATAATTACCTCATTGATTTCTTGGCGTAGAGGATGTCTGTATGATACGATCACCAAAATCGTGATTGCATTCGGCCTGCTGCTTGGCTGCTTCGTGCTGCTGTGGCTGGAGCATTCCCTGCCTCATATGGATTTGGAGAATCCGAATCAACGAATTCGCATCAATATCGAACATCAATCATTCCTTATCATTGCGGCCATCACCCTTCATAATTTGCCGGAAGGCTTGTCTGTCGGCGTCAGTTATGCGAGCAGCAATGATACACTTGGGCCGTTAATCGCGTTTTCCATTGGATTGCAGAATGCACCAGAGGGCTTCCTCGTCGCCTTATTCCTCGTCAATCAGAACATCAATCGCTGGAAAGCGCTTGGCATCGCTACCTTAACAGGCGTCGTTGAGATTGTCACCAGCATGCTCGGATACACACTTAGCTCTTATGTGAGCAATCTGGTTCCATATGGGCTGTCCTTAGCAGCAGGGGCAATGATGTTCATTGTGTATAAAGAACTGATTCCTGAAAGTCATGGAGACGGACATCAGCGGTCGGCCACCGTTTCCTTCATTCTTGGCCTTATTACCATGATTGGATTGACGGACTGGTTCTAGGCATAATGCTTCTAGACAAAATGCTTCTAGACAATGGTGACCATACTAGAGTACATATACAAAAGACCCCAACACCATATCGGTATCGGGGTCTTCTTTATATAATGAAGTTAGAGCCGCTTTACTAAGTCAACCAATGTGCGCTCCCTACTTCGCTTGCTGCCCTTCCACATCTTCACGAACAGGGAAGCTTCTAGCCCAATATAGAACTGGTGTCGACAACACCGAGATGATGAGCTTAATGACATAAGTAGTAATAAAGATTTGGAACCATACATTCCAAGGCACCATGCCAGCAAACGCAATCGTACAAAATACGAGCGAATCCGCCATTTGGCTAATTCCTGTACTACCATTGCTTCGAATCCACAATTGGCCTGCCTTCGGGTATCGTTCCTTCACCCAACTAAAGAGCTTCACATCTAAGAACTGACTGACAAAATACGCGGTCAAGCTTGCTACGACAAGGCGCGGCATCAAATCAAAAATATTCGACAGCGATGCTTGTGCCGTACGCGCCATATCAGAAGCCTCAGGCGTAAAGCGAAGAGCCATCTGCATAATAATCGTCGTCATAATCAACGTGAAGAACCCGAACCACACTGCGCGCTTCGCTTCCTTACGGCCGAACTTTTCATTCAACAGATCCGTTGTCAAGAACAGCGTTGCATTCGCCGTGTTGCCAAGCGTCATGACAATGCCGAACATCTCAATCGTCTTGCCAACTTGGATATTAGCGATGACCGTCATTACACCAATCCAAGCATATAGTCCTGACTTGCCAAATGCCCGGTAGCAAATCAAGAAGAAGGCAAAGTTCGCAAGGACGAACAGAATGCCCCAAGTAAAGTTGAACATATAATAAAATTCCTCCCTAGTTTTGATTACGCGGGATGGTTACGAACCGCGGCGCTCAGGCGCAAGCCATAACTTTACCATATGCATATCGTTCATGCCAATAGAAAAATATCACTGAACAGCGATGCAATTATCCCTTATATTAAGTGGAAGCAATTATTTTACATGGATGGATGAACGTTACCGATGCCCCTCTCGTATATTGTGAGCGATATGGAGGGAATATATTGTCATACATAGCCGCATCGTCAATGCGCAGCTAATAAACAGTCGTGGAAAAAGTTTGGTTTAGTTAAAGATTTACCCTTTATGTGTGACATATATCACATTAAATAGAGGGAGTTAATGTTAAAATGACATTGTAAATCGGTTAGTTATAATTTTCACAAAGTAATTTTGAACTAAAGAAAAGGTGGGGACTCTTTATGAAAAAGAAACTTGTACTGTTACTATCCGCAGTATTGGTAGTAGGTATGTTGGCTGGTTGTGGAGATAAGAAAGAAGAAGCTGCAAAACAACCTGAAACAAACACATCAACAGAAGCGAATAAAGACGCTGCTCAAGTAACATTGAAAGACGGCGACTTCCATGCAGAATCTCCTGATTTCGATGAGAAATCCGGTTGGAAAGAAACAATGGACATCACAGTTAAAGACGGCAAAATCACAGCTGTAAACTGGGATGGCGTTCATAAAGACGGCGGAGATTCCAAGAAAAAGCAATCTCAAGACGGCAAATACGGTATGAAAGCTGGCGGTGCTTCTTCTGAATGGCACGAGCAAGCTGAAAAAATGGAGCAAGAACTTATCGCTAAGCAAGATCCAGCTGCGATCGCTGTAAACAACGAAGGTAAAACAGACGCTGTATCCGGCGTATCCATCCACGTTGGCAGCTTCGTGAAACTTGCTCAAGAAGCACTGGCTAACGCGAAGTAAGATAAGTCTACTCCTTCCTTGATCACATAGAGATAACACGGAAGCTCCGCAGTAGGAAAGCAAAATGGGCACAAGCAGCGTATGAATGCTTGAGAGCCATATATCGCTTTTTTATTCGCGGAGCTCCCTTGTTCGCATTAGATAGTTCAATTTTTAAATATCGACAAATAAGCATTACAACGGGGTGAAACCATGAAAGAGATCGTTGTATTGGGCGGCGGTTATGGTGGCGTACTGACAGCGAAAAAGCTGGCGAAGCGTCTGAAGAAAGACAAAGACATTCGCATTACGCTCATCGACCGTAAACCTTTCCATACGATGATGACGGAGCTGCACGAGGTTGCAGCATGCCGCGTCGAAGAAGAAGCAATCAAAATGGATCTGAAGCAAATCTTTGCAGGTCTGAAAGTAGACGTTGTGCTGGATGAGATCGAGAACATTGATTTCAACGGACAGAAGCTGCATGGCAGAAAGAAATCCTACAATTACGACCATCTTGTTATCGGTACAGGTTGTAAGCCATCCTTCTTCGGTATCGAGGGTGCAGAAGAGAATTCCTTCTCCCTCTGGTCGTTCGAGGATGCAGTTAAACTGAAACAACAAATTCGTCAAATGTTCATGGACGGGACGAAGATTTCAGATCCAGAGCTGCGCAAGCAAATGCTCACATTCGTCGTTGTTGGCGCCGGCTTCACTGGTGTCGAAATGGTCGGCGAATTGGCGGAATATCGCGAAGAGCTGTGCCATGAGTTCCATGTGGACGAATCTGAGGTTCGCCTCGTCGTAGCAGATATGGCTCCGAAAATCCTACCAATCCTGCCGCAAAAGCTCATTGACAAAGCGGACAAGTATCTCCGCAAAATGAAAGTTGAAATTATCACAGGTGCGAAGATTTCCGGCGTTACGCCGAATTCCGTTGTCCTTGGCGATAATGAAATCAAATCGAGCACGGTTATCTGGACTGCTGGTGTCGAAGGTTCTGACCTTGTAGGCAACCTCGATGTTCAGCAGCAAGGACGCAAGCGCATTTTGACAAATGACAAATTGCAGTCCGTTGATCACAAAAATGTGTATGTTGTCGGCGACAACATCTTCTATATTCCGGAAGGCGAAGAGCGTCCTGTACCGCAAATGGTTGAGAACGCCGAGCACTCTGCTGGTCTTATCGCACATAATATCGTGGCTGACTTGAAGAATGGCACACATAAGTCGTATAAGCCAACCTTCCACGGTACGATGGTATGTATCGGTGGACGCTACGGGGTAGCCGCTATCGGCACGCCGAAGAAAATGTTCCACTTCACTGGCTTCATGGCCATGTTCTTCAAGCATATGATTAATATTGTGTACTTCTTGCAAGTACTTGGCTTCCATAAGATCTGGTCTTACATGATGCACGAATTCTTCCATGTGAAGAATCGCCGCAGCTTCGTCGGTGGACATTTTGCTAAGCGTTCCCCGAATTTCTGGCTTGTTCCGCTTCGGATCTATATCGGTTTCATGTGGTTATCCCAAGGTTGGGAGAAGGCATCGAAATTGCTGAAGGATCCTTCGCAGATGTTCCTCATCCCGCCTAAGGCGATGGATGGTGTGACTGCAGCTTCTCAAGCGGTTGATGCAGTTCATACAACGGTTGACGCACAAACAGCAGCATCCGCTGTTGAAGGTGCAAGTACGGCTATCAAGGCGATTCCAGTGCCTGATTTCGTCAAGGGCATTGTCGATTGGTCGATGGATTTGATGTTCTATACAAACGATGGCGGCTATACAGCAATGGCTTACATCTTCCAAGGCTGCATGGTTGCAGCTGAGGTTATCTTCGGTATTATGTTGATCTTGGGCTTGTTCACAGCGATCGCATCGATCGGAACTGTTGCGATGGGCGTCATGATCTACACGTCCGGTATGGCTCCTTATGAAATGTTCTGGTACTTCTTCGGCGGCATCGCGCTTATCGGCGGTTCCGGCAGCACGTTCGGTCTGGACTACTACCTGTATCCACGCCTGAAGCGCATTTGGAAGAAGATTCCGTTCGTGAAGCGCTGGTACCTGTATACGGATTAATTGCTCAACAAGAATAGATGGTATGGTGTACTGGAAAAGTAATGTGTACTTCGTGTCACATTACTTTCCTTATTTCTGAGGGAAGCGGGGGGTTCCCATGAATCGGCAACTATTGAATCAAACAAGTGACCTTCTGGCACAGCATCTCCCGCCGATCACCGGCATTCAATTGGCGGCTGGAACGGATGAACATCTGCTGCTCGACATGGCTCGCATGCTGAATGCGTACGATATGCAGCAGCAGGAACGTCAAGTGCTGCTCGGCTGCTACTGGCTGCTTCGTCAGGCACTGCGTACACATCAACATGTCCCGCAGGATGAACAGCTCGCGGGCAAGGCTGTGTTGGACGGTGATTTCCTGCTCAGCCTATACTATCAATTCGCCGTTCGCCATGGAATGACACAGCTCATTATAGACTTGGCAACGACGAACAAGCGCATCCAGATTCGCCGTGTCGAGGGCACTGCCTCGGATATGATGCTTCATCAACGAATGGGCCGTTTCGTGTCCACTCATTATAAGCAGGTGGCTTCCTATGGCATCATTTAACGGTACGCTGAGCGATCAGCTGAACATCTCCCTAAGGCGAATTAATCGGGATTTGGAACGCGTTATTCTGCACGATCCGGATGTCCCCTCCCGATCCATTGTCGCGAAGAGCGTGTTGGATCTCATCCGTGCAGGAGGCAAGCGTCTTAGACCTATGATGACAATCGTAGGCAGCCGCTTCGGCACAGACGTGGAATCCGAGGATGTCTACCGACTTGCCTCTGCTGCCGAGCTTATTCATGTAGCGTCACTTATTCACGACGACATCCTGGATCAGTCTGATACGCGCCGAGGCCAGCCAGCGCTGCACTGCAAGACAGGCATCTATGACGCGGTTCACATTGGCAACTACATTATGTGCCGTGTCATCGAATTGCTAACGGCTAGCGGCAAGGATCATGAGCCTTACGCACATGATCTGGCGTCCATTACAACGACGCAGCTGTGTCTAGGTGAATATCAGCAGCTGGAGTTGAAATACAATTTCGACCTGTCGCTTGATGCGTATTGGGAGAAGACGCGCAACAAGACGGCACTCTTGATGGCAACTTGCCTGCAGCTAGGTGCGAAGGCAGCAGGCGCTGATGAACACGTAATCGATCAGTTGTATGCATTCGGCGATCAGCTCGGGATGGCATTCCAAGTCAGAGATGACATTCTCGACTTCACCCAATCTTCGGAATCACTCGGCAAGCCTGCTGGGGTCGATCTGCGAAACGGACATGCTACGCTGCCGGTCATTCTGGCCATGCGTGACGCATCGATCGCAGCGAAGATACATGAGTTGAAGGCAGATTCACCAGATGATGCATTCGATGAAGCCATTGCGCTTATTCATCGCAGTGGTACATTGGATGAAGCACTTCAAATGAGTCATGAGTTCATGAAGCAGGCTTGGAATATAACGGAGCAGCTGTCTTCTTATCTTGCCCACCGGGATTTGAAGGCGTTGTGGCATTATTTCGAAGCCCGCACCTACTAGTAAACTTTTGATCACGAAGCAATATCAGAGGAGTAATTCGGCGTCGAATCTTGCACTCACCCTTGAAGAGCATATGCTTTCGAAGTATGTTTCCTACGGAAACATTTCAGGTGCTCATGTAGTTTCGACTACACTGCGCTCCTCCCTAAAAGTTTTGCAGAGCAAAACTCGCCTCGAAAGCGTACGCTTCGGATTCCTGCAACCTTCTCGGTGCTGAAAAGTTTACCTCTTTGTACAAACGCTAAATGGCCGAATCCTTGTTCAAATAAGGGTTTGGCTATTTTTTTAGTATCAATTGTTTACAAATTGTACCGTTTACTCTTTTGTGCGTTAGGGCAAGGTGGTATTATAAATATGTACAGGCTGCTTGTCTGTCACTTACACCATAGATGAAGGAGGTTGAGGTACGACGATGAAGCCTCGCCAATTCGTAATAGAAGCAGTCATGCTGGCGGTCTATGGTCAACTGTCTGTGCCGACGCGTCCAGTCGAATATATAATTCCATACACGACGATACTCGAGCTGTACGAAATGCGTCTGGAAGGTGACCAGGTCATGCCTGATCCCGAGGAAGACGTATATGCCAAGCAGCAAATTGAGGAGCTCATCTCCTACTTCGAGAGCGAGCTGAACAAGAAGAAGATCGAACGTGCACTGACAGCCCCTTGGCGCCACAGTCCACCGCTTATTTTGCAGGGCAACGTATCCTGCATTGTCGTCAATGCGATGGATAACGCCCGCTATGGCGAGACATTTGACCCCGTCGAAACGGAACTTATCCTTACCGCTATACGTGA
>Ga0209566_100741_pt1 | contig 18145 bp, 9 predicted proteins | sample Araplavi_mTSA_r2_2_FD_184287 | JGI IMG/M metagenome (GOLD analysis project Ga0209566, IMG submission 184287) | Arabidopsis root microbial communities from North Carolina, USA - plate scrape CL_Cvi_mTSA_r2 (SPAdes) (version 2) | ecosystem: Host-associated > Plants > Roots > Endosphere | place: USA...
CCGCGTAACCCGCCGGGCGTGCAAAAAGACTCCCGATCACCGCATAACGAAAAAGACCGGAAGGAATAAATCCTTCCGGTCTCACCGAACGATTAAGTATTAACCTAACAATTGTTGAACGAGCTGATTAATAACTTTACCGTCAGCACGTCCTTTGACCTGCGGCATCAATGCCGTCATCACTTTGCCCATATCCGCTTTGGAAGAAGCACCAACTTGCTGGATGGTCTGCTGTACAATGGCTTTCACTTCTTCCTCGGAAAGCTGTTGCGGCATGTACTCAGTGAGAATGACAAGTTCCGCCTGCAGGCTTGCAGCCAGATCGTCTCTGCCTGCTTTTTCAAATTCTTGGAGGGAATCCTTACGCTGCTTGATCTCACGAGTTAGAACGTCAAGCACTTCGTTGTCATCCAAGGTTCTCTTCAGATCAATCTCCGAATTCTTAATCGTAGAACGAACCATACGGATAACAGAGAGTTTGAACTTGTCCTGACTCTTCATCGCTTGCTTCATATCTTCGTTCAATCTTTCGCTTAAGCTCATGTTGCCTCCTAGAACTTTCTCTTACGAGCAGCCTCTGACTTCTTCTTACGCTTAACGCTAGGCTTCTCATAATGTTTGCGTTTTTTAACCTCTGCTAGAACGCCATCCTTAGCGATGGAACGCTTAAAGCGACGAAGTGCAGCATCTATAGTTTCGTTCTTGCGAACTCGAGTTTCTGACACCAGTTTTCCCTCCCTCCGAACAGACCGTCCAAGACAAAGCGGTTCATCAAATCTCATTATATGTTATCAAACTAGGGGTGTCAATGCGAAAGTAATCTTGGTATGAAACTCCTTAGTTGGCGACCCCTAATGGCGCCAGTTTCGCGCCTGCCAACAAGTGATAATGAAGATGATGAACAACTTGTCCAGCGTTGGCTCCGCAGTTGGTGACAACACGGTAGCCGGACTCCGCCACGCCTAATTCCCTGGCGATGTTTTGCGCTGCGCGTTGGGTTTGTCCAACAACAGCCCAGTCCTCTTCGCCAGCCGCATCGATGGATGCAAAATGCTTCTTGGGGATAATCAATACATGAATCGGCGCCGCAGGTTGAATATCATGAAAAGCCAGGACATAATCATCCTCGTAAACTTTCTTGGAAGGAAGCTCTCCTTCGATTATTTTGCAAAAAATACAGTCACTCACACCTCGGTCCTCCTCAACTATTCGAAAAAAATCTTCGCTACTTTAATTTTATCGGAAATAGAAGAAAAAATCCAATCCATCTTCCGAATCTCGTTGGAACAATTGCAAAAAAGAAACACCATGCCCAGCATGATGTTTCTCTTGTTTCCGATCATGTCTGTAATTGCTCCAGTGAACACCGATTTAATAATACGGCAGCAGAGATATAGTCAGCAGCGCTGCCAGCGGCAGCACTTGCCAGGCAAACCGCCGCCGCGGCCCAAAGAACGGATATGGCCCGCATCGTCCCCGAACTGCCGCCTACCGGACGACTAAGTACAAATAGTCAATCATCTACATGCTAGACGATTCCATCGTAAAACGCCCCATCCGTCGATGTAACACCGACATGGCGTTGCATATGGTTTTTACAAAGATCATGCGCGTCTTGGTTGTGCATAGTCATTAGCCTTCGCTCACCACCAAGCATATTCCGCTGTAGGCATAAGGCTACTGAATGCCAGACAAAAACGCTTAGAACCGGTTGAACTGCTTTTTCGCCGTCTGGTGAATCTTCTTCCACTTGGCTTTCTCTGCGGCCTGCAGGCTTTTATCTTCCTTACGAGCCAAATAGGCAAGCTCCTTTTGCAGCTTCAGATAACTGTCAAACCGCTCCTGCGCCAGTGTACCGTCCTGGAGAGCCTGTTTGACCGCACAGTTCGGCTCATTATTGTGCTGGCAATCTTGAAAGTAACAGTCATCGCTTAATGTTTCAATGTCTTGAAAAGAAGTACTGAGGCCTTCAGATGCATCCCACAGCTGCAGCTCCCGCATGCCCGGCGTATCGATCAGGATGCCGCCTCCTGGTAAAGCAAGCAGCTCACGGTGCGTCGTCGTGTGCTTTCCTTTGTCATCCCCATGGCGAATATCTCCGGTTTCCAAAATCTCTTCGCCGTAAATTCGGTTTACCAGCGTAGACTTCCCGACGCCTGAAGAGCCGAGCAGGGCCACCGTCTGGCCAGGGGCAATATAAGACGCGAGGTCGGCTAACCCTCTATTCTCTGCGGAGCTGATGATGTGAATCGGCACGCCTACGGCTACCGCCTTCACTTCAGCTGCCTTCTCCTCCGCATCGGCGCAGAGATCGGCTTTACTCAGCACAATGACCGGATTCGCGCCGCTCTCCCATGCCAGCACCAAGTACCGCTCGATGCGGCGGACATTAAAGTCCAAATTCAGTGCCGTCACCAGAAAGACAGTGTCCACATTCGTCGCCACAATTTGCTCTTCCGTCACTTGTCCGGCTACTTTACGTGAAAATTTGCTGCGGCGCGGCAGCACGGCATGAATCGTCGCCCGCTGCTCATCCTGACGCACGGACAATACGACCCAGTCGCCGACAGCGGGGTAGTCCTCGCGGTGCAGCGCATTGTGCCTCATTTTGCCTGAAACTTCAGCAAGCACTTCGCCTGACTCCGTGAATACACGATACATATGCTTGTGCTCCAAAGCAACGCGCCCTGCTGTCAATCCATCCTGCTCATAAGGCTTACATGCCTCTTCAAAAAAGGTATCCCATCCCAAATCAGTCAACTTCAATCTATCGATTCATCCTCTCAATATTGTGTATAACATCAGTATATTCCTGCGCATTCCACATCACACGGGAAACAATTGTTTTAACCAATTTTTATCCATGGACACGGCAGAACAAAAGGTCATTTCTCCAGTAGACTGTGAGTCTAATTTTGGTTATAATAAATATTAACCAATGGTGAATGGAAGTGATCGGTTGAATCCCTACATGAGAGCCTCCACCCGCAAAAAGCGGGATGTGATGATGGAAGCCGCCTTAAGGATGTTTATGGAAAAAGGCTACGAGCACGTATCTGTAGACGAAATCATAGCAGCCACCGGCACGTCCAAAGGGACATTTTACCATTATTTTAAAAGTAAAGACGCTATCATTACAGCCATTTACAACAAGCAAGTTGAATTCATTAAAGAATGGGTGAAACAGCCGCCTTCTCAAGTACAGTCCCTTGAAGGCCACATCAATCGATTATTTTTAGACTTATCGTCCAATATTAACCAATATCCGCGATTGATCCGCAGTTTACAAGCCTTATCGCTGCAAAATGAAACGGTAAAAGCAGAAGAACAGCAGCAATTGCGCATACTATCAGAAAGCTTGCTCCACTGGCTGCCCGAACCGCACAAGATCGAGCTGCTTGTCAGTATGTACACAGGAACGGTTCTGAAATGGTGCACGGAGGACGAAGCGGATTTACTCAGCATGATGAAAAGCAACTTAGCCTGGCTATGGGCAGGTCTCCGTTCGCAAGGACCGAGCGCCATGCTTCAGGTGGAACAAGTCCCCAAGGAGGAACACAAAATGAAAATAGCAATTATTGGCGGCGGCTTGGCGGGTTTGACCGCGGCTGCGTATTTATCCGAGAATCCACATGTCGAGGGCATTTTATTTGAGCGCAGTCCGCAGCTTGGCGGTCGTGCTTTTACTTATGAAAAAGCCGGTTTCACCCTGAATTATGGCGCGCATGCCGTTTATGGCATCGACCGTCACACACTGACTGTTATGGAGAAGGAACTGGGCCTTTCTTTCAGCTCCAAGCAAGTCGATAAACGCAAAGTCGTTTATGCCAAAAATAACCAATTGACGGAAGCCCCGCTTGACGCGATGAACCTGCTCAAAACGGACTTGCTGAATACCGCTCAAAAAGTAAGATTTGTCGGTGAAATTGCCGCTATTATCGCCAATATCCATAACATCAAAAACTATGATACACTCGCGGATTATCTGGCTGAGTCCAATGCGGATGAAGATGTCAAAGAACTGTGGGAGCATCTCGTATGCTCGAACTTCTTCATCGCGCCTGAAGACGCCCGCAAAGTATCGGGCGCTGTCATCAGCGAATATTACCACAACCTGTTCCTTTCCAGTAAACCGGTTAACTACATTCTTGGCAGCTGGGCCGTCATTACGAATCAGTTGAAAGAAAAAATGACCGCTACAGGCCGTTGGGAGCTCGCGCTGCAAGAAGGCGTAGACAGCCTGCGCTATGCGGACCGCAAGTTCATCCTGCAGACAAAAAACCGTGAGGAAGCTTTTGATAAAGTGATTTTTGCCATGCCGGTTCAGCAAGTGGTAAAGCTGCTCAAAGGTACGGCATGGGAGCCGTTCCTGGCACCGTACGAAGGTAACACAGCTACGGAGGTCATGGTCTATGATGTTGGACTTAGCCAGGTTGTAGCCCGCCCGTTCAGCTACATCAGCGATATGGACAACAAAATGTTCATCAGCGATGTCTCGGCGACAGACCACACGCTCGTGCCGGAAGGCGGACAGCTGCTGCAAGGCATCGCCTACCTGGCCGACCGCTTCGACAGCGAAGAAGAGCGCAAAGCGTACCTGGAAGACAAAACGGTGAAGATGGAAGGTCTGTTCGACCGCTACTACCCAGGCTGGAAAGATGTAACCGCGGTGAAGCGCGTATCCAAGAAAGCGATGGTTTCGAGCGTGAAAAATATCGCGACGAATAACCTGCTGCCGACTCGCGTAGAGAACGTGCCGTTCTATTTCTGCGGCGACGGCTGCATCGGCAAAGGCGAGCTGGCCGAGCGCGCATTCTCCAGCGCCCGCAACGCGGCAATGTCCGTCATTCAAGAAGTACAGCAAGCATTAACGCACGCATAATGAACAAGGCTCCATGTCCTTTATCAGGACATGGAGCCTTTTCTTATTCTGGAAACTTGCCGAACGTATCAAAATAAGTGCCGGTACTTGCATTTTCTAACGCGCGTCTAATATAAGGAATGGTGTTCGTTGGCAGCTCCTGCAGATGGTACCAGGCCAGCTCGTCGCATTTGTGCGGTTCCCTGTTGACAGGCTCCCCTATCCAGCGGTCGACTTCCACAAAGAAATCGACACGCTCATCATCTTCGCGGCGATGCATGATGCCGACAACCCGCACATCCGCCAAGGCGATTTCGATTCCCGCCTCTTCCCGCGCTTCGCGGACCGCTGCTGCGGCAACCGTTTCTTCCCCGTCCAGGTGTCCGGCGACAACGCAGTAGTTTCCATCCTCATAGCCTGTATGTGCTCTGCGAAGCAATAATACCCAATCGCCTTTTCGCAAAAAAACATGCACCGCGAGCGGCGCTAAAAAACGTTTGCTCATCTTAGCTTTCCTTTCTACTTCCCTTTCGTAATGTTCACCGTCCGCAGCTTCCCATCCCATGTAACTTGTCCACCAAACGCCTCAGCGGCAAAACGAGCTGGAGCTACTGTAAATCCGTTCACCAGCTGGGCAGGTACTTCCAATTGGACTTTTGTGCCGTTCACATAGGCGGTCTTCTGATCGATCGTGAGGACGCCAACGGTACAACCTTTTTGCGCCGTCACCGTCTTCGTTGCCGCATCGTAGCTCACTTCCGCACCCATTGTTTCAAAGATAGCCCGCAAAGGCACCATCGTAGAGCCGCTAAGGGTTAGCGGGTTTTGATCAAATGTTTGCCCTGTGCCATCGACATCGACTGCAATCTGCGAAGAAATCCCATAGGACCTGCTTGCAACCAGCTTTCCAGCTTTGTTATACACGCGAATTTTCAAAACAGAGCCCTCTGGCACAGCTCCTGCCTGCAGCTCAATCCCGTACGGCAAATTGCTCTGCGCAGCAAGGAATCGACCGTTCAGCTCATACTCTACTTTTCCGATATAGACATCAGGAATTTTGATAAATGGAACCAACCTCGTCGTCTTCGTAAAAGTCTGGTGATCCGCGTCCAAAGGGACATAACCGTTCCCGTCTGCAGGCTGCGCCCCTTGCGAGACGCTGGAGAGCAGATACGGATTGCTAATCAATCGGCTGTAAAAGTTCTGAATCTCGCTATTGTCACTCAGCAAATAGTCATTTCTGGCTTTTCCTTGCCCCTGATCAACATTAAAGTAGGTGATGGCTTTCAGTCTCGGATATTTATAAGGCATAATCTCGTACAGCCGCTGCAAATTGAGCTTGCCCCATTCCGTAAAATCCTCGCTCGTAGCATGGGAGTAATGCGGCACTCCAGTCTCACTAAGCACGATCGGCCTACGGGCCGCGTAAGTGTTGTAAATCCGCGTTAACCGTTCCACCTGGCTGGTCGCAAGCATGGGAGGCACAGATGGATCACCGTTCTCATAGGGCTCAATATATAGGCTGACCCCTACCCAATCGACATAGGCGTCTCCCGGATAATAGCGATCAATATCGCTTGCCGGCGTATCGCTCGGGCTCCACACCATCGCAACGTTCGGCGCCTCCTGTGCAAAGACGTCATGGAGCATACGGAATTTACTTATGTATGCCTCGGGATTGCCGTGCCAATTGATCCAGTTGCCATTCATCTCCCCGGCAAAACGCAAAAAAATCGGAATGCCGCTGGCTTTCGCCTCCCGCGCCCACTCGCGCAAATAGGCGCCGTCCACAACTGGAGACAATCCGTCATCCGGCTCCCAGGCAATTTGCAGCGCACCGCCTGCTTCCTTGGCCCGCTGCGCATAAATCGCCGGAAAAGGTTGGCCAAAGTGTGCGTAAGCGAGATAGATGGCATGCTTTTTACCGTATACGTCATCTATGTTCGTAAAATAATTGCCGACTTTCGGATCCTGTTCCGAGTACATGCCGATATAAGCACCGAACGCAGGCTCGAATTTGGCCAGCTGAGCGCTTGCAGGCCGTGCTGCTGCACGCAGCCGTTCCTGGTCCGAATCTTGCCGATACACTTCGATTGTCGTGCGGATCTGCTCCGCCCGCTGGAGCTTAACGTCGCCCCAGTCTTTGCCTGCTTGAACCCAATACGCATTCTCCAACTCATAGTAGTGGATGGCTTGCTCGTAATCGCCGATTTTATCATAGTAAGCATCTAATTTCCCACTAAAGAGAGCGGCATTCTGCCAATCCCCCGCTCCCGCATAGTAATCGGCGAGAAATTTCCAATGTACGGCCGCTTCCGACGTCTGTCCTGCCGCTGCGAGTGAATCCGCCTGCTGCCAACGATCCCATATCGCATCCGCACATGCAGGCATTGGCGCAGCCATCAAGCTCATGGCCACTATGCCGGCAGCCAAGCTCAATAGCAGCGTTCTTCTTTTATTTACGAACATCCATTCTACCCCAGTTCTGATAACAACTTCAATATGTAACATATATTAATACGCAATTGGGTTCGGAAAGTAGCAAATCGCCAAGGTAGAAATTAGTGGGAATGGCGGGCGAAAGAACAAGGGCTTCAACAAAAAAAGCTAATCCATGGAAGTTCACGCTCCACGAATTAGCCCCGAATCAACATGTATAACTTCCGTTTACAGTTCTTCCATCCACACGCGGCTGCCACGTCCCGACGGCTCGGCCGGCTGAACGATCAACTTGCGCGGCAGTCGCGCCCGCAATTCAGGCACGTGCGAGATCACGCCAACGGCCAAGCGATCCATGTGCAGCTTCTCCAGCGCGCCGATTACCATATCCAGCAGATCCTGATCGAGTGTGCCGAAGCCTTCGTCGAGGAAGAAAAATTCCAGCGGGTATTCGCCTTTCAGCTGGATTTGCGCTGACAGCGCCAGCGCCAATGCCAGCGATGTCAGGAACGTCTCGCCGCCCGATAAGGTGCTGACCGGGCGCTTGACCCCACCGTTGGCATCGTCGCGGATGACAAAGCCGCCCCCCGAGTCGACCTCGATCGCATAGCGGCGACGCGTCAATTCGCCCAGTCGCTCCGAAGCGGCGCGGCTGACCTGCATGAGCTGCTCTTCGGCGAGATACTCGACGAAGGCATTCGCCTTCAGCACGGCTTGCAGCTTGCCAAGCCGCTCCAGCAGCACCGCCTGCTCCGCCCGGCGGGCCTCCAGCTCGCTCCACCGCGCATGGCGCACAGCGAGCTCCTCGGCGCCCTGCGCCGCCTTGGCGCGCGCTTCCAACGCGGCCTCCGCCCGTGCCTTGGCAGCCGCCAGCTCCGCCTGCGCCTGCGCCCATTGCGCCGCGCTCACGACGCGGCCCTGCAGCTTTGCGGCCAGCTGCGCCAGCCCGTGCCGCAGCGCCTGCTCGCGCTCGCGGTGCGCAGCGGCGAGCGCCGCCCAGTCGCGGCGCACCTCCTGCGCCAGCGCCGCCGCTACGGCGGCTTCGCGCGACGCGAAGCCGTTATCTGCGAGCGCCGCAGTCAGCGCTCGCTCGGCCTGCGCCAGCTGCCGCCCTGCCAGGGCAGCTGCTTCGGCGGCGGCACTGTGACGCTGTGCCGCCTGCTGTTGCGCCGCGAGCGCCGTGCCGTGCGCGAGCTTGGTTTGCTGCGCCCGCAGGCGCAGCCGCTCCAGCGCGGAGGTCGCCTCCGCGATCTGCTGCGGCACGGCGGCGCCGGGCGCGCGCAGCGCCAGCTGCCGCGACTTGTCGGCAGCGAGCTGCGCCAGCCCCTGCAGCCGCTCGTGCAGCTGCAGCGCTGTTTTGTCCTGCTCCAGCGCGTGGCGTTGGAGCTGTTCGATTTGGCTGAGCAGCCCGTCGAGGAACGGGATGCTTTTGTCGATGCGGCCGCGGAGCTCTTCCGCAGCCCGTTCGTTGGCCAGCAGCTCCTCCAGCTGCGGCTCGATGCTGTCCCATGCCAATTGCGGATAGCTGGCATGCCAGGCTTCTAGCTGCTCGCTCAGCTTCTTCTGAGCTACGAGCCATTTGTGCTCGGCATCGGCAAGCACCCCTGAAGCCGCTTTATGTTCAGCAGCCGCGCCGGTAGCCTGCTGGTCGCTTTGCGCAAGCTCACGCTGCAGCAATTGCAGCTCTCGCTCCTGCTGCGCCACTTGGGAATTGTTGGCATCTACAGCTGCCAACAATAGAACCCAGGCCGCTTCCAACGCGCTCACTTCCATGTCAGGATCAGTATGCTCGATCGTTACTGCAGCTTCGTCACGGTACCATTCAGCTTGCTGCTTAGGAGCCTGCCCTGCAGGCGGTTCCTCCGGTGAAGCAAGGGATGAGGCTTGCTGAATAAGGCTCGCTACTTTTTGCTCAAGTTGATTATGGGTATACTGCAGCTCTTTCGCTTGCTGAAGCAGCTCTTGGACACGCTGCATATCCTCTTCATACGTCGCATGTGCCTTGATATGCTGAGCGTGCTTATGCCGCTCCCGGTCGCTGCTCAGCGATGACGGATGCACGGTGGACCCGCACACCGCACAGGCTTCCCCGTCAACGAGCTGCGCTGCAAGCACGATGGCGAGCGTTTGACGCTCGTGCTGTTTCCATAGCTTTTTTTGGATTTCCAGTCCGGTTTGCAGCCTCGGAATAAATGCAGCGATCTGCGTGCCTTCATGCGCTAAGCTGTGATGCAAGCGCTCTGCTTGCTGGAGCAAATATGTAAGCTTTGATTGTAAGTGCTGGCGCTTCTCCGCCAGCAATGCCATCCTTTGTTCCGCTGTCTTCGCAGCGGAGCTTCGGGCTTCTCGCTCCTGGTGTGCTTCTTGCGTCTGCGCTTCCAACAGCTGGATCGCTTTTTTCACTTGGCCTGCCGCTTGCAAAAGCTGTCGAAGCGCCGTATTCGGCTCAATCCGCTTCAACTGCTCTTTCAGCTCGGTTTGCTTATTCAGCGCTTTTTGCTTCGTCTCCTGCGCTTTGTCCAGTTCAGCTTGTGTCGACTCAAATGACGCCTTGGCCGCACGCTCCTGCCCTTGCGCCGCCTGTATCTGCAGCTGCACCTGTTCAAGCTCTTTTTGCAGCTCCAGCGCCTGCTGCAGCTGATCCAGGCGCAGCAATAACGGCCCCTCTCCGGACGCCAGCTCCTGCTGTGCGAGGTCAAACTCTCCTGCTGCCTTCTGCAGGGCTGCATCAGCCCCCAGTTGGCCCGCAGTTGCCCGCTCCAGCTGCACCTGGCTGCTGTGCACTTCAACGGAAGCTGTCGCCTGCTGTTCGAGATACGGGCGGACTCGCTCCGCCTGTTCAGCTTTTTGCAGCAGCTGCTCCTTCTCCCGGACGCCGACCTCGTCCGCCTGCTGCGCATGAAGCTGCTGTTCCTGCGCTTCTTTTTCAACTTGCCACTGGTGAACCTGCTTATACTCTTCATACAAAGTTTCCTGACGCTGCAGCTCACTTCTGCTCAGATCCGCCTCGCGTTCGGCTTCAAGCTGCTTCGCCTTCGCCTCTTCGAGTGCTTGATCGGAAGCATCGCCCAGACCTTGCTGCTCTGCTCCGATCTCTTTGATGGCGCTGTCCGTTTCTTTCACTTTCGCGCTGACCTTGGCACTCAACTGATCGCCATAAGACTCCAGATGAAAAAGGCGCTGCAGCATTTGTCTGCGATCCTTGCCTGTGAGCGTCAAAAACTCGGCAAATTTCCCCTGCGGCAAGACGACGGCTCTGGTAAAATCCTGCATCGATAAACCAAGCACACCTTGCACTTGCTGGTTCACTTCGCCTGCTTTATCGGCAAGAACAAACGTTTCCTCGCCTTTCAGGTGCAGGAATCTGGCAATCGTTCCGTTGATGGACAGCTCCGAACCCCGCTTGAATTGGCGCTCCACCCGATAGCGCTCAGTGCCGGCCGCATTGGTCAATTCGAACGTAAAAGAAACGAACAGCACTTGCTCCGCGTGATTCATAATCGCCTGCGTGCCGCCGCTCGCCCGCTCGACTTTTCCGTACAGCGCAAGTGTAATCGCATCAAGAATTGAAGATTTGCCGCTGCCCGTCGGTCCAAAGATCCCGAACACTCCCGCTTCCGTCAGCGCCCCAAAATCAATCGTTTGCAACTCGCGATAGCTTTGGAGGCCGGACATTTGTAATTGAATTGGACGCATACGCGCAAGCCCTCCTTCCGTTGATTTACTCATTTATCGATATTGAAAAATCATATGGCCGCAGCGGGCCCCAGTTATCCACAGGGGCTATATTTGAACAATGTGCTGCTTGGCGCGACAGGCTGCGTAGCCCCTGCTTAAGCATGTTTTTCATCGCTAAGTTGCTCGATTCATCGTCGCGCTCCTCAATAACGTCGCTTCACAACGTTAACTGCACACGCCTGAACATATCTGGCTGCCAAGTCCCGCGACTCAACCCGCCTGCGAATCATCACTCTCCTGCAAAAGAGAGAGAAATAGCTGCACAAGCTCCGCCTCAGGCTGCGCGCCGCCCGTTTGCCGCGAATAAAATCGCGCAAAATGCTCCTCCATGGATAGGGCGGCCCTTGGCGCTGACGCCCGCACAGCTTCCATCTCCGGATATATCGGCCGGATATGGATGAATCCGTCATACGCTTTGCGCAGCGACTGGATTTGCTCCATGGACATTGCTTCCGTCATGGTGATTTCCAGATCGATCCAGGCGGTTGCGTCGCGTTTCTCCTCCAGCCACTGATACACCTGCTGGATGCCATTCTTCGCTTTCCAGCTGACCAGCGGCCGGCCGGAAGTGAGATACATCTCCTGCGGAACCGCGGCTTGTCCCGGCGCTAGATCAAGCACCGTCACAGACTTCGCCTGCCCGGCTTCCGAGAAGCTGTAGGCTATCGGCGAGCCGCAGTACCGGATCGGCGTTGTCGCCGATTTCACCATCTGCGGCCGGTGCAGGTGCCCCAACGCCACGTACTGCGCGCCCGCTTCAAATGCGGCGGTATCGACCGTATACGCCCCGCCGACCTGGATCGGACGCTCAGATTCCGTCTCCTGACCGCCGAGCACATAGAGGTGACTCATAATTAAATTCACCGTTCCCGCTTCAAAAGCCGCCGCCTGCTGGCGAATCAACGAGGCTACGCGCTCAGAGTACTTGCTGCGCAGCGCCTCCTCCTCGGCCACAGCGGAGAGCAGCTCCTTGAGGCGCGACTCGGACGGGTAAGGCAGCGCCGCCAGCTTGGCCAGCTCGCCGGTTCGGGCGATGCCGATCGTTTGCACATCCGCGACGGGCAATCCGACCAGCGTGATCCCTTGTTTGGCAGCAAGCGGGCCTGAAGCGGCCAGTCGATCCGGATGATCATGGTTGCCGGAGATGATCGCCACCTGTCTTTTACCGCCATCGGCCAAGCGCGCGATTCCTTCATAAAATAGCTGTTCCGCCGCCGCAGGCGGGTTTACGGAATCGTAGATATCACCGGCAACCAGAACGAGGTCGATCCCCTGGTCGTCCACCAAACCAACCAGCTCATCCATAAAAGCGCTCTGCTCCTCCAGCCGGCTGCGCCCTTCCAGCGTCCGTCCGAAATGCCAGTCGCCCGTATGTAGAACACGCATTTCCCACGCCTCCTCAACATCTAATCAACGATCTATTTTCAAAGCTCCAACAATCTTGCACCATCGAAAAAGTACAGAAACTTCCCGCTCACAGGCCGCTTCCAAATCTGTTCAACAGCCCGTGTGTACTGCCTGATTTGCGTTTCATACCGCGCCCTCAGCTCGTCATCGCTGCTGCTTTTGACCGCGTCTGTTTTATAGTCCAGCAGAACAAGCCCTTGTTCGTCCTCAAACAAGCAATCGATGACGCCTTGAATCAGCACAGTCTCGCCGGAAGTCGCATGCTCCGCATCTGCGTAGACATCATCCGCAGCTAATCCGTAGCTGAAAGGCACCTCGCGCTGCAGCTGGGCCGCCTTGACCATCCTTTGCCCGACAGCCGTTTGGAAAAAGTTGAGGATCACCGCAATATCCACGATTTCACTTTGCTGCAAAGTCAGCGTCTGCTTCTGCAGCATGTCGTCCAGTGTCTGCCGGATGCTGGCTTCCGTCGGCGCTTCGCTTAATGAAATATTTTGCATGACCGCGTGAACAACAGTACCTTTCTCAGCTGCGGTGAGCTTCTTCTCTTCCATGAACCGCGGCCTGCGCCAGATGGCAGGTCGCGTCTTCAACAGCTCAGTCGGCTGCTCGCCTTCCGCGGCGATCCGATTGAGCTCCGACAGCCGTTTCATCTCGGACACAGTCGTCTTGGCAAACAGCTTCGGCGCCTCCGCATACGTATACGTCCACGACAAGCGCTCGTCCAGCCAGTCGCCCCAGCTTCCTGCCGTCTCCACCGGCTGAACGGTACGGATCGCCGCAAGGCGCCCTTCGTCCGGGAGTGCCGCCGCAGCTTCCGTCTGCTGCTCCAGCTGCAAGCTTTCCGGCGTAATGACCGTCAGCTTCCATTCCGACGGATCCTGCAGCAAGCGCACGTCCGCTGCAGACTCGCTGATGCCGAGGCGCACCCGCCACGCAGCGGCGTCCGGATGGCGAAGCAGCGCTGGGCCGACCCAATCGAGATAGCTCTTCGCCTTGGCCAGTTCAAAATCAGGCAAATACCAGTCTGCTCGCGTAAGGTGCCGTCCCCAGGCGCGCAGCTGTTTGTCGAGCGATTTTACCGTGCCAAGCAGGTACAGCTTCTCCCTGGCCCGCGTCAACGCCACGTAAAGCACGCGCATCTCTTCGGCGAGCAGTTCCAACTTCATCCTTCTTTTAATCGCCAGAGAAGGCAATGTCGGGAAACTTACGCGCAAGGTCGTATCCACAAACCGCGGTCCGAAGCCCAGCTCTTTGTGCAGCAAGAAGGCGTCGTTCAGGTCGCGTTGATTGAACATTTTGGCCATGCCGGCAACAAATACGACCGGGAACTCCAGCCCTTTACTTTTATGGATGGACATAATGCGCACGACGTCCTCCTGCTCACCAAGCGCACGTGCGGTACCAAGGTCTCCCCCGCTATCCTTCATCCGTTCAATGAAACGCAAGAAGCGGAAAAGTCCGCGCAAGGACGTGCTCTCATATTGCCGAGCCCGGTCATACAAGGCTCTCAGGTTCGCCTGGCGCTGCAAGCCACCCGGCAATCCGCCGGCAAAGTCGTAATATCCGGTCTGACGGTAAATGTTCCAGATCAAATCGGCCAAGGAGCCTTGTCTGGCCTCGCTGCGCCACTGTTCAAGCTGCCCAAGAAAGTGACCGAGCCTGTTCTGCAACACCTTTGTTTCATCAGATTGCTCCAAGTCAGCTCCACTCGCGAATCGCAACAACGATTCATAAAAAGGCACCGACTTATCCGTCACGCGAACTCTGGCCATCTCTTCAGCCGTTAGCTGGACAACCGGCGAGCGCAGTACAGCCGCCAGCGGCACGTCCTGATACGGATTATCAATGACTTTCAGAAGCGAAAGCATCACTTCAACTTCAGTCGCGGAAAAATACCCCGTACTCAAATCGGCATAAGCGGGAATACCTTGCTGCTTAAGCTCCTCGATGATCACCGGCGCCCATTGCTGTGTCGCCCGCAGCAAGATGACGATGTCGCGGTAGGTCGCCGGGCGGGTGCCACCCGTCCTTTTGTCGAATGCCTGGAACGGTTCCTGTTTCCCGCCGTCGCCAAGCAATTCGCGAATTTGCCGCGCCATGGTACGCGCCTCCAGCTGCACAGTCTCCAGTTCCTGCGTGTCCAATTCCGGTTCGAGACTCCGCTCATCGCCTGCCGTTTCCGAGTCGCCGCCGTCCTGATCGTCCTGCTCCGCCTCATAGGCTTCGCTGCGTTCAGCAGCATCCACAGCCCGATCCACGATCAGCATCTCCACCGCGCAATCTGATGCCGGAGGCGGATATCCCGCGCCGTATACGAGTTCTGCCCGTTCATCGTATTCGATTTCACCCACAGCTTCGTTCATGATTTGCTTGAACAAAAAGTTGACGGCATGCACGACTTGGATGCGGCTGCGGAAGTTGCGTGCCAAATCGATGCGTCCACCTTCCGCCGCAATGGCGGCTCCTGCTTGTTCACTTTTGGAACGGTAAGCTTTATATTTCTCCAAGAATAACTCGGGCTCTGCCAAGCGGAACTTATAAATACTCTGCTTCACGTCGCCGACCATAAACCGATTGCCAGGCCTCGGCTGGGAAATCAAGGAAACAATCGCTTCCTGTACGCGGTTCGTATCCTGATATTCGTCCAGCAGCACTTCGGCAAACTGGTTGCGGTATGCAAGCGCCGCTTCAGACGGATAAAGCTCATCCGGCATAGAACCGGGCGCACTCAGAATTTGCAAACAATAATGCTCCAGATCGGCAAAATCGATTAATCCTTTCGCCGCCTTCGCCTGCTGATAACGCTGGCCAAAATCAAGCACCAGATCCACGAGCTGGTGAAGGACAGGCGCAAGCTCGACAACCTCTTGCCCGAACTGCTCAGGCGTCCGGCCGAACAACTCCTCCTTCAGTTTGTTGATCTGATCTTTGGCCCGGTTGCGCAGCTCCTTCACTTCTTCTTGCAGCGCTTTATCATAATCGTCGCCCTTGCATGCTTTCAGTTTGCCGAATTCAACAGTCTGAAAGCCTTGATACAAGACGGACCACGGATAAGTCGTTGTCTCCAGCAAATTGTTCACGAGGAGCAAGTCCTCGCGTAAATTGTCCAAATACGGCGCAGGCCCGCCCGGCTGCTCAGCGATCAGCTGCGCTTGGCGGAGCAGATCGGCTGCACCTTCCAGCTCCAGGGACAGGTCGCGGATCAAGCTCCGCTCCCAGATAGACACGTCCGCGGCAGCCGATGCCGCGGCTACCAAAGGCATCACCGCTGCCGGTGCGGCGATCTCTGGCTCCGCCTCCGCAGCGTCGGCAGCCTTGTCCGCTTCCGCCTGATCCGGCGCAGGCGGCGGACCAAACATCGCGGCCGTCGTCCTGAGCCAGTACTCCGGCCACGGATGGCTGCGCGACACGTCATACAGCTTCTGTACCAGCTGCATGATGGCGTCGTCGTTGCGCTCGCCGCTGAACGAATCGACCAGCCGCCAGAAGGCGCTGTTCTCCCCGCTCGCGGCGTAATATTGCTCCAGCATCTCGCCCAGCAGATCCTGACGCAGCAGCTCCGCTTCCGTCTCGTTGGCGATGCGGAAGCCGGGGTCCAGCCGAATGAGGCTGAAATAGCGCTGTACGACCTCCAGACAGAAGGAATGGAGCGTCGTGATCGATGCCCGCCCCATGAGGGCCAGCTGCTTGCGCAAGTGCTGGGAATTCGGCTGCTTCGTCAGCTCCTTCTCCAGCGCTTCGCGGATCCGGTGCTTCATCTCCGATGCCGCTGCTTTCGTGAACGTCGCGACCAGCAGACGATCCACATCGATCGGCTCCCACTCATTGGAGATGCGGCGAATAATCCGCTCGACCAGCACCGCGGTTTTACCGGAGCCGGCGGCTGCGGCGACCAGCATATTTTGACCGCCGAGCGTAATCGCATCCCACTGGTCATCCGTCCACGTGCTGCCTGCCGGCTTTGGTTGTTGCTGAGTCCTTTGATTCACTTGTTTACGCTCCTTTCACTCATGTTCTTGTTGTACCCTGCTCCATCTCCGTCCAAATCTGCTCCTTGCCGCGCTGCTTCCACACTTGCGGCTCGTTGCCTTCAAATAACGGATCGAATTGGCAGACGGAGCGGTAGGAGCAATGCAAACAAGCGGACTTTTTGCCAAGCCTGTAAGGCGCAATATCCACGTGCCCGTCCGTTATGCCTGTGCCGATCTGTTTCACCTGTTTGCGCACATATTTGCGCAGTGTGTCCCACTGCCCGTCCGTCGCAACAGAGGAACTCGAATAGAACGTTCCGTCTTTTTTGAGGGCAACGGGGATGAGCTGCGAATGGCCGGCTGCATGCATCAACTGATCGTCCATAAGGCCGGCAACGCCAGCATCAGCGGTAATAAGGCCTTTCATTTTATAACGTTTGCGCAGCTCCTTATCCACTTCTGCCGGGTCCATCGCATTCTTTTGCTGAAGCATCGGATTGTGTACGTGGAAGTAGAGCACGCCTGCCGGCTTCGCCGGAATGCCCAGCCACTGCTCGGCATGCGTAATAATGACATCCAAATAGGTCAGCATTTGCAGCGATAAGCCGTAGTACACTTCAGAAAGCTGCAAGGACGTTTGGCTCGATTTATAGTCAATCACCCGCAGCAGGACACCTTGCTCGCCATCCGCGCGGTCTACGCGGTCGATACGGCCGATAATTTCCATCGTACAACCGTTGTCCAGGTCAAACCGGAGCGGCGGCAGTTCTTTGCCCGGGCCGAAGTCGATTTCCAAACCGAGCGGTTGAAATTGGCCGCGTTTGGCATGCTCACCCAGCACGATTGCCGCCCGGCCCACCACCTGTTTCAGCTTGCGCGCAATGTAGGCGTAACGGCTGGAGCTGAGCAGGATTTCGCCCTGCAAGCGCGGTGCCAGCTCATCGACGACCAGGGCCGATCGCTCCATGCAGGCTTCAGCCGAGAGTGCGCCCCAGTCCAGTTGGTCCTGCTGCAGCTTTTGCACAAACTGGTTCAAGGCGGCGTGAAACAGCTGCCCAATGTCTGGCGCATCGAGACGGTAAACCCTGCGTTCCTGCAGTTTTAAACCATGGGAAAGGAAATGGGAGAACGGACAAGCGACATATTTCTCCATCCGTGACACACTTGCGCGCAAGTGCTGACCGTACAGCCGCTGGCTTGTCGCTTGACTGAGTCCGGACTCTTTGTTCGTATATTGGAGCGCGCCAGCCACAGCTTGCAGCTTCATCCGCCAATCCGGTTGCTCCGCAAACCAGTTGTACGTCTCCCACCACAGATCGGCCATGCGCCCGCCAAGCATCCAATGTTTCATCCGTACAGCCAAATAAGAAATCGCTTGGCTCGGATGAGCAATATAGACCGATTGCTCCGTCTCCGGCGAATCATTCGCCGGCTCAGCGAGCAAGAGCGTTTGCCCCGCACCTGGGAATAAATGAAGAACTTGCTTAATCAGCTCGGAAGGAAGCAACGACTTGCCTTCTTCGTCAGCGAGCGGGTAACTGAGCCATAATCTTTGGCCAGGAACGGTCAAAGACGTGTACACAATAAACTGCTCATCCAGCAGTTTGCGCCTGCTGCCATCCGCCATCGGCAGTCCGGAATCGGTGAGCACTTCCCGCTCGGCTTCGGTCAAAACGCCTTTTTCATCCATTTGTGCAGGAATAACCCCGTCATTGACTCCTAAAAT
>Ga0209566_100743_pt1 | contig 18024 bp, 19 predicted proteins | sample Araplavi_mTSA_r2_2_FD_184287 | JGI IMG/M metagenome (GOLD analysis project Ga0209566, IMG submission 184287) | Arabidopsis root microbial communities from North Carolina, USA - plate scrape CL_Cvi_mTSA_r2 (SPAdes) (version 2) | ecosystem: Host-associated > Plants > Roots > Endosphere | place...
CTTGTTGAGCGAATATTCCAGGAAGACGCACGCTATGTATTCTAAAGCCATTGTAATACCCGCCGCGCGAGCCTTCAATGGTTTCCTCTTCACGGGGATTGCCTTGGCGGATTTCTTCGCGCACTTCCGAGATCAGCTCCGCCGTCTTGATGGAGGTGCCGGAAGGGGCATCAAGCTTCTGATCGCCATGGTATTCAATGATCTCCAGATGCGGGAAGTACTTGGATGCTTGTGCAGCAAAGCGCATCATGAGTATTGCGCCAATAGAGAAGTTCGGGGCGATCAAGCCGCCGATTCCTTTCTCTTGACACAGCTTGTCCAGCTGCTGAATATGTTCCGGCGTGAAACCTGTCGTTCCCATCACCGGACGGACGCCATGCTGAATGGCCAGACTTGTGTGCGAGAATGCGGTTTGCGGACCAGTAAAATCGACCAGCACATCCGGTTTTGATTCCACCAGCGCTAATTCCAGATCGTTCTGCATCAGAACGCCGCATTCCTCCATGCCTACCATGCGCCCCAAATCAATTGGACCGGAGGACCGGGCTACGCCCGCAGCCAGCTCCATATCCGGCTCCGCCAATACCTTCTTGACGACCTCCCGCCCCATTCTTCCACTTGCGCCTACAACGGCTACTCTAATTTTGCGATCCATATCTGTCTTTCTCTCCCTTTTCTATGATTAATGCTCATCTATTTCAGCATTTGTTTGTACTGAGCCGCTTGCTGCTTGGCTATTTCGTGAAAAGGCTCCAGCTTCAGCGCTTCCATCACTGTCTTATAGGCGTTCTCATAGTCCCTTCGACTTGCAAAAACTTCTGATAGAGTCAAATACGCTTCTATAAATAGAGGATCCAGCACCAGCGCCTGCTTCAATAAGAAGATCACACGTTCGGAATGATTACCGGCGTTTAATTCCTTATGTGCCTGTTCGGCCAGTTCTCTGGCCCGCAGCACGGTCAAATGATACCGATGCGTCTCACTCTCCGATTCCAGCTCCAACGCCTTCGTGGCGTGCTCGATCGCCTTGTGCAGCTTGTTGCTTCTCGCATAAGTGATGGATAGCTTGTAGTGATAGGCAGCGTTATGCGGCTCTGCTGCTATCGCTTTTTCAAACCATTCAATGGCTTTCTCAAAATCGTGACCAAGAATAGATTCGTATGCTTTCTGTATTTGATTTTCTCCATTCATCTGCCCATCCCTCCTTCTTATAGAGATGGTACAGTTTATGAAGCTTATGTGTTTTCGGTGTTAATTTTAGTCCAACGGTCCGCATCGCGGGTGTTGAATTTATGCATCACTTTGTCATGAGCTTCGGTCAAATCGATGCCCAGCGAGTTGGCAAAACAGATCGTGATGAACAAAATATCGCCAAGCTCCAGCTCGATGGAATTGTCCGCTTCCGTCTTTTTTTTCGGCTTCTCGCCATAGGCATGATTCACTTCTCTAGCCAGTTCGCCGACTTCTTCGGACATCCTCGCCAGCATCGCCAGCGGGCTGAAATAGCCTTCTTTAAATTGAGATATATAGCGGTCGACTTCTTGCTGTATATCTTTAAGTGTACGTTCGGACATGCTCACCCTTCTTTCCATGTTCACCCACAAGTTATCATTACCATGTTAAACTAAACATGAAAAGTTGACAAATTTTTTTCATTGCAAAAAAAAAGATATACTATAAGTATACATGGCTCCCCTGGCCAAGATGGAGGAAAAAAGACGATGTATAAAGAACGCATCTCGGAACGATTAACGAATTTGGCGGCAATTTTCATCGGCACGGCCATATATGCCTTCGGGCTGCACTATTTTGTCATATCCAATGAACTCATGGAGGGAGGCGTTACCGGTGTATCGCTGCTGCTCAAATATGTCCTCAATATCCCTCCGTCCTACTCGACGCTGATTATCAATATCCCTTTGTTCTACGTGGGTTGGAGAAATTTCGGCAAAGAAGCGATGCTTTACACCATCTTTGGTGTTATCTCGCTGTCCTTCTTCCTCTGGGTCTTGGAACAGCTGATTCACCATCAGTGGCTGGTTCCATTCCGCACGTCGCAGGACTATTTCCTCGTCACGCTGTATGCGGGACTGACGCTCGGGACCGGTCTCGGCCTCGTGTTCCGCTTTGGCGGCACGACAGGCGGCTCTGATATTTTGGCACGAATCGGAAATAAAAGGAAAGGCTGGAGTGTCGGTCAAGTCATACTCGCCATTGATGTTATCGTCATCGGCTCCTCCTTCCTATATTTACCAAAGGAGAAGGTGCTATACTCGCTGGTCGTCGTCTTCGTCACCGCCAAAATCATCGATTACATATCAGAAGGCGCGCATGCGGCCAAGGCGTTCACGATTATCAGCGATCACGCGGACAAGCTCGCCCAGACGATTACGCAAGAGCTGGACCGGGGTGTCACGCTCTTCCCAGCCAGAGGCGCCTATTCCGGCAATCAGAAAGAAGTCTTGTACTGCGTCGTCTATCGCCACGAAACGCGTAGAATGCGTGAGCTGATCACTTCCATCGATCCGCGTGCGTTTATTATTATCGGCGAGGTTCATGAAGTGCTTGGCGAAGGGTTCAAGACAGGAACAACGTGAAAAAATCCCGCTGCGGCCGATCCGGCCGGGCGGGATTTCCTTATAGATACTCTTTCTCTCGCGTTTTCGCCTGCTGGCCATGCACAGGAACGACATGCTTGCCTGAGCGATACATCCGCCATGCCGAAAAGCTCAGCACGCTGATAATGATGAAACCAATCCCGATTGACCAGATGATCGGTTGAATGGGATCGGTGACAGGTACAAAGGCGATGGCATCTTTATTCTTCATAAACAGTTCGTCGATCGTTTGCTGCAAATGGTCCATGCCTGAACTGAGCTGCCGCATCGGCAGCGGATTTTGGTTCAATAGTCCGTGCAGGAACGTCATCAGCGAATCAAGCTTCTCCACATCGGCAGGCTGCCTGCTGATAAGGAGTGATGGACGGATAACGGCCAAATGCTGCGAGAGCCTTGTATAGCTCTCCATCGCTGCTTTTTGCCCATCAGGCCTAAGTGTGCTTTTCAGTTCGCCTATGTCATTTTTCAGAACCTTATAGTATTGCAGCCACATCGGCTGATTTTTATGAGTGAGCGCATCCGTGGCCAGCCGGATTTTGGCAACCGCCACTTTGCCTTCGTCAGATGAATAGGAAACAGCATTAAACACACGCTTCGCTTGAGTGACCGTCTCCGTCAGTGCGTTCAGCCCTTCCACAGAGGTGACCCCTTCGAAATGGATTTTCGGGATTTGGTCCGAAATCTGCAGCAATTTGCTCCGCGCCTCGACCACTTGACCTTCCATCGTCTTGTTGTACATGTCCTCGGCCACTTGGTTCAAGAACTCGATCTTCTGCAATTGCTCCGGATCCGCTTGCAGCGCCGGTCTTTCCTTCTCTCTCTGCACGGTTCCGCATGCCGCGAGTAGTGCGACTAGAACTATCATGATAACTACGGTGGCCAACCGTTTCTTGCCGGTTACAACCAACATGGGACAATCCCTCCTTCAGGAACAGTTTATGGAGGATTGTCCCGGAATAGACCAGTTAACTGCCGCTTGATTTCTGTTGAGATCGATTGCGGTAAAAGGCAAGAGCAATCAGAATGCCGGCAATACTTAATCCGATCGTGAACCCGTCAATCGTCGGCAGATCGTCCCAGAGCTCTTGAGGCAGCCTTGGAAACACACCGCGCTGATAATCCATGAAATCATTCGCCAGCGTCCACATGGCTACAAGCACAACGGCTGGAAGCCGATGCGTAAACCATCTGGCGTATAAGAGCGCTTCAACGGCCATAGCCAGGTGTGAAGCTGTCAGCATCCAGCCGTCCGTGCCAACCGGCACGCCCTGCCAGGCACCAGCCCAAATCATCGTGACCGCCCAGATGCCATATTTGAATGAAGTAATAAGTGCGAACGCTTCCACGAAGGCGCGGAAGGCACGATACAGCTTGCTTCTTTCCGAATTGGATTTGCGTTGATCAAGGATTATATACAGCACAGCTCCGGTGAAAAACAGACTCGCAGTCGGGCTGTCCGGTACAAAGATTACATACCAGATCGGGTTCTCCGCAATGGTATCCACCATTTGATTCCAATACCATTCATAGCCGTAAACAGTGCCAAGAAAGTTACAGATCAACAGGAGCCAGAGGAACTTTGGGTTAAGCAGAAAGGATGGGCTCCAAAAATAGGAAAGCGATAAACCGGACTTCAAGCAAGTTCCTCCTCCGTAGGTTGATTTAAAAAAACCTGACCGCTTGCGCGATCAGGTTCTGTGTCTTACTGGGCTTTCTGTCTGGATAGCCAGTCAGCCAGTTTATCAATATCGGCATCCGTCAGGCCTTTATCAAGGTTAGCTTGATATTGTTTGCCCATGTTGCCTCTACCGTTTTTGATGATGCCCAAGATTTCGTCTTTGGAATGTTTGTCGCCGACACCCAGCAACGCGGGTACACCGGAAGACGGCATTCCTTTCAGACCGGCTTGGTGACATGCGAGGCAAGTTGCTTTCTTGTAAATCTCAGCACCTGGATCGTCTGCCGCCACGATAGCCGGCGCTTTCTTCGTATCTTTGCTGGCACCGCCACCAGCAGCCGCACCTTTATTCGCGTGCAATTCTTCTTCACGCTTAATGTGCTCAGGAACGATATTTTTCTCTTTAAGCTCAACTTGATAATGAGCCCAAGATGTGTACGTCAAATAGGAACATGCCACTAACGAAAGAAGCATCAAGGAAGCGGCAATCGGTCTTCTGTAAAATCTGCGTTCTTTACCTGTATCCAGGAATGGAGCGAGCATCAATCCGCCAAACAGCAAGCCTGGCACGATAACCGCACCGAACACAACGTAATTACCGGAAGTATACGGATACTTCAGCAATTGGTACATGAACAGGAAGTACCAGTCCGGCATTGGAATGAACTGCGTATTCTTCGGATCTGCCGGATAACCGAGCGGAGCCGGATCGGACATAACCAGCACTAACATGCCGACTAGCACGACAACGCCTACCATCCACTCTTTCAGCAAGAAGTTAGGAATAAAAGCTTCGGATTTTCCCGGATACGCGGAGTAATCGCGAGGAATCAATCTTTGCTCTTGCGTTTTCTTAACTACGCGGGAATCCCCGACGTATACAACTTTTTCGTCTGACTTATGACCATGCGCCACGCATTGCCCCTCCTCTCAATTATAGCGGTCCGGAAATACCTTGTTTGCGAATCATGAAGAAGTGTCCGGCAAGCAAAGCAAGCAAAACGCCTGGCAGGAAGAACACATGGATTGCAAAGAAGCGTGTCAGCGTTTGCGCGCCGACGATTTCTCCACCTTGCATCAGCGTTGCGATGTATTGACCGATAAATGGCACTGATGCAGCAATCTTGATACCTACTTGAGTCGCAAAGTATGCTTTGTTATCCCAAGGCAGCAGGTATCCAGTGAAACCGAGACCTAACATAACGAAGAAAATCAGCATGCCCACAACCCAGTTCATTTCACGAGGAGCCTTGTACGAACCAGTGAAGAACACGCGCAGGGTATGTAAGAACATCATAACGATAACCAAACTGGCTCCCCAGTGGTGCATACCTCTCACGATCACACCGAAAGCCACTTTATGTTGTAAGTAGTCAACGCTCGCATAAGCGTTGATAATATCAGGCGTGTAGTACATCGTTAAGAACATACCTGACAAAATCTGAATCACTGTAATGAAAAACGTCAAACCGCCGAAGCAATAAACGAACGCGGAAAAGTGGTGAGCAGGGTTTACGTGCTCGGGAACCTCGTGGTCTGCTACATCTCTCCACATCGGCGTAATATCAAGACGTTCGTCAATCCAGTTGTACATGTTTTTAAACATCTGATGGTGACGCCTCCTTATACTCTTGTGTTGGCATGCAGTTGACCAACGTAAACGAACCCATTCTCTACTTTGAGCGTGTATTCATCCAGTGGTTTTGGCGCTACGGCAAGGTTCTTACCGTCTTGTGTGTAGTGCGCGCCATGGCATGGACAAAAATACTGATCTTTGTACGCCGGGTTATCGTTCCAGTTAACCGTACATCCCAGATGCTTACATGTTGGATTCAATGCAAACATCTTGCCGCTGCTGTCTTTGGAAATCCACGCTACCAGTTCTGCATCGCTTTCATACCAGCCATCGACTTGATGAACTTGGAATGTAAACGATTGTGGAACATTCGTGATTTTACTTTCTTCGACAACTTTGATCCAATCCGACGCTGCCTTCGGCTTCAGGACAGGATCAACAGCAAACCTTAGCATTGGAATCATCATCCCCGCTGCCATGAATCCTCCAGCGCCACCCAGGGTGTAGGATAGAAATTGTCGACGGGACATTTCGCGTTTAGTGCCCGGCTTCTTCCCATGCTGCTCTTCATTGTGCTTGTTGTGGTCACTCATTCTCAGGTCTACCCTCCTACATGGCCTGGCGTCCGAAACCCCCTCGGACGCGCAGTTCCTCTATCACGTGTCGTTCGACATTACACTACATTACTAGGACATTTCTAATAATAGCCTACGACTTCTAGGGCGTCAAGAATCCTGAACGCGTTTTCCAACGCTGAAATCTTGCGCTTCGGACAAATTTTAACGAAATTGTCACATCTTTTTTTTGCCAAAGAAATCGATTGCTCTCCTTATCGTGCACATTTTTTTTTCCAATAATACACTCGCAATACGGTCAAATTGAAACTTAGTCGCCCTGCTGCCACAGCTGTTGAATCTGCTGCGAGATCCGGGATTTGATGTCATTTGCACGTTCCGGCCATTCCGACATATCGACAGTAATCAGCAAGTCGATTTGGTCTGCTTGCCATTGTTCAGCCGGTGTATGGATGGTCAGCACAATCACATAGCGAAAACCCGAACGTTTCAAATGCAAGCCAATGGTGTCCAACTGCGCCGGCATGTCCGCTCCTGTTACATAATGCAGCGCCGGATAGGTTACCACTCTTCCTTTATAAGGGATTTCAATGAGATCCAGTGCGTCCCGCAGCTGCTCCAGCGCTTGTGTCGTCTGCATCGGATCCTCGAACCCCTTCAGCCCTGTAAGCGGCAACAGGCAAGTATCCAGGTATGGCTTGAGATCAGACCATTGATCTTGTTCAATTTCACTAAATTTCATATGTAAGTCCTCCCATATCGTTTGCAAAACAAAAGCTTGCTATGTAAGCAAGCTCTAAATGATACTTTAGTTTGTCTGCGGCACCCTGTCAATTGAATCGGACGACTGTGTTCGCAGGGCCGCGAACGCTTCATCCAGGTCCTCTTGCTTCACAACGACGTACGGGCTCTCCCATTCACCTTCCAGATGAATGTAATTGATCTCCTGCGGTTTCAGCGTCTTATACGCCATGGTCATCCGGTGGAGATCGTCAGCCGGAATATCCGACCTCACGGATTTGCCGACAATATCGAGAACCTGGCCCCAGGCGGATATGCCGTTTAAGGAAGTCAACTGGTCCAGCAATTGATTGAGCACCTGCTGCTCCCTTTCGTTCCGGACTAAATCGGATGACTCGGCCGTCCCCAAATTCGATTTGCGGTAGCGGATGAAATCCAGCACCTGCTTACCGTTCAAATGCTGTACGCCTTTGGTAAGATGAATGTTCGTTCCGTCGCTTTCATCTTCATATTTCATGTCCATATCTACATCGATCGTCATCCCGCCAAGCTGATCAACCAATTTCCGGAATCCGTCAAAATTAATGACAGCCATATAGTCAATCGGGACGTCGTACAAATCGCTGAACAGCTTTTTCGTTTCGCTTAACGCCGTTTCTTTATTCTGATTATAGTAGTAAGCGTAAAAATAATTCACCTTATGCGAATCGGAGAACCCGGATTTTTCCGCCTTCACCTCCACATCTCTCGGGATGGAGACAACGGTTGCTTGCCTCGTCGCAGGATCCACGCTAAAGAGCATCATGACATCCGTGTTCAAAGACCCTTCGCTGCCGGCTCGCTCATCGACGGCGGTCAATAAGAACGTTAACGGCTTATCGAACATCGGCTTTGAGACCGGTGTCAGATTGGTCACATGGCCCGTTTGGGTCGGCGGCGTACTCGCCGGGGTAGCAGGTACACCCTGCGCAGCGATCCGATCAATGGTGTCATTCATTTTGTTGTACAAATAAATGGCATATATAGAAGCAGAGGTGAGGATAAGGCCGACAAAGACAATCAACGCCGCTAGCGTACGGCGCCGGCTGAAAACTCTAGCTGTTCGTTTCATTGCAAGACTCCTTTTGTCACATATTCATTTGGTATCTAATCTGACGCGTGCGCGGCCGGATTAGTTCAACAAAAAAGACATGAGAAGCAAGCTTCCCATGTCTTTCTAGTACCAATATACAAGGCGTCCGCCATTCGTCAGCCGAGGGATAATAACGTTTTGAGCTCTGATGTAAGGGCCAGGAATGTAGCTTGATCTCCCTTAGCTAAAGCACGGTCAATCTCTTTATAAAGGTTCTCTTCCTTATGTTTGCGTATGGCATCATCCCAAACCATCTCCGCGAAAAGTGCCAACAGCGCATCGTTAGATACATTCATTTTTCCCATAGGACCTACCTCCAAATGTTGTCCGCGGTTTGTTAGGAGCCTTCATTTTCGCAGAAATATGTTCTTGATTCACGCTTGTTTGTGTCTAAGTTTGTGTATGCTCCTATTAAAGCATATTCACACAGATTTCTTCCGTTTCATGCAATCGCCCGCTCTGATCGGAATGTGTTTATACCTAATACGGATCCAGCATGTACGTGACCTTGTCCTCTTCAGCGACATAAGTGCCTCGAATTAAGCTGCTGCCGAGCTTGGTGACCTGCACGACTTTACCTTGTTCTTCATCTTCACCGATGCGAAGTAAACCAAGATGCATCATCATTTGCAAAATGCGTTGTTCAAAGATGGATTCTGAGGTGTCATAGTAGAACGGCTTAATCAGCTTGCACAGCACCTCCCCGAGAGACGCCGCTGTCACCCATTGTCCGGCCAGGCGCTCAATCCACTGTGATAGCGACTGCACATTGGGGATCGGATTCTTGTACAAGCGCAGCCAGAAACGATAGACGGCCGTCAAGTTCTCTTTGCCCCCGTCCTGCAACCGTTGGTTGCCTGCGTCAGTCAAATAGAGGGTTTGTCCATCCTCGCCTATGAGCCCCTGGTAATAGCAATAATCGTAGATCAGCGAGAATCGATTAGGGTACTCTTTAAACATACGCCCGTAACCGAATCTCCATGCCCCTTTCATCACCATTTCTTCCTGTACGGAGAGGCGGTCCAATATTTGCTGCAATTGGCGCTTATACATGGTGCCGTCAGCTGCCAGCGGTACGTTTTGCTGCATCGCCAAATAAGTGAGGAAATGATGAATGTCATCGACGATCAACATTTGTTCATCCCGGTATACCCGAGGTTCCTCTGTCTCTACTAGAGCAGTTCTAAATCGGCTTGTTAATACATCGTGAAACTTCTTCTTCAAATCTTTAGGGACGTGGAACAACGACTTCGTCTGCTGCGAATAACCGTTAAACAGCCAACCCAGCTGCTTAAACTTGATGATCGTTTCACGCGGATTCCAGTCTTGATTGTCCTGCTTAGCAAAATGCGACTGCCCCACTCTAGCGACCAACTCTTCCAGACTGAACGAATTGCGCTGATCGAAGAGCAGCGAGTTCAGAAAACGGATGTCTTCCAGACTAAGATTTTGAACTTGTCTCTCAAAAATCTCTCTGCGCAGCGCTGTGCTCAAAATAGATTGAATCAAATCGTTCTTGGAATGGCCGTTGCATTCGCATTCGTAGGTGTGAGCTATTCTGCTTAATTCATGGATGTCGGCGTAGCAAAGCATGTCTGCAAGGTTCATTTCCATAATGACACCCCCCCATTGTGCAGAGCCTGAAGCTCCGTGGTTTCTAGTAACCATTATGGGATTTTTTTCCGAAAATATTCCGCGGCAAGCAAAAAAAGCGCGTCCCCATAAGGAGTCGCGCTTTAGTTTCGATAGAATGGATACGTGCTGTGAGAACGTTATCCCTGTGTTGAAATCGAAGTTTCAGAGTTTAAATGTTTCAAACAATTGTACAATTCAAGCTCCCAGCCATTCTCTTTACGCAATAGAATCGTTAATGACGTATTCTGCAGAAATGCGTCCGGATTCATCTGCAATCCTTTCAGCACTTGCACAATAAAGCCGCCATGCGAGATTAGCAGCAGCCGGTCATTGGAATGCGTGCGGAGCAGCTCCTGCTCCACTTCAAACCAGCGTGCAAGCAGTTCGTCATCGGTCTCCTGACCGATATCCAACAGCTTCCAATCGACACCCCAGCGTGCTTCCCGCTCAGCTACCGTCGTGCCCTCAGCCTGCCCGTATCGGCGCTCACGCAGCCGTGTATCGGTGCCCAGGAACGGAATGCCGGATTGCTCGGCAACGATCATTCCCGTCTCCTGTGCTCTACGCAAATCGCTGCTAATGATGCCTGTCCACGATTCGCCGGCGAGCCGAAGCCCCAGCAATCTGGCTTGCTCTCTGCCTTCCTCCGTCAAGTCGGTATCCAGCTGCCCTTGCAGCTTCCCGAGCAGGTTCCATTCTGTACTTCCATGCCTGATGAATCCGATGGTTGTCATATCCAGCCTCCAATAATGTCTGATAAGTAGAAAATGAAAAAGGCTCCTGACGGAGCGCTATTTTTGCGTACGGGACAGCCAATTCATGATCAGCATCGTGCAGATTAGACCTAGAATGGAAATGACCAGCAAATAATGCGGGTAGGAATGAATCGGCCCGACATGGAAGCGTAAGGGCTCCATAAAGCTTGGATTCAAGCTGGCCACGGCATCCACCATTTTATGACCGTTCATAGATTCGGTCGTGTTTGATTTCAAGGCCTGAGGAGCTTCCATGTCAAAGATGGAATTGTCCGCCGAGGCGATAGTTGATTGTGGTTCTCCATTGTAAACAACAGCAAACAGAAAGCTGAAGATGAACAATGCCAAGCAGAATGCGATGACCGCAGTCAGATTTCTTCTCAGGGTATAAGAGATCGAGTAGATGCGTTCCGTCACAGGAACCCGCCATGTCTCGTCTTGATAGATCCGATCCATCACCTTATTAGAGACAGCAGGCTCGTAATCCGGCAGCTCATCTTCAATAGTAGCCGTACGAATCAGAAGTGTGCTCTCCTCCCAGATCCGGAATTCTTCTGCGCAGCTCAGACAAGTCGCAATGTGTTTATCCACCGCGGCGCGTCTCAGGTCATCATTCGGCAAATCCCAATAGACTCCAAATAACTCCTGAATGTCATTACACTTCATCGCTCTTTCATCCCTTCGATTCTTCAAATATCGGCTCGCTGAAATAAGGATCCAGCTGCACCTTGACCGATGCTCTGGCCCTGAATAACAGCGACTTCACAGAACTGACCGTCTGTCCCAGGATGTTGGCGATTTCCTGATAATCCATCTGGTCATATTCGCGCAGAATCAGCGCAGAGCGCTGTTTCTCCGGCAAGCTGTTAATCGCCTCCCGGACCATCGATACTTTCTCATTGCGAAGCATCGTCTGTTCCGGCATAGCATCGTAGGAAGCGTGCGGCGTATGACCGCTTTGCTCCAACGAAACTTGCACGCTTTTATTTTTGCGCAGCTCACTTAACACCGTATTGCGGGCAATCGTGTACAACCAAGTGGAGAACGAAGCCTCTACCTCACGGAAGGAGTGCAGACTGCGGTACGCTTTATAGAAGGTTTCATTGCAGAGATCTTCCGCAATAGCTTCCATATGTGTGCTCTTCAGCATATGGAAAATAAAGGCAAGAATTTTACGCTCGTAACGACGCATAAGTTCATTGTAAAGTTGAACGTTTCCATCCTTGATTTCTCTGATCAACTGGGAATCGGTCATTACGGTGCGGCCCTCCTTGCGATTCCGGGTAGCACTCCCAGCTGTTCCTACATGTTGTACTTCAGCGGGAGTGAAAAGTTGCGGTGATTTGTGAACGAATTGTGAATTACTTATCCAACTTTATCGTTGGACTATACACATTCTTGATTCATTGCGAAAATCCTGCTCTATTCGACAATAATTTGTTAAATCTTTAGAATTCAGCATCTGCGGCAAATAGAAATCCGCCATAGTTATTGTATAAAGTTGGAAACAAAATTATGGTACTCGTCACAGAAAATACACAATATTGCAGTTGGACCAGTCATCCGCAAACAAAAAAGCCAGGCGGGGTCGCCTCTAGGCTCAATAACACTTCAATCCTTATTTTTCGTTCGTATACGTCAAACTGAAGCCTCTTTTCATGTCATCATTAATGACTTGTTTGGAATCAATAAAAGGTAAATGGCTTTTGATTCAATTGAAGTCGTTTTTCTAGATCGATCGTTTGTGCAATCAGCAATCCAGACAAAAAAAAAACCGCCGGATCGGCGGTTGCACTTATGGTGCAATTATCGGATAGGAGTGGAGAGAAACCATACTGTACTTTTATTATATGTATCCGTTTTCAATTTGTCAACAACTTTTTGAAACCGTTTTCTATTCTTATATTTTAGTTAATCCCTTCCAGCTCTACCTGATGTCGGATTAAATTATTGACGGAATGAGCACGCACATAAGGACTCCCGGCATTGATCCGCGGGATTTGCATCGGATCCGTGTGGCGGTCGGCCATGCCCGTCTTCGTCGTGAAGCTATACTGGATACCGGCTTGCTTCAGCAGGTCCATCGTTTTGGTGTCATAGCTGCCAAACGGATACGCGTAGGCGTCCACCGCTTTGGCCCCTTTCAAATCACTTAATTTGCGGAGACACTTTTTCGTATCGTCCAATACACGCTGCTCGAACTCTGCATCTGTCTCGATTCTGTCGCCTGCCATCCATTTATTGGTCAGCATCGGCTTGCCGTCTTTCATCGCATGCAGCGAATCCGAATGCGCTTGAAACTCAATATCCGGGTCCTCACGCCGCATTTGCATAATCTCTTCATTCGAGAGGGATGGAATGTTGCTGTGCAGCGGGTCGTCCAGATCCTTCGTTATCACAAAGTTAACAGCTGGAATGTCCATTCGTTTCAATACTGGATAGGCATTCGTATAGAAGCTTCTGTAACCGTCATCAAAGGTGACGAGAACTGCATTATCCGGAACACTGGCCCCTTTAGACATGAATCGTTTGAATTGATCCATCGTGATAAATTCGTAACCTTTTCGCTTGAGTGCCCGCAATTGATCCGAAAATAGTTTAGTGGAAATCGTGACAGCACTTTGCTGCTCATCATCAATGTGATGATACACAAGCACAGTCACTTGGTTCGAGTAGATGGTATCGTTGGCTTGAACCAGGTTGGGGAAAAAGTTTGCTGTAACTGCAATAAAAAGTACTAAAGGTTTCCACATTTTACGGATCATGTGTTACTTTCGCCCCATCTTTATTTAGTATTGGTATAACGGCAGTAGTCATTATAGCATACGCTCATAGACTTTGAGAATGAGAGATTATCCAAATAAAAAAAGCTGAATTCCACCCTTTCCACATAAGCAGAAAAGGCTTCGTTCAGCTTCATCTTTCGCTAGACGTGCACCGCATAATCTCGCTTCAGTACTTGCGCGGCACGGTCCGCATCTTCTTGATTGCGGAATGAAAGACGCAGGATGCCAGGAACATCCTCACGGCTCTCAATAATTTGGATATTGCTCAAATTAATCTTCTCATTACCCAGCGTCGTCGTAATCTGACCGATGATACCAGGATGATCCGGGATGTCGACATATATGTCGTATAAAGACATGATCATCCCTTTGCGCCGCTCCGGCAGCTGGCCGCGGAAATCGCCGGCCGTGCGGAATTGTTGCGCAATTCCTTCCCCGTCGCTGCGTTCAAGCAGATCGATAAACAGTGACACTTCGCGATTCCAGTCCTTAATCAAGCGCAGCAGCACTTCGCGGTTATTCACGAGAATGTCGCGCCAGATCGTCGGCTCACTGGAGGCAATCCGTGTGATATCACGGAAACCGCCCGCGGCCAAATTTTGGTATAGCGGATTATCATCGTTATATTTCCTGACCTGATTCACCAGCGCGACCGCGATGATATGCGGCAAATGGCTGATTGCCCCGACGATATCGTCATGCGCACGGGCATCCACCTGCACGATCTGCGCTTTGGTCGTTTTGAGCAGGGCGGCCAAGCGGTCCACCTCAGCTTGCGGTGTGCCTGAAGCCGGCGTCAGCACGTAGAACGCGTTCTCGAACAAGTACGAGGATGCCGCCTCCACGCCATGCCGATCCGAGCCTGCCATCGGATGACCGCCGATGAAATGCACGCCGTCCAAGGTAAGCGAGGCGGCCCGTTCCGTAACGGAGGCTTTGGTGCTGCCGACATCGGTAATGATGCAGCCCGGTTTCAGCGGCAGCTTCACCAGCTGCTCGATGTACTCCTCCAGATTCCCTACCGGAACGCAGAGGAAAATAAAATCGGCTCCGTCCACTGCTTCCGCCATCGAGGTCGTTGCCAAATCGACGACTTCGCGCTGCAGCAGCTTCTCTACAGATTTAGGGTTGGGCGAATGGCCGACCACCGTATAACCCGGTTTGCCTTTATAGCATAGGGCCAATGAGCCGCCAATCAGCCCTACGCCGAATATCGTTATTTTTGTCATGAAATCAACCTTTTGTCATATCATATTAGGCTTGCACAGCAACCTCAGCAAGTACTTCTGTCAATGCAGCGATGAACTTCTCATTCTGCTCACGGCTGCCGATCGTAACACGAATGGACGTTGGGAAATCGAGCGCGTGACCGCCGCGGACGATTATGCCTTTGCGCAGCAAGCCATCAAATACAAGGGCTGCCGGACGTCCGACGTTCACCAAGATGAAGTTGCCGTGCGCCGGGTACATGCTCAATCCCAGTTTGTCGAATTGCTCGGATAAATATGCCAAACCTTCCGAATTAGCTTGTCTGCAGCTCTCGATGAAATCTTGATCCTTAAGCGCCGCAAGTGCAGCCGCTTGCGAGAAACGTGTCGTATTGAACGGCTCGCGCACTTGGTTGATCGAACGAATGACGTCCGGATGACCAATGCCATAGCCGATACGGAGCGACGCCAAGCCGTAAATTTTGGAGAATGTGCGCAGCGAAATGACGTTGCGGTATTGCTTGATCAGCTCCATGCTGTCCGGGTATTCGCCTGTCGTATTGTACTCGCAGTATGCTTCGTCCAGAACGACCAGTACTTGGGCCGGAACTTTCGCCAAGAACGCTTTAACTTCCGCGTCTGTGTTCATCGTGCCGGTCGGATTGTTCGGATTGCAAATCCAGACAATCTTTGTCTTGTCCGTAATGGCCGCCAGCATAGCATCGAGATCATGCGTGCCATCCTTCAAAGGCACTTCGATGCTAACCGCACCTTCAATTTCGCAATTGTGCTTATATTGCGGGAACGTATGTTTGGCCATGACCGTTTCGTCACCTTGCACCAAATATGCTCTCGCCAGCATCAAAATGATTTCGTCTGAACCGTTACCGAAGATAACCTGGTTCGTATCCACGCCAAAGTGTGCAGCGACAGCTTCTGTCAATTGCACAGCGCCGCCGTCCGGATATAAGCTAACGGTAGTCAGTTCAGCCTGAATCGCTTCCAGCGCCTTCGGCGAGCTGCCGAACGGATTCTCGTTGGAAGCCAGCTTGATCACTTCCTTCAAGCCAAGCTCTCTTTTTACTTCTTCAATAGGTTTACCCGGTTGGTAGACGGGAAGATGGACAATATTTTTTTTAGGTTGCATACAGTTCACCTCTTTATGAAATCGTGCCTATTAAGAGTGTAACGCTTTAAAGCTCAACAGTAAATAGGAAATTGTGAATTCCCTATGGACATCTTGCGCAAACATGCGCAAACGCCCCGCCATCCCTCGAAAAGCAGGGGCAGCTGGGCGATCTTTTAACCTTTTAGATGAGACACAAAATGATGGATTTGCTGCAGCCCTTCTGGATGTGCACTATCCGCTTGCAGATGTTCGAGTGCCCCTTCAATCGTGCGTACGACAGCGCTGCCGACCACGACTCCGTCGACCAGTTGCTCAAAGCGCTGCACCTGTTCGCGGTTCGAAATTCCGAAGCCGACGGCAACCGGTACGCTGGCCGCTTCTTTAACCGTCGCGAGGAACTCCTCGATACCGCCGAAAAACTCCGAGCGGACACCGGTTACGCCGAGCGATGACACGCAGTAGACGAAGCCTTTGGCGCTCGCAGCAATCCGCTTGACACGCTCATTCGAGGTCGGTGCCACGAGCGGGATGAGGTGAACGCCGAAGCTTTCCGCGGCAGCCCTTGCTTCGCCGTCCTCTTCCAACGGCAGATCAGGAATGATGATCCCGCTGATGTCGTTCTCTTGCATAAGCTTGAACACACGTTCAAGTCCGATTTGCAGCAAGGGATTGTAATACGTGAATAAGATGAACGGCAGCTCCGAGCCCCGACTGCGGACCTCACGAGCCACATGAATGACATCATAGATCGTAATTTTGCTTTGCAGCGCACGTTCGGACGAACGCTGGATGATCGGACCGTCAGCTAACGGATCGGAATAAGGAACGCCTAGCTCCACGAGATCAGCGCCGGCGCGCTCCATTTCGAGGATCAGTTCGACGGAAGCCGCTACGGAAGGATCACCAACGGTCAAAAAGGGGATCAGCGCAGTCTCTCCCCGCTGCTTCAGCTCGGCAAATCGTTGATCGATACGGTTCATGGCCTATTCCCTCCCTATGCCTAAATAGCCTATAATCGCTTCCACGTCTTTATCGCCACGACCGGACAGATTGACGATAATAATCTGATCCTTTGCCATCGTCGGCGCCAGCTTCACCGTCTCGGCAATCGCATGCGCACTCTCCAGCGCAGGAATGATTCCCTCTGTGCGGCTCAGCAATTGCAGCGCATCAAGCGCTTCCTCATCGGTAATCGGAACGTAAGTCGCGCGTTCGATATCTTTGAGATACGCATGCTCCGGCCCGATTCCCGGATAGTCAAGCCCTGCGGAGATCGAGTGTGCAGGCAGCACCTGGCCGTATTCATCCTGCAGCAGGTAGCTCATGGAGCCTTGGAAAACACCCGGCGTCCCCTTGGTCATCGTCGCCGCATGCTCTTCGGTATGAACGCCGCGGCCCGCGGCCTCGACGCCGATTAATTTCACGTCCGTATCTTGCACGAACGGATAGAAAATACCCATGGCGTTGCTGCCGCCGCCGACGCAAGCGACTACAGCGTCAGGGAGTCTGCCCTCCGCCTCCAAAATCTGCTCGCGCGACTCGTCGCCGATCACGCGCTGAAAATCACGGACCATCATCGGATACGGATGCGGCCCTGTGACAGATCCGAGGATATAATACGTATCCTCGACATTGCTTACCCAATAGCGCAGCGTCTCGTTGCACGCATCTTTCAGCGTCCGGGTACCAGAGGTTACCGGAACGACTTCCGAACCTAGCAGCTTCATCCGGAACACATTCAGCGCTTGACGCTTGGTGTCTTCTTCGCCCATGAACACCTTGCACTCAAATCCGAGCAGCGCAGCGACTGTCGCTGACGCCACACCGTGCTGGCCGGCGCCGGTCTCAGCAATCACTTTCTTCTTCCCCATCCGCTTGGCTAGAACAGCCTGTCCAATGGTGTTATTGATTTTGTGCGCGCCGGTATGGTTCAAATCTTCCCGCTTCAAATAGATTTTCGCGCCGCCCAGCTTCTCGGTCAGACGCTCCGCATAATACAGCGGCGTAGGTCGGCCTGAGTATTGCTTCTGCAAATAGCGGACCTCGGCGATAAAATCAGGATCATTTTTATATTGTTCATAAGCTTGTTCAAGCTCAATAAGTGCATTCATCAATGTTTCCGGCACGTAACGGCCGCCAAACTTGCCAAATCGGCCATGCTGATCTGGGACTTGAGTCATTTCCGGGACAC
>Ga0209566_100745_pt1 | contig 17983 bp, 18 predicted proteins | sample Araplavi_mTSA_r2_2_FD_184287 | JGI IMG/M metagenome (GOLD analysis project Ga0209566, IMG submission 184287) | Arabidopsis root microbial communities from North Carolina, USA - plate scrape CL_Cvi_mTSA_r2 (SPAdes) (version 2) | ecosystem: Host-associated > Plants > Roots > Endosphere | place...
ATCGCGATCCTGTCCGCGGCGATTTACGTCGCGCTCAGCACCGCCGTCGACCTGCTGTACCTGCTGATCGATCCGCGCCTGCGCGATCGCCGCGCACCGCGTTGAACCGGAGGCTTCGATGTCCACTCCCGTCGATCTCACATTGCGCGCCCCGGCGACATCCGCCGCGGCCGGCTGGCTGCGCCGCCATCCGGGCCTCGCGCTGGCTGCCGTCTATCTGCTGTTGAACGCGATTGCGGTCATCGCACCGGGCTGGCTCGCGCACTACGATCCGCTGGCCGCCGATCCGCTGTCCGCGCAGCTCGGCAGCAGTGCCGAGCACTGGCTCGGCACCGACCAGCTGGGCCGCGACATCTTCTCGCGCGTCGTGTACGGCGCACGCTACTCGCTGTCGATCAGCGCGGCCGCAATCGGCGTCGCGACGCTGTTCGGCACCGCGCTCGGGCTGTTTGCCGGCCTTGCGCGCGGCTGGCTCGACGAGCTGATCACGCGCGTGCTCGACGTCGTGTCCGCATTCCCCGACCTGCTGCTCGCGCTGATGCTGATCTCGTTCACCGGCCCCGGCGCGGTGAACCTCGTGTTCGCGCTCGGCGTCGCGTCGGTGCCGCGCTTCGCGCGCGTGGTGCGGGCGCAAACCTTCGTCGTCGCGGCTTCCGGCTACGTCGAGCACGCGCGCACGCTCGGCCTCGCACCGGCGGTGCTGGTCTGGCGGCACGTGCTGCCGCATGCGATCGCGCAGGTGCCGGTGCTCGCGACGATCGGGCTCGGCACCGCGATCATCGGCACGTCCGGACTGAGCTTCCTGGGCATGGGGCCGCAGCCGCCCGCCGCCGAATGGGGGCTGATGCTCGCCGAGGGCCGCAACTATCTGTACAACGCGTGGTGGATCGCGGTGTGGCCCGGCGTCGCGATCACCGCGGCCGTGATCGCCGTGAATGCGCTCGGCGGCTACTGGCAGGCGCGCTTCGAACGCAGGGAGGCAGCATGAGCACGATCGCATCCGCTGCGCCGGCAACGCCGGCCCGCGCCGCACCGCTGGTCCGCATCGAGCGCCTGACGATCGGCTTTCGCGGCGCGCACGGCACGCAGCCCGTCGTCGGACCGCTCGACCTCGCCGTGCATGCCGGCGAATGCGTCGCGCTCGTCGGCGAATCGGGTTCCGGCAAGTCGGTCACCGCACGCAGCCTCGTCGGGCTGAACGGACCCAACGCGGTGATCGACGCCGAACGCTTCGAGATCGCCGACGCCGACGCGCGCCGCCATCGCGAACGCGACTGGCGCGCGATACGCGGGCGCCGGATCGGCTACGTGCTGCAGGACGCGCTGGTGTCGCTCGATCCGCTGTGGCGCGTGCGCGACCTCGTCGCCGAGGCGCTGCGCAACACGCGCGGGCGCGATGTCGCGGCGCGCAGCGCCGACCTGCTGCGTGCGGTCGGCATCGACGATCCCGAGCGGCGGCTGCCGCAGTATCCGCACCAGTTGTCCGGCGGCTTGCGGCAGCGCGTGCTGATCGGCACCGCGATCGCGGGCGGCGCATCGCTGCTGATCGCCGACGAGCCGACCACCGCGCTCGACATGACCGTGCAGCGCCAGATCCTGTCGCTGCTGCGCGCGCGCCGCGATGCCGGCGACGCGGTGCTGCTGATCAGCCACGATCTCGCGGTCGTCGCCGAGCTCGCCGATCGCGTGCTCGTGATGCGCGCCGGCCAGGTCGTCGAACAGGGCCCGGCGCGCGACGTGCTGACCGCGCCGGCGCACCCGTACACGCGCGAATTGCTCGCGGCGATTCCCACCGCCGCATCGCGCGGGTTCCGGCTCGCGACCGCCGCGCGCGTGCCGCTGCCGCCGAAGCGCATCGATACGCAGGCGCCGGTACTGGCCGTCGACGCGCTGACGAAACGCTACGGCGATCGCGCCGCGCCGGCCGCGGTCGACGGCGTGTCGTTCACGCTCGCACGCGGCGAGACGCTCGGCATCGTCGGCGAATCCGGCTCCGGCAAGTCCACGGTTGCACGGATCGTGCTCGGGCTCGTCGAGCCGGACAGCGGCACCGTCGCGCTCGACGGCCAGCCGTGGAGCGGTGTGCCGGAAGCCGCACGCCGCGTGCGTCGCGCCCGGCTGCGACTGATCGCGCAAGACCCGTATAGCTCGTTCGACCCGCGCTACTCGGTCGGGCAGATCGTCGGCGAAAGCCTCGACGCGGCCGGTGTCCGCGGCGATGCGCGTCGTCGCCGCGTGCTGCAACTGCTCGACGAGGTGCAGCTCGGCGCCGGTTGCATCGACCGTTACCCGCGTGAATTGTCCGGCGGGCAGCGGCAGCGTGTCGCGATTGCGCGCGCGTTTGCGTCGAACCCGGCGCTGCTCGTCGCGGACGAACCCGTCAGCGCGCTCGACGTGTCGATCCAGGCGCAGGTGCTGGATCTGCTTGCCGATCTGCAGGCCGAGCACGGCACCGCGATGCTGTTCATCTCGCACGATCTCGGCGTCGTGCATCACGTCGCCGACAGGATCCTCGTGATGCGCGGCGGCCGGGTGGTCGAAAGCGGCCCGGTCGAGCGCGTGTTCGGCGCGCCGTCGCACCCGTACACCGCGTCGCTGCTCGATGCGCTGCCGACGCTGGCCGGCGCGCGTGCCGCGCCGCCGCTCGTCGCGCTCGCATGATCTTTGCCCGTTCCCGCTGAACCTCCGCCATCAGACGGCTACGGCGTCGAACCGGTAGCCCCGGCTTCCACGCGAACGCCTTCACGTTCACTTCCAACGTTTTCGGCAGCCGCTCGCGCGATATGACGATAGGCCGTCGGCGCATGTCCGGACATGCGCTTGAACGCGTTACTGAATGCGCTTTCAGACGAATAGCCGAGCGATTGTGCAAGCAGGGCGACCGGAATGCGCTCGTCGCGCAAACGGCGCTCCGCAACCCGCATGCGCCACTGGCCGAGATAGGTCAGCGGCGCGACGCCGGCGCTCGCCCTGAAGTGCGCAGCGAACGTGGTTCGTGACATCGCGCACGCGGCGGCAAGCTCGTCCAGATGCCATGCGCGTGCGGGATCGCCGTGCATCAGTCGCAGTGCGGGTGCGATGCGTGGGTTGCTCAACGCGCGCAACCATCCCGCCAGGGGCGCGGACGTGTTCAGATGGGCGCGCAGTATCTGAATGAAAAGCAGTTGCGAAAGCTGGGCCGAGACGAGCTGCGCGCCGGGCAGATCGGCCGCTCGCTCTTCCACGAGTTGCTCGAGAAGCCAGCGCACCTTCACGGCCTGCGGCGATGCGGCCGGTACGTGAATCCAGGGCGGCAGTACGTCCGACAGCAAGTTGCCGGTTACCGGATCGAGCAGGACGTGTCCACCGATGTGGGCGAAGTCATCGCCGTCACCCAGTTTCACCGCCGACTTGCCCGCGCCCGAGAACAACGCCATCGCATCGACAGGTGGAACGCCAGGGTCGCTCGCGAGAACGAAGGACCGTTTTGCCGTCAGCAGACCGACATCCCCGCCTGCGAAGCGGATTGGCGTTTCCTCTCCGTCGATGGAGACCCAGCACGTGCCCTTCACCACCGCGAAGAATTTGATCTTGTCGGGTGCCGGAAAGCGAATGGCCCAAGCGCCGCCGGCCGAGAAGCCTCCCGTTGCCAGCGATTCGGCGTTCGCGAGTCTCAGGATGTCGGAGAAGGGGTCGTCACTCATCATCGTACTGTCGCGCAAGTAAATCGCACTATAAAGCATTAACACGCGGCAGACCGGCCCTTAACCTTCCGGTTCTTCGTCCCTGACATTCAACGACATGAACAGCACATCCAGCCTCGAATCGGTTCTCGTAACGGGCGGCACCGGCTTCATTGCACAACACTGCATCCTGGCGCTGCTGCATCGCGGCTATCAGGTACGAACCACCGTCCGCTCGCTCACGCGCGAGACGCAGGTGCGCGCCCAGCTCGAAAGAGGCGGCGCAGAACCCGGAGATCGCCTGTCATTCGTCGAGGCGGATCTCCTCGCCGACGACGGCTGGCAACAGGCAACCGCCGGCTGCGCCTACGTCGTGCACGGCGCATCGCCCACGCCCACCGGCACGCAGACGAGTGAAGACGATTGGGTCAAGCCCGCCGTGGCAGGCACGCTGCGCGTGCTGCGTGCGGCGCGGGACGCGGGTGTCCAGCGCGTCGTGCTGACCTCCGCTTTCGGTGCGATCTGCGCGGGACACGGGCCAATGAGCCGCCCCTTCGACGAAACCGACTGGAGCAACCTGACGGCCGCCGATGTCTGGCCTTATCAGAAGTCGAAGACGTTGTCGGAACGCGCGGCGTGGGACTTCATCGCGCGAGAAGGACGCGGCATGCAACTGTCCGCGATCAACCCGGTGACGGTTGTCGGGCCCGTGCTCGGCGACGACTATTCGCACTCCATCCGCCTGATCAGGGGCATGCTGAACGGCCAGCCCGGCAATCCGCGCATCAATTCCGGCTTCGTCGACGTACGCGACGTCGCCGACCTGCATGTGCGGGCGATGACCCTCGACGCCGCGAACGGAGAGCGCTTCATTGCCATTGCCGGCGAAAGCATGTGGCTCGCCGAAGTCGCGCAGGTGCTCAAGGCGCGCATGGGGGATGCCGCGCGCCATGTGTCCACCCGGGTGCTGCCCGACTGGCTGGTGCGCATCGGCGCACTCAGGGATCCTGCGCTGCGAGGATCGCTGCCGCTGCTCGGCCGCAACCTGAACGCCACCGGCCAGAAGGCCGTCAGCTTGCTCGGCTGGTCGCCCCGCCCGCGCGAGGACGCCATTGTCGCCACGGCCGAAAGCCTCGTGCGCCTCGGGCTGCTGCGCGATGCCGGCCAGCGATAACGGCAGCGGATTTCATCGCCCTTCGTCGCATGACTACTCAGTCTTGCGACGAGCGCATCGACACATCGCCGATCTGCACCCCTCTCAACCCTTCTCGCAACGCCGTCACATTGGCCACACCGTTCAGTTGCTCGAACTCCCGTTGCGCTTCCTGCCAGAGCGGGGAGGCTCTTTCGTGCAGGCGCCGTCCCTCCTCGGTGAGTTCGACGAGGCGGCTGCGGCCGTCGGTGGGCGACGGCTTGATCGTGACGAAGCCGTCGCGCTCCAGGAAGCCAACCATCTTCCCCATCGCCGTTCGTTCGATATCGAGCCGTTCGGCAAGGGCGTTGACCGGCGTACTTCCCACTTCGCGCAGGGCGGCCAGCGTGAGGAATTGCGTGATGCGCAAGCCCGAGGGCTCGAGATGACTATCGTAGAGTCGGGAGATCTGCCTGCTCGCCTTCCTTACGGTGAAGCAGTTGCATTGATCGATGCCAAGCGGCTGGTTGACGGGCAACATCGGGTGCACTCCTGATTTCGGTTCCTTGCGCGAACGCTACGCACGCGTCGCGCAAAGGTATGGTCGTATCCATCGATGATAGCCGGGAGCGACAACGCCGGCACACGATCCGCGCACCTCGTGTCTCGCCGCCGAATCCGGCTCGTGTCGACCGCGGTGTTCAAAGCCCGGCCGGCGGCGTGATGTAGCCGGGTATCTCGGCCGCAAGCGTGCTCTTCAGCACCGCGGTCCCCTCGTCGGCCATGACCTCGCTCTTGCCGGCGACGAGCGCGTCGTAGGTCCGTCGTACGACGTCACCGGGACTGGCTTTGGGCACGTCGATGCCGTTGGTCAGATCGGTATCCACGAACCCGACGTGCAAGCCGAGAACCTGGATGCCGCGCTCGCGCAGGTGAAAGCGAAGCTGGTTCGTGTAGCTCCAGGCGGCGGCTTTCGACGCGGCGTACGGCGTGAGATTCGGCCGCGGGAGCCACACGATGTCGGAAAGCACGTTGATGATCGCGGCATGCGGCCGGGCCGCGAGGATCTGTTCGAAGGCCTGCGTGACGCGCACCACGCCGTAGTAGTTGGTATCGAACAAGCGGGCGGACTGCGCTTGCACGTCGGCCGCCAAAGGCCCGTCGATCAGCGCGGCAATGCCCGCGTTGTTGATCAGCAGGGTTGTGTCGGCCGCCCGTTTCGCGGCCTCGGCGATCGACGCCGGATCCGTGACATCGATCCTGACCGGCACGATGCCCGGCTCGTCGAAACCGCTCGTGTTGCGCATACCGGCGTACACTTTCGCCGCCCCGCGCCGCAGCGCCTCGCGTGCAAAAGCGAGGCCCAGGCCGCGATTGGCACCGGTGATGAAGACGGTGGCGTTCTTGATATCCATGACAAGCTCCTGTTTCAAAAGCCGCGTGCCGGGGGCGTGTCGACGCCCGCCACGAGCACGCGGGTGCCTGGCTCAAAGAAAGACGTGCTCCGGCAACTGCTTCGAAAGCGACTCCCGCAGATGGGTCGCGAGCGTCAGTACGGCGCCAAGCGGGCTCATTCGCACGCTGACTCGCGGCACCGAGCCGTCGGCATTGCGATCGACGACCACGACCGCGCTCAGCGTCTCGCCGCTCGTCAGTACGGCCTCGTATTCGAGAAAGAGCCGTGAGCCGACGGCCTGAACAAACGTGGGCGTCTGCGAGACGTAAAAAGTCCCGACGGCGTCGACGGCGAGCCGGATTTCGTCGCGCCCGGTCACGGGCGTGCGCAACACCGAGCTGACCAGTTCGGCATCGGCCGTCAGATCATCGAGAAACGGGTGACGATCAGGCTGGATGGGTGACATGTTCAAACCCCTCGATTCGTTTCAGGGACGTGTTCACACGAATGCGGCCCGATATTTCTCGACGAACTGCTGGACCGACAGCGGCGGCGTTCCGGTGATCTTCTCGACGGCGTCGTTGGTGCCCGAGAAGATGCCGTCTCGGTAGTTCTGCGCGACTTCGACCAGATGCTGCGTGAGGAACGGCGGAAACTTGTAAAGGGTCTCCATCTTGATTCGGAATTCCTCGATGGAAGTCGGCGCGTATTCGATCCGGGCGCCGAGAACCTCGCTCATCGCCTCTGCGATCTCGACGTGGTTCATCTCGACGGGGCCGTGCAGCGTGTAGGTCTTGCCCTCGTGGCCTTCGGGTTTGGCGAGGAGGTGGGCGATCACGCGGCCCTGGTCGTCGCTGGCGATGGGCGCGTGACGGCCGTTGCCAAACGGAAATTCGATCTTCTTCGTGGCCCATATCTCCCGCGCAAAATGCGGATAGACGAGCCAGTCGGCAAAGAAGGTCGGGCGCAAATGCGTCGTCGCGACGCCCGACCAATCGAAGACCTGCTCGGAGACCCAGTGATCCTGTGCCGCGTGGCTCAGCGACGCCCGACGCGCGGAAATCTGCGACATGTTGACGATCGCCGTGACCCCCGCTTCCTTTGCCGCCTGTGCGAAATAGGCTGCGGCCCCGATGATCCCCGGCGCGATCGGATGAAGGAAATACGCCGATCGGATGCCTTCCATCGCTGCCCGAATGTCGTCGATGCCGGTGAAGTCGCCGATCGCGACATCGACGCCGCGCTGCCTCAGGGCGGCCGCCCGATCGTCATCGGTGCGCACGTAGGCACGTACGCGTTTGTTCATCTTGAGCAGTTCGTCGATCGCCATACCGCCGGTGCGTCCGGTTGCACCGCTCACAAGAATCTCAGGCTCGTTCATCGTTTCGCTCCGTTCGAAAGTGAGAGCATATGCTCCCTTGAGACGAAGAATAGGAGCATGTGCTCTCAACGTCAAGTTTTTTTGGTTGGCGCCCCGGATAACATCACGCCGGGTTCGGCAGGCGGCATTGGTGGCGAGCATCGAGGCGGAGAGCGTTCCGTCTGAACTCAGCGCTTCGACCGGCCACGCGTTGTACGCCCGTGAAACAGTCGCGATAAGCAAAGCGGGAATCGTTGTTTGCCGCGCCGCGCCCGGTTGCCGAAAATCATCGTTTCCCCGCGCGGCTCCCGCGTGCTACACGCGCTCGACCATGACCGACTCCCGTTTTCCTCCCCGAGCACCGCGCTCCGGCCGGCGCGCGGCGCTGCGCCAGCTCGCCGGCGGCTGGGCGGCCGCGATGCTGCCCACCGGCGGCGCGCTCGCGAGCCAGCCGCTCGACGTGCCTCCGTGGACGCGCGCGCCCGGTGCGCCGCTGCTGTCGCCACCGTACGGCGCGCCGGGGCCGCACGAGCGCGACGTGATCCGTCGCAGCGCCCGCACGCCCGCGCTGCCCGGCTCTGGCTCGTCGATGACGCCGCTCGCCGACCTGTTCGGCGACATCACGCCGAACGGACTCGTCTACGAGCGTCATCACGCGGGCGTGCCGGATATCGATGCGCAGCGCCATCGCGTCGTCGTGCACGGCCTCGTGCGCGAGCCGCGCGTCTTCACGATCGACGACCTGCTGCGTTTTCCGTCCGAATCGCGGATCCACTTCCTCGAATGCTCGGGCAACACGGGCAGCGAATGGAACGGCCCGAGCGGGCTGCCCGTTCAGTTCACGCACGGGCTGCTGTCATGCTGCGAATGGACCGGCGTCCGGCTGTCGACGCTGCTCGATGAAACGGGCGTCGATGCCGACGCACGCTGGCTGCTCGCCGAAGGCGCGGACGGCGCGGCGATGACGCGCAGCCTGCCGCTCGACCGGATCCTCGAGCGCGCGCTGGTCGTCTATGCGCAGAACGGCGAACGGCTGCGCCCGGAGAACGGCTACCCGGTGCGGCTGATCGTGCCGGGTTTCGAAGGCAATACGAACATCAAGTGGCTGCGACGGCTGAAACTGGTGCGCGCACCGGAGATGACGCGCGAGGAAACGTCGAAATATACGAATCTGCTGCCCGACGGCTGCGCGCGCCAGTTCGTGTTCGAGATGGACGCGAAGTCGGTCATCACGCGACCATCGGCCGGGCACCGGCTCGCCGCGCACGGGTATTACCCGGTCAGCGGCTACGCGTGGTCGGGCCGTGGCCGAATTCGCGCCGTCGACGTGTCGACCGACGGCGGTCGCACGTGGCGGCCGGCACGGCTCGCCGGCGACGTACGCGACCGTGCATTGACGCGCTTCGAGGCCGACTGGGTATGGCGCGGCGAGCCGGCCGACCTGCAAAGCCGGGCAACCGACGAAACCGGCTACGTGCAGCCGACCCGCGACGCGCTCGTCGCCGCGCGCGGCCTGAACTCGCAGTACCACTACAACGGCATTCAGAACTGGCGCGTCGGCACGGACGGCGAGGTGCGCAATGCGTAAGGTGTTCGTTTGCCTGCTGGCGGGCTGCGCGATAACGTCGGGCGCGTTCGGCGCCGGCTTCGGCCTCGGCCTCGGCCAGCCAGTCGATCGCGCGGCGCTCGCCGCGTGGGACATCGACGTCGCCCCGGACGGCACCGGCCTGCCACCCGGCGCGGGCACGGTCGCACGCGGCGGCCACGTGTTCGCCGACAAATGCGCGATGTGTCACGGCGCCGGCGGCGAAGGCGGTGTCGGCGATCCGCTCGTCGGCGGCATCGGCTCGCTCGCGAGTGCGAAGCCCAAAAAGACGGTCGGCAGCTACTGGCCGTACGCGACGACGCTGTTCGACTACATTCGCCGTGCGATGCCGTACAACGCGCCGCAATCGCTGAGCGCTGACGACGTCTATGCGGTCACCGCGTACGTCCTCCACCTGAACGGCATCGTGCCCGGCGACGCCCAACTCGACGCACGCACGCTGCCGCGCGTGAAGATGCCGAACCGCGACGGCTTCGTGCCCGACCCGAGGCCGGGCAAGCTGTGACCCGTCCAGCTCCGCTTGCCGCCGCATCAAGCAGTGCACCCGCGCGCGTCGCGCCATGCGTCGCGCGGATCGACCGCATCACGGGCAGTCATTCGGTAGGCCCTTGTTCGGATAGATCGGAGAACGTCGCGGCAGCGCGCGACGCGGTATCCGCTACGCGGCGTATGTGACGCGCCGTCCGCAAGTATTGGGACCCACCCGCCCCGCGCGAGGGGCCGATTTCAGCTTACGTCACGCATGCGCCGGGACTGATCGCGTCCCGACGCGTCAGTGCTGAATGCCCCAGCGCCGTACGGTCGCGCGTTCGAGCGTATCGAACACGAGGTTCTCGACCAGCAGCCCGATCACGATGACGGCCGCGAGGCCCGCGAACACGCGATCCGTGTACAGCTCGTTGCGGTTCTGGAAGATGTACCAGCCGAGCCCGCCCTGCCCCGCGCTCGCGCCGAACACGAGCTCGGCCGCGATCAGCGTGCGCCACGCGAATGCCCAGCCGACGCGCAGCCCCGACAGGATCGACGGCAGCGCGGCAGGCACGAGGATCAGCGCGATCTGGCGCAGGCCGGTGAGCCCGTAGTTGCGTCCGGCCATTTTCAGCGTGACGGGTACGCCGGCGAAGCCTGTATACATGCTCAGCGCGAGCGGCCACAGCACCGCATGCACGAGCACGAACAGCAGGCTTCCGGTGCCGAGCCCGAACCACAGCAGCGCGATCGGCAACAACGCAATGGACGGCAGCGGATTGAACATCGACGTGAGCATCGTCAGCAGATCGCGGCCGATGCGCGTCGATACCGCAAGCGACGTCAGCGCGAACGCCAGCAGCACGCCCAGCGCATAGCCGCGGAGCAGAACCGACATCGAGATGCCCGTCTTGACGAGCAGTTCGCCCGACTCGATGCCCTGCACGAACGCAGCCAGCGTCGCGCCGAAGGTCGGGACGAGCAGATCGTTCGCGACGATGCGCGCGACGATCTCCCAGACGGCGATCAGCACGAGCGCGATGACGCTGCGGCGAAACCACGCTGCGCCGGCGATGCGGCGCAGCAGCGGCGCGGGCGCAGCGCGTTCGGCGTCGGGCAGCGCGTCGAGCGTGCGCGTGTATTCGTCGCGTACGGGCGGCCGCGGCGGCAGGGCCGGATCGATCGTACTCATGATGCGGCGTCCTCGGTCGTCGGTACGTGCGGTGCGTCGGTGTCGAACAGCAGGCGGTGAATCCGGGCGACGTTGTCGCGGAAGTCGCCGGTATCGACGTTGTCGAGCGAATGCTCGTGGCTGTTGAGCTCCGCGCGCACGCGGCCCGGATGCGGCGACAGCAGCAGAATCCGGTTGCCGACCACGAGCGCCTCCTCGATCGAGTGCGTGACGAACAGCAGCGTGAAGCGGAACTCGTCCCACAGCCGCAGCAGTTCCTCCTGCATCTTGCGGCGCGTGAGCGCATCGAGCGCCGCGAACGGCTCATCCATCAGCAGCACGCGCGGCTGCATCGCCAGCGCCCTCGCAATCGCGACGCGCTGCTTCATGCCGCCCGACAGCGTATGCGGATAGGCATCGGCAAACGTGCCGAGGCCGACCTTGTCGAGATAGTGCAGCGCGCGCTCGCGTGCTTCGACGCGCGACAGCTTCGCGGCGACGCGCAACGGAAACGCGACGTTCTCGGCGACCGTCTTCCACGGCGGCAACTGATCGAACTCCTGGAACACGACGATGCGGTCGGGCCCCGGCCCGCTTACGGGCCGGCCGTCGAGCGCGATCGAACCCGAGACGGGCTCGATGAAGCCGGCGATCGCCTTCAGCAACGTCGACTTCCCGCACCCCGACGGGCCGAGCAGCACGAAGCGGTCGCTGCCGTACACGTCGAAGCTCACCTGATGCGTCGCGCGAACGATCCGCGCGCCGCTGCGGTATTCGAGGCTGACCTGGTCGATCGCCAGCAGGCGTTCGCTGTGCGTGCCGGCCTGCGCGGCGTTCGCGGCCGGGCGACCGTCGGCACGCGTATCGGGCACGGCAGACGTGGCCGGCGACGCGCCGCCACGTGCCGCATACGGCGGCAACCAGGTTCGGGGAGAAGTGGCGTTCACGATCGAATCTCTTGCGGGAAAAGCATCAACATACGGCCGGGCACCGTGTGGACCAACCATCGATTGCGCATATCGAAACCGCGCCGACGCATAAGCGTCGATCGCGGCGTCACAGCGTCGGCGCCGTTCAACTGCCGCCGGCCGTCGCCGGATCGTCGAAGAAATAATCGCGCCACGACTTCGGCTCGTTGCGGATCGCGCCGGTGCGATGCATGAACTGCGCGAGCGGCAGCGTATTCTGCGGCGCGGTCTTGAACTGCACCTGCGGATTGCGCAGGATCTTCAGCAGCAGCGCGCGATCGATCTTCGAACCGTTCACGCGAATATAGGTGTCGGCCGCGCGTTCCGGATCGGCCGCGATCTGCCGTGCGGCGTCGGCCAGTGCGGCGACGAACGCACGGTAGGTCTTCGGGTTGTCGTCGCGGAATTTCTCGGTCGCGTACAGCACCGTCGCGGAACTCGGGCCGCCGAGCACGTCATACGAATTCAGCACGATGTGCGCGTTCGGGTTGCCGGCGAGTTCCTGCTCCTGGAACGGCGGATTGCCGAAGTGACCGGTAATCACGTTGCTGTTCGCGAGAATCGCGGCCGTCGCGTCCGGATGCGGAATCGCCTGCGTCAGCGCGTCGAGCTTGTCGAACTGCTTGTCGCCCCACTGCTTCGCGGCCGCGTACTGCAGCACGCGCGACTGCACCGACACGCCGACCGCCGGCACCGCAATGCGGTCCTTCGCGCTCAGGTCGGCGATCGTCTTCACGTTGGGGTTGCTGCTCACGAGGTAATACGGAAAATTGCCGAGCGACGCGACGCCCTTCACGTTCTGCCGGCCGCGCGTGCGATCCCACACGGTCAAGAGCGGACCGACGCCCGCGCCCGCGACGTCGACCGCGCCGGACAGCAGCGCGTCGTTTACGGCCGCGCCGCCCGACAGCCGCACCCAGTCGACCTTGATGTCGAGGCCAGCCTTGCGCCCTTCCTTCTCGATCAGTTGCTGGTCGCGCGCGACGTTCAGCATCAGATAGACGACGCCGAACTGCTCGGCGATGCGGATGCGGCCTTCCGCGTGTGCGGCTTGCGGGATGACCGCACCCGCGAAGGCGAGCGCGGCGGTGAGCGTGGCCGCCAGCGCGCGACGCGCCGGCAAGAACGAAAACGACATCGGAACTCCGGTCAGGAAGGGGCAGGAATGAATGACGCGGCGCGCGGCTCAGAAAGGCGCATCGCCCTCGATCGTCGTGCGGTACAGCTTGCGGCGCAGGTGGTCGGGCGTGCCGGCGGCGAGATGCATCAGCGAACGGTTGTCCCAGAACACGAGGTCGTGGTCGCGCCATGCGTGCCGATAGAGGTGCTCGGCGCGCACGCTGTGCGTGAACAGTTCGTCGAGCAGCGCGCGGCTTTCGTCGTCGGGCAAGCCGACGATGCGCGTCGTGAAATGCTCGCTGACGAACAGTGCCTTTCGGCCGGTTTCAGGATGGGTGCGCACGACCGGATGAACGACCGCCGCGACCTGCGCGATCTGCTCGGGCGACAGGTTGGGCCGCCACCGGCTGCGCGCCTGCAGTTCCGCATAGCGCGCGAGATACGTATGCTCGGCGCGCCGCCCTTCGACTGCGCGGCGCAGGTGCGCGGGCAGCGTGTCCCACGCGAGATGCATGTTCGCGAACAGCGTATCGCCGCCTTCCGCCGGCAGTTCCTGCGCGTGCAGCAGCGAGCCGAGGCTCGGTTTTTCCTTGTACGACAGGTCGGAGTGCCAGAAATGGCCGGCATCGCCGAGCCCGACCGGTTTGCCGTTCTCGACGATGTTCGACACGATCAGCACTTCCGGGTGGCCGGCCAGCGCGAACTGGTGCAGCACGTGAATCTGCAGCGGGCCGAAGCGGCGGCTGAACGCGATGTGCTCGTCCGGCGTGATGCGCTGGTCGCGAAACACCAGCACGTGGTGATCGAGATGCGCGCGATGGATGCGCGCGAAGTCGCCGGCGTCGAGCGGTTGCGACAGGTCGAGGCCGATCACTTCGGCGCCGAGCGGCGCGTCGAACGGCACGATGTCGAAATGCTGCGCCGTGCCGTCCGGCCGCAAGGCAGGATGTCCAGCGGATAGCGTCGCGGCGTCGCGGATGGCGGTAGTCGTCACGGCATGGCCCTGATTCGGTCAAAACGCGAATCTACGAGGGCGTGCCGGCGTGCGTCAACGAAGCGATTCGGATACGTTTATCTGCTGGGGTGATAAAGATCGCTGCTCGCGCATACGACGCCGGCGAGCGGGCGAAGCCGGCGACCGGGTTCCCGGCGGGATTACGCCACGACGTAGCGATTGCGCGGATAACTCACATCGAGATGGTCGCGCAAGGTCGCTCCTTGATACTCGGCACGGAACAGACCGCGTTGCCGAAGAATCGGCACCACCTGCTCCGCGAAGTCGGTGAATGCCGTCGGCGTACCGCCACCGACGATGAAACCGTCCGCGGCGTCGGCTTCGAACCATTCCTGCAAGCCGTCCGCGACGTGCTCTGGCGTGCCGATGAAACGCGGGCGCGGTGCAGCCGCTTCGAGCGCGACCTGGCGCAACGTCAATCCGCGCTCGCGCGCGTTGCGCTTGATCTCGTCGGTTCCGCTGCGGAAACTGTTGCTGCCGAGGTCGCCGAGTTCCGGAAACGGCTCGTCGAGCGGATATTGGCCGAAATCATGATGCTCGAAAAATCGGCCGAGATGGTCGAGCGCGCTCCCGACCGTGATCAATTCCAGGCTCTGCTGGTATTGCTGCTCCGCGTCCTCGGCCGACCGCCCCACGATCACGCCGATCCCCTGAAATATCTTCAACTGGCCCGGATGACGGCCCTGCTCGATCACCTGGCGCTTGAGATCCGCATAGAATTCGCGTGCCTGAGCGAGCGTATCGTGATGGGTGAAGACGGCGTCCGCATGCACGGCCGCGAGTTGCTTGCCGGCGTCGGACGCGCCCGCCTGAAACAGGATGGGGCGAGCCTGCGGTGTACGCCCGACGTTCAGTGGCCCCTCGACCGAGAAATACTTGCCCTTGTGATTGAGCGTATGAAGCTTGGCCGGATCGAAGAACACCCCGCTCGCTCGGTCGCGCACGAACGCGTCTTCCTCCCATGAATCCCAGAGCCCCTTTGTCACCTCGAGATACTCGTCCGCGATCCGGTAACGCTCGTCATGTTCGGGATGCGCGGTGCGCGAAAAATTCCGTGCGGAACCTTCAAGCGGCGACGTCACGACGTTCCAGCCTGCGCGCCCCCGGCTCAGGTGGTCCAGGCTCGCGAACTGCCGGGCAACCGTGAACGGCTCGCTGTACGACGTCGACAGCGTTCCCACCAGCCCCACCCGCTCCGTGACGGCCGACAGTGCCGACAACAGTGTGAGCGGCTCGAAACGATTCAGGAAGTGCGGGATCGATTTCGCGTTGATATGCAGGCCGTCAGCCACGAACACGAAATCGAACTTCGCGGCCTCGGCCTGGCGGGCCACGCGCTTCGCGAAATCCGGATTGATGCTCGCATCGATTACCGCGTCGGGATGGCGCCACCCGGCGTAATGTCCGCCGGGACCGTGGATCGTCGCACCAAGATGAATCTGCCTGGAACGCCCGTTCTGCCGCACTGCCTGCGTTTCGCTCATGATCGAATAGTGGTTTGTTGTACTGAGATTAATGGTAGAGCCGATTCTTCTGCGCCGACTTCACCGGCGCCAAGGTTCGGGAAACATCGATTGCACCATGGGCGGCGATCAGTCGTCCGGCTCTGAAGCTCCCGTGATCGCCAGCGCTTTGGAATGATTCATTGCAAGAACTGCTCGTTGCCGATCAGGCCGATCTTCGTCGCGCCTTCGCGCTGGGCCGAGGCCAGCACTTCGGCCACCGCCTTGTACGGTGCGGACTTGTCCGGGCGCAGCCGGATCTCGTCCTGGTCGGCCTCGGCCGCCACCGCGCGGAACTTCGCATCCAGCGCGGCCCCGCCGCTCACTGCCGCGCCGTTCCAGTTGACTGCCCCGTCCGCACCGATGTCGATCTGCACCACCTGGGGCGGATGCGGCGGTGGCGGTGGGTTCCCCACCGGCAGGTTCATCTTCACCGAGTGCATCTGGATCGGAATCGTGATGATCAACATGATCAGCAGCACCAGCATCACGTCGATCAACGGCGTGGTGTTGATGTCCACCATCACGTCCGGCTCGTCCTTGCTCCCTCCGGAGCCTGCGTTCATACCCATCGTTCGAACTCCCTAGCCCCCGCGCGCGGGCGGCTGCGTGATGAAGGCGACCTTGACGACCCCGGCCCGCTCGCATGCCGCGACGACCCGGCCGATGTACTGATACGGCGTCGCCTGATCGCCGCGCACGTGCACGTCCGGTTGCGGCGCCTGCGTCGAAATCTCCTTCAGGCGCGACACCAGCGTCGGAAGGTTCACGTGCTCGGTTCCCCAGAAAAGGTCGCCCTGCCGGTTCACCGCGATCTCGATGCTTTTCGGCTGGGTCTGCAGCGGCTGTACCCGCTCCGCCGGCAACTGCACCTGGATCGTGTGCGTCACCACCGGGATCGTGATCAGGAAGATGATCAGCAGCACCAGCATCACGTCCACGAGCGGCGTCGTGTTGATCGCCGAGATCACCTCGTCGTTGTCGTCACCGCCGACACTGATTGCCATGACGCGCCCCGCTTACGACTGAACCGCCAGCGCCTGCGGCGACTGTGCCGCCGGCGTCGCGATGCGGCCCGCCGCGCGCCTGCCGCCCGCGAGCAATACCGTGTGCAGTTGCGCGCCGAAATCGCGCACGCGTTCCATCACGGACTTGTTGCGGCGCACGAGGAAGTTGTAGCCGAGCACGGCCGGCACGGCGACCGCGAGGCCGATCGCGGTCATGATCAGCGCCTCGCCCACCGGGCCGGCAACCTTGTCGATCGATGCCTGGCCCGCGATGCCGATGGCCGTCAGCGCGTGATAGATGCCCCACACCGTGCCGAACAGCCCGACGAACGGCGCGGTGGAGCCCACCGTGCCCAGAAACGCCAGGCCGTCCTGCAGTCGGTTCGACACGCTGGTGATCGAGCGCTCGATGTTCAGCTCGATCCAGGTATTGCGGTCGACCGAATCGAGCAGCGCGGTGTCGTGGTGCTCCCCCGCCTCGATCGCGTTCTCGGCGATGAAGCGAAACGGCGACGTATCGTCGAGCTGGGCGGCACCCTCGGCCAGCGTCGGCGCATTCCAGACCTGCTCGTCGGCCGACTTCGCGCGGCCGTTCGCCCGCGCCTGCTCGATGAACTTGGTGACCATGACGTACCAGCTGCCGAGCGACATGACCACGAGCAGCCCCAGTACGAAACGCGCGACGAAGTCGCCGTTCGCCCACAGCGCGCCCAGGCCGTACGGGTTCTCGACGGTGGCCGACGTCGCGGGTTCGGGCGGCGGCACCGCATGATCCGCCGCACTTGAGGCAGCCGGTGCCGCCGAGGTCAGTGCCACGCCGGAGGTTGCCTGGCTCGCGGATGCCGCCGCTTGCTGTGCAAGCACCGCTTGCTGTGCAAGCACCGCTTGCGGTGCGATCAGCGTGCCGCCCATGCCGGCCGATATCATCAGACTTGCCGCGACTGCGGCGCGAAAACGCTTGTTCATAAGGACTCCGTATGCGTCATGTGTCGATTCGAAAAACCGGCCCGGTCGAACGGCTTGCCGTGGCCCGCGTCAATTCAGGTTGAAGGAAAACGGTACCCGCACACGCACGGATTGCCCCTGGGCGATGCAGTTGAAGCGCTTGACCGCGTTGAGCGCCGCGCGATTGAGCACCGGATCGGCCGGCTGCGCGACCCGCAGGTTCGTGACGCGGCCGTCCGGATCGACGGTGAATTCGACGGTCACGTCACCCGTGATGTTGTTGTCCTGCGCCTCCGCCGGGTAGACGATCGACGACCGCACTTCGTCCGAATTCGGGCAGACCACGCCGATCTCGCGATTCACCGGCTTGGCAACCGGCACCGGCGCCGGCGCGGGCGGCGCTTCGTGCACCGGTGCGCTCTGGACCGGCGCGTCCTGATGCGTGATGGTGGCGGGCGGCGGGGCCTGCACGTGCACCTCGGGCGGCGGCACGAACGGCGGCGGCGGCGCCGTCACCCGCGGCTTCGACACGACCTTTTCGACCGGCTTCGGTGGCGGCGGTGGCGGCGGCGGCTTCACCGGTGCGATGATGCGTGCCTCGATCGGTTGCTGGACGATCTGGACGACCCGCG